>Ga0172364_10001558_pt1 | contig 17777 bp, 16 predicted proteins | sample LakKivSesite10cm_FD_114545 | JGI IMG/M metagenome (GOLD analysis project Ga0172364, IMG submission 114545) | Sediment microbial communities from Lake Kivu, Rwanda - Sediment site 10cm | ecosystem: Environmental > Aquatic > Freshwater > Lake > Sediment | place: Rwanda: Western Province, Lake... | reverse complement strand
GTTATACTGGCAGAGTTCGGCGCACTTTCCGCAGTGGTTACACCTGTCTTCCAGAACGGCCGGAACAAGAGAGCAAACGGCACTCTCTTCGCTTATTTCCGGTCTGAGAAGGATGTGGGCGTTCGGCTCTTCGACGTCGCAGTCTATCAGCTGAACGTTCTCAGATGACAAGGCCAAAGCCACAGCGACCGTAGTCTTCCCCGTTCCGCCTTTACCGCTTGCAACAGATACTATCAAACGATTTCATCCTCATCTCTTACATATGTATCGGTGGATCTGCCTCTTTGATTCGTCCATCGTCAGACCTCGCATGGCTTGCTCGACGGATTCCTCTATCGTTGCTCTCTGTTCGTCTCTGAGGCTCAACCTATCAAACCCGGCTTTCCAGCTGTTCCGCTTGTACCAATCGCACGAGCCTTCGCACACATACTTATGGAGCACTTCGACAACTTCATCTCTGCCTATGCTCGTCTTGTCCATGACCGTGTTTATGAGCCTCTCTATTCTCCCCCTTTGCTCCGAGGATAACCTCACGTCGCCTTCCCTCCTTTCTTGGTCGGCTCCTCAGGATCTGTGGCGAGCGTGACGACAGCCCTCAGTCAACTCTTCGAGATCGTCCCTCATGTAGGCTGAAAGGATATCCCTGACTAGGCTCGAGTTGGCCCTTAGAACTGCCACCTTGGCGTCTTGGAACCTGCTCAGAGCCCTTGGTCCCATCCCATAGGTGATGACTGCACTTGGGTTCAGCTTCAAGATGCGATCCGGAGGAGAACCTACGCCTCCAAAGTGCTCGCTGTCGTTAGGTACGATCCTTTGGATCGCTACTTGCCCCCCCTCATCTAGCTCAAAGATGGCGAAGAAGGGGGCCCTCCCGAAATGTTCTGACAACTGAGAGTCGCCCCCTCTATCCTCAATGATGGGAATGACAACTCTATTCGGCCCCTCAATCCCCACGTTCTTTGATTCTCCTTGGTCCCCGTTCAAGTCTCTTCTCACATCCATCTGCCCCCACGACTAGTCCTTTGGCCCCTGCCCCTGCCAAAGTGGCCCCCGACAGTGGGAGAACCAGCTTCCTTGAATTCCCCATTCCTGTACTTCGTGACTGCCTCTCTTATCTTGCCCGATACGCCCGTTACTACCCTGATCCCGGAAACCGAGAAGGCTTGATAGGCGTTAGGACCGATATTGCCGGTCAAGACGGCGTGGATCCCTCTATTGGTGATTGTTTTGGCTGCCTGAACGCCGGCCCCATGGCTCATGCTCTGACTGACGTTTGGAATGGCCTCAAGCTCCAAGGTGTCCACGTCAACAACGACAAAGTATGAACAGCGGCCGAAACGCGAATCGACCATCGCGTCCAACCCGTCTCCCGTAGCTGAAAGAGCGATCCTCAGCTTCAGCTCACCCCCTCTCCACTTGATTTGTGGAAGTTCGCTGTCCCCCGGTTCAGGACGGCTTCCAGTCTCTCGACGATCTCCCCGAAGGCCTTCGCTGCTTGGGAGTCTGCATGCTCAATTATGAAAGGTGAGCCCCTGTCTGAGTCCTCGCAGATTACCGGGTCGAGAGGGATTCTTCCGAGGAAGGGCACCCCGAGATCCTTAGAAAGGTTCTCCCCTCCCCCAACCTTGAAGACGTCTATTCTTGCCCCACAGTTGGGGCATACAAAGCCGCTCATATTCTCTATTACCCCGATCACTGGAACGTTCAGCTTCCTAGCGAACGTGACGGCCTTCTTAACGACATCTTCGGAAACCTCCGAAGGCATCGTGACGATGACTACACCGTCCATTTCAGGTAGGAGCTGCATTACGCTTAGGGGCTCGTCGCCGGTTCCGGGAGGAAGATCTATGAGCAGGAGTTCGAGTTCGCCCCAGGCGATATCGGAAAGGAATTGTCTGATCGCCGTCATCTTCAGGGGGCCTCGCCATATCACGGGCGTTTCCTGATCGGGTAGCAGAAAGTCCATGGACACAACCTTGATCCCCAAGGGCCCTGTTGCCGGGTACGCTCCTATCGGACCGGCTGGTAGCGTCCTCCCCTTCATGCCGAGCATCTTTGGGACGCACGGACCATGGATGTCCGCGTCTAGGATCCCAATTCCCCCAGTGTTGTCTCGCTTGGCGAGAGCCGCGGCCAGATTCACAGTAACTACCGTCTTTCCAACTCCTCCTTTCCCGCTGATCACAGCTATCTTGTGTTTTACTCCACTCATTTTGGCCCTGATTCGCTTCTGATCGTCCGAAGCCTGTTCGCCGTCTTCAACACGGCCATGACCTTCGTCACGAGTCTGCTTCGCCAGCTTAATTCTCCCCCGTTACACTATGAGCCGTTTGAACCATAAACCATATTTATGCTTCTCGTTTAGAAAGTAAACCCATGAAGGGGATGCGCGATAAGGGTATGGACGATGTGGACCGGAAGTTGATAGCGCGACTTCAGATTGACGGCCGCACGACCTTTGAAGAACTCGGGCACATAACCGGATACACAAGCATGGGCGCCAAGAAGAGGGTCGGCAGGCTCCTTGAGAGCGGAGCGATCAAAGTATCGGCTCTGCTGAGCCCTAAGCACCTTGGCCTGTGTCCCGCCATCGTCCTGATGGAGACCGATGGCCCGGAAGCTATGCAACGACTTCTCAGGCGCTTTGAGGATTGCCCGCGCGTGGTCCACATCTTCACAACCATCGGCGGATACAACATGATTGCCCTGGTGGTGGCCGAGAACCAGAGCACTCTTGAAAGCATATCTATGGAGAAGTGCTCGCTGAGAAGCGAGAGGGGAATCCGCAGGTCAGAGTTCTACCCCATAAGAGACATCCATTACTCACCCTTCGTCCCTGTTCGGGAATATCTGGCCAGGAGGGATCTGTCGACCCCGCCGTGCAACGTCGACTGCAGATCATGCAGGCGATACAAGTCCAAAGAATGCGTGGGGTGCCCGGCAACAGAGTACTACAGAGGCCCTCTCTAGTAGAACATGAACTCAACTGATGGGGAGGGAATTCTGACAGGAACCAAGTTACTTGGGTTGATGGTCCTCGTCGAAGACTCACTGGGAAAGGCTAGGAGGGCTCAAGGACTTGAACCCGGGGCTTGCTCTGCGTCTACGTCCTCCCCAACGGACATCCGCCTGTAAGCACTCCTAGGGATCTTCTTAGTGATCGGTTGGACCTTCATATCCATGATGCCTCTTCTGGTCGCGTTTGTTCTGATCAACTCGGACGGGCGGGGCCTTGGCATCTGAACCACTGAGTTCTCTCATGGGGGTTATCTGGTGCGGGAGGTGGGATTCGAACCCACGAACCCCTTCGGGACAGGGTCCTAAGCCCTCCGCGAACCTGTACGTTCTCTGCGCCTTTGACCTGGCTTGGCGACTCCCGCGCCGCGGAAGCTTGGCGATGTCTCTTTATCTATGTTTGTCGTTTCGGTACCCGGTCGATTCGACCGTCTCAAGATGGGCACTCGTTCGCGAATGTGTCCTCAGTTGGTCGCCTTTATATGCGGGACCATCGGCCGATTCCGCTATGGCTCCTCTAACCGACACGAGCGTCGAGTTCAACAGAGAAAACAAGACGATAGATGTCGTGAAGAGGCTTGGCGTCATAACCGCGGACAGGGTGAATCTGATGAACCATCCTGCCGACAGCCCAGTCACGATATTCAACCCCGCGATGGAAGTCGTGAATGACAACTTCAGACTATACGCCAGGATAGTCCTCGGCTACTACACGTATGCGAGTGCCGTCCTCGAGATGACAATCCCTATGGACGAACTCGAGTCCATCACGAGGGGGCGCTACCGAGGGAGATTGGTCCTCAAGCCTGATAACGTGTACGACATCTTTGGAGTAGAGGATCCGCGCATATCCTTGGTGGGGGGGAAGCCGGTCATAACATACTGCGGCAGGACCGTCCAATACTTCAAGCCCGGCATAGAGAGGGTGCTACCGATGGCGGCGGCGCGGGAGAACAGGGACTGGAAGAAGGTCTCGGTGTTCAAGTTCGCTGGCGAGCAGATCGTAAGCGACAAAAATGCGTTCCTCACGGATCTCGATGGCCCAAAATTCTTTCACAGAATACATACCGTGGACGAGGTGTACCATTGTATTGTCAGCTCCGTACAGAACGATGTTCTGGACAAGGGGGAACTTACGGAGGTCACGATCCAAGGCGGAACGATACCCATAAAGCCCGCCGGCTTCGAAGACAGGATAGGTTGGGGCACCCCGCCGGTGAAAGTGGATGGGGAATACCTCCTGCTTCTCCACGCCATTGACAAGACAACCCAATGGTACAAGGCGTTTGCGGTATTGATGGATCGGAGCGCGCGGATATCCGCAGTGACGCCTTGCTATATGATGGAGCCGAGGGAAAGCTACGAGGTGTACGGCGACCGACCATTCACGGTGTTCCCATGCGGACTATGCAGGGTGGACGATAAACTCTTGGTGTCTTACGGCGCTGCTGACTTCGCTACGGGAATAGGCGAGATAGATCTCGGGGAACTGATGTCCATGCTCGAGTCCAATAGGGTATGACTTAGGAGACGGCCCAGCTATCCTCCGAAAATCCTCCTGACTACCCTCAACATCCCCGCGATTATGGACGAGGCAAAACCCATGATGACAGCGATGATCGTCAGTAGGACCGCCAGCACGAAAAGGGCGAGAGCAATCGCAGGGATAATCACGATAAGAGCTAGGATGAGCAGTAGGAACAGGACCAACGCCAACAGTCCAAGGATGTTCAACGTCGCCAGTCTCTCCTCGGTTGATCGGATGCCCTATGACATGATCGGTCGCTTTTATGATTTGTGCGAAAGGACGGAAACCAACTCACTGGTAGCTAACGCTAGGAGATTCGGGCCATGTCCGCTCCTATCTCGCTAGGTCACAAGAATAGTGGGTAGCACGCCTTGGAAAGCGCGATATATGTTGCGTAAGCTCACACGCTCGGCTAAACACTCATAGCCTACAGCAGCACCATTGGATCGATGAAGGTAGGCAAGTTCCAAGTCATGGCAGTTCTTCAGGCTGCTCGGGCCTACGTCTGTGGCTTATCATCGCTCCTGAAGGAGAAGAAAGGGGAGGATTTTCCACCTGGGCGACAAGATTGCATACCAAGCTAAGGTGGGCAAGGGGGACTACTTCACAATAGGTGGCGAGGTACAGACAGAAGAAGATTACGACAGACAAGTAGCGTCGAGGTTCTCCGGTCACTACCGAGACGCCTGGGGTGAGGCTCTGAAGATAGTCAAGGGATATCCGAGGTCAACGCTGCTTTCCCAAACAGAGTTCTTCCAACAGGTTTACAAACCCGTCAGAGATGAGCTTTCGAGAAAGTGGACGGAGTCGGCGGCCTCGTCCAGTTGAATCGCCAAGATCTCGCCGTGGTCTCAATTACTCCTTACTCGTGTCACGCTGAGCGAAAGTGCCCTCCTCATTGAAAAACAGGGGCGACATTGACATGAATATACAGCCCGCTATGCCTCCTAAACAGGCGGTCCACAAGTCGGGCCTCGTCAATACCGTCCGTTCCCAGGTTGCCTCTAGCGCGCCTCCAAACGTTGGCATGCCTCTATGAATTCTCGGGATTCGACTGAGAAGGCGTATTTGTGCTCTGTCTCCCAGACGAATGCCTTTGTCGCAAGGAGTTCGTCGACCGTGTCGTGAGCCTCAAGGGCCGTCGTGCAATCCCTCAGGAGGATCAGGTTATACCCCCTTTCAGACATCGCCCTTATGCCGTAATCCCGGTGTTGCAGGCACATGTTGGTAGCAAAGCCAGCATAGAACAGGTGAAGTACCCCGAGATTCTTGAGAACTCTGTGCAGGTGACTCCCTGATACGATGACGTAATCTCCGGGTTCCGGCGCTACTGCCTCAGCTATCCTCATTTCTTTGTATTGCTCTTTCCACGTCTGCGACGGAGGGGAGAAATCCCTCTTGAACGCAGCACAGATCCCCGTCTTGTCGACGAACTCCTTTGGGGGCCACTCAGGATCAACGGGCGCGTACCTTAAGGTCTCTTCTCTGTCCCCGGCCTCAAGCCATCTCTGCGCCTGTGGGTACTTCTTTGCCAGCGTCGAAGAGGGAGCATGGATGATCGCCATACCGGCCTTCCGAGCAGCGACTACTGAAAGTGCGACTCTTTCCTCCATTATCGTCTTGGCTCTGGACAGGTAGCTCTCACAGTAATGGATGCTCCAACAATCGACGAGCACGAGGGCGGCTTGGGAGACGGGGAACTCAAGCTCGTGCTGGACGTAGTGGAAGTCCTTCTCACCACATCCATAAGGTTCGCCCTCGCGATAGACCCTGTAGTACCTCACTGGAATCCTGAGAGAGGCCATGTACTCGTCAGTTGGCCCAAGCTTAAAACAGTAGACAGGGCTCCAGCCGATACTGCCTGATGGAGCCCTTCGACCACAAGCGGTACTCTCGGCTCCTTGAAGAGAACAAGCTTAGGATGTCGGCCGCGGAGAACTTCGAGGAAGCTGACAGGGTGCCCGTTCTGATCGGGCTTGGTGGGCCCTATTACGCTTGGCTCTTCGGGCGGACATTCGCTGACTACTACAACAACTTTGAGATTATGCTAGACACCCAAGTTAAGGGCCTCAAATGGAGGCTAGAGTGGTTGAAGGACGACGTCACGGGGATTGGCGTATGGTATGACGCAGGAAGTACGGCTGAGGGGGTCGTCTTCGACTGCGAGATCAGGATGCCGTGCGAGGCCAGCCCTTGGATGAGCCCATGGATAGTTCCACGTGTAAGGACTTTGGATGACATTGACAAGCTAGAGGTGCCAGATCCGCGCTCGCACACGGGGATTAAGGCGTACTACGAAAGGGTGGAGAGATTTAAGGGGCTGGCTAAGGAGAACTACGGCAGTATCCCGGTATCGGGCGGGCTTCAAATACATCCCCCAGTTTCCGCGGCAGGGTCGCTCCTCGGTCCAAGCAGGCTCTACTCATGGCTCTACAGGTATCCCTCCGAGATGCATAGATTGTTGAGAAAACTGAAGGAGACGTTCGATGTCCTGAAGGAGCACAACGACGAAGTGACGGACACCGAAGAGGGTTCATTGCATCTGGCGGACGACCATGCGGGATATCTCAACAGGAATCTCTACGAGAAGTTCGTTCTGCCGTACAACTCGGAACTCTACGAGGCGCACGGAACGAGGTACAGGACCCTACACATGGATTCCCACATGGACCACATAACCGATCTGATAAGGGACATCTACAAGGTAAGGAGCGCAGACGTTGGGGTGGAGAACGACATCCGGCTGATCTCAGAGGCGTTCAAGGGCAGGGTCGTGTTCAAGGGCAACGCAGATTGGAGGGCACTTGTTGGTGGCTCCTTTGAGGCGATAGAGATGGAAGTGGAGAAGTGCGTCTTCCATTCCGCTCCAGGAGGGGGTTACATATTCGACAACGGTGGCGAGACGTACGTCGGCTTGTCTCCGGAGAGATTGAAGTATGAGGTTGACTATGTAAAGAGAGTTGGAGAATACCCCATAAGGGTCGATAGGTTCAAACACATGAGAAGCGAGGGTGGAGGTCTCTAGTCACGGGGGCAGGACATCATGGTGTTTCAAACGGTCAAGGGATAATCGGCGAACTCCTGCCATGCCCTAATCATCGCCTCTATGCCCTCTATTGGAACTTCGGGATATATTGCTCCCACACTTGAGAGAATGAAACCTCCGTTGGGACCAAGGGTTGATATGGCATTTCTGACGGCGTTCCTCACATCCCCCGCGGAGCCGAGCTCCAGAGTGACATGGGCGTTCACACCACCCCAGAGGCAGATCTTGCCGTCCGTCTCGTCCTTGACGCGCTTCATATCAAACCCTCCCTGAATGGGGTCGATCCCGTACAGAAGATCTACGCCTGATTCTTTGATCGCTTCAATCAGGGGCATGACGCCGCTTGCCATAGAATAGCCGAACCTGATTTTGTGTCTGTGTGCGAGGTTCACCTCTTGCTTGAATCTGGGGAGAATGAAGGCCCGGTAGGACTTGGGTGACCAGAAGTCTGCAGAATCATACCAGCCGTTATGTACTATGATATCTATACCTGCGTCCGCAAGGAGCTCAATAGTTTCGATATTACGCTCGTGGAGGACATCGAGGAGCCCACTCAGGAATTCCGGCCTCCTGACCGTTGCCAGCACGACATTCACGAACCCGCACAGCAACATGGCTGCGGTTCCCAGGTATGTGACCTCCGTGGCCACCAGAGGGACCTCGAACCGTTCGGCGAGACTTCTGGCGCGTTCTGCCTGTTCCATGAAATGGTCGACCTCGCCCTTAGTTGGCTCCCTGAACACGTACGAGAAGGCCTCCAGATCTTCTGGGTTCTCAATCCAGTCTTTGACCGAACGTCCTGGCGAGACCGAATAATCGTCGAGAAGCGGGATGTCGGCCCCGTGGGGCCAATCGAGTGTTTGACGGACCGCCTTCGTCAAAGTGCCCTTGGGCGTCCTGTACTCCTTGACCAGCAAGGGGTGCCTTTCCGTCGGCGGATGCTCGCTGCGCACTCTGACGTCCACCTCGTGTCTCAAAGGTCTTGGTGGCTCTAGGTATACAACGTCGTCAACACCAAGCCCCAGACTCGCCCTTAAGCGCTCGGACTGACTTGGCCACGGGATGTCCCCGGGCTGTTTCTTGAAGTATCTCAGGGGTATGCCACCACGGTTCCACAGAGGGATGTGGTCCGGTTCTCGGCGGTCAATGGCCGTCAGAAGTCGCTCCCTACAGGATAGCTCACTCCGCATGACTGCTACCAATTCAAGGAACTATCGAGCGCTTATTTCCATATCCGTCGTCAATCATGATCCCATCTATGAGATCCTTTACGTCATCTCAAGGCACTATGCTCTCTCGTTGGTGGTGTTCGGCTTCTCGGGGTGCCCGGAGTCACCGCCGAAGCGTCGGGAACTCATCCAGAACAGCTCTGATGTGGTCGCACCCCTCCCTTCGGCAAGTGCACGAGAGGATGAACCTGAGGGGTTTGAGCTGCAGTACTGCCGTGACTACCTCATCCCGCACCTGGAACCTGTACCCGTCGAGCCTCTGCACAATAGCCATAGGACGAGCTCGAGGGATATAGGTAGTCAAGCCTATTTAAACATTGAGACTACGCTACCTCATGCCCTCATGTTAAGGCTTTAATTCTTAGGTAGGTCGGGGTGGGGCGGATGGGAGAGAGGACGATCGTCTCAAAGGCGCACAGCAGGACCAAGTCTGTCAGGGTCACAATTCCGGCGGCGATAGTCGACGCGTATAAGATCTCTGAAGGGGACGTGTTGGACTGGTCGGTGGAGGAGATCCGCGGTAAGAAGGCCGTGGTGGTTCGGAGGATGGTCGTCGGCTGATATCCCCCGATCTCATATGGGAGGCGGCAATCCCGTCCCGTGGACACAATATGTGCTCACGAAAAGTGAGACCGTCTTAAATAGCGCCTCGGGTAATTCTCCTTTCGAAGCGAGTTGACTCCTGATCTGAGGGTTGAGAGGGGAAAGACGACTGAAGTTGACGTGGTTGAAGGGAACCTAGTAGTTGGCGGGAACGCGACTGTAAAGTCGAAGTCCAGTGATAGGGTCCACGTCGAGGGTGAGGTGCGGGTCGAAGGCAATTGCGAGTTCCTGTCTAGCTTAGAGGCCAGAGCCATCAAGGGGGTGCGCGCCAGAGTCAGGATATCTGGGGACCTTACTGTGGCCGAGTCAATAGACTTGGAGGAGGGGGAGCTAGAGGTAGAGGGTAGCCTCCAAGCAAGGGATATTGATGTCGGGGCAATCATCAAGGTGACTAAGAACCTCACGTGCAAGAAGCTCGGGGCAGGTGGAACAGTGGAGGTGGGTGGAGATCTGGAGGCCGAAGAGGCCCGCGTCGGGGGTCGGCTTCTCGTAGTCGGCAACGCCAAGGGCAAGGTGCAAGTGGTCGGCGGGACGGCCGAGATAAGGGGTTTAGCGCATCTTGAGAGGCTTGAGGTGGGTGGCGTCGCTAACGTTGGAGGAGGAGAGGCAGGACACATCAGGGTGGGTGGTATCTTCAAGTCCACCGGGAAACTGAGATATGACAGCATCGACGTGGGAGGAATGGCAAAGCTTGCTTCCGGGGAGGGAGGCAAGATCTCAGTGGGAGGGATGCTCAACGTTGACGGCGGCATGAGGTTCGACTCCATGAGCGTAGGAGGCGCTGCTAGGATCGGAGGCCCGGCCGAAGGAAGACAAATCGATGCTGGGGGAAGCCTGAGGTTCGACGGCAACGCAACGGTCGAGAATGAGGTAAAGGTCGGCGGATCCGTGGAAGTGAAAGGTGAGCTAAGGGCAAAAAGGATTGACACTGGCGGAACCGCGACCGCAGAAGCGTGCTTTGCCGAAAGGATCAGGGTTGGAGCGAAGCTCGAGGTCAGGAAGGGAGCAAAGGCAGATCAGCTCCAAATAGGCAACGGAGGAAAGGTCAGAGGACCGATAATCGCGAGGCAAGTGAAAACGGGCGACGGATCCGAAATAGAGGACGCTTACGCCGATGTCTTGGAGTTGGGCGACGCTTCCTCGGCCCGCAACATTTACGCTAGACAGGCGACGATAGGGGCAAATTGTCGGATATCCGGCGAACTCCTGTACACTGAGAGGCTGGACTTGGGAGAGGGTGTGAAGCTGCAACGGGATCCCAAGAAGGTTGAAAAGCTGCCGAAGCCCCCGCTCTAGGCACATTCCGGCGATCGAGGATGGGCAAGTCCAAGAGATCTAGGGTTGAACTCTACGCTGACGTGTTGAGATCGCTCAAAGTGCAAGAAGACGGGTGTAGAATAACGAGGCTAGCCTACGCCTCCAACATGCCACTCGACAGGATGAAGAAAGTCGCTAATGAGCTGATCTCGCACGGCTTGGTCTCTCCGAGGGTGGACGATCCAAGTATCTACGTCATTACCAAGAGAGGTTGGGAGTTCCTCGACGCCTTCAACAAACTCTCGATGTTCCTCGAGTAATCCTCTGCAAAGATCGACTCGACGAAAGCCCGCCAGCCGGTTGGGCGCGCGCAATATATCTGGGGTTTCTGACCGGGCAAAGAAGAACAAAAAGGGCAGCCCATCGCCATATTCCCCGTGAAAAGCAACTATCATAAACGGCGCTTACCTCATCAGAATCCGAGCCGGTGGGCCCCCTTAGGTGCCGTCACTTGTAGTACATCCATGTCCTGTGGAGCTCCGATGGAAACATATCCGCCCTGAGGTCCCTCGCGATTTCCTCCCAGTCCACCTGCTTCGGGCTTGTCTTCTTCGGCCCCTTCTCCCATATTGCCATTCTGTGTTTCACCTCCTCCTTATTCCGACATGAATATGGTGGATACTTAATGGAGACGCACATGGCGTGCGTACAAAACATACTCACCAGATGTGATTACATGAGAGGCCGTCGCCTACTTCAAACATACGGCGTGAGGGGGGACAGGACCCATCACTCTTGTCTTGCACCGGAAAGGTTTGTGCCATCAAAGCCTTGCGTCTCACAACCCCGTGGATCCGGACTTATATCCCTCCATCGGTGACGGCTCTCCTCCGAGGGGGTCTACTGATTGTTGACAATAACATCGCTACGCGAAGACGTCGTGCGCGCGCGAGGAGGGGTTCGGAAAAGATGTGGCGGCCAGGGTCTTGAACGACAGCAACCTGATAGTCGGTGCGTTCGAGGGTGGCAAGCTAGTCGGCATAGCTCGGGCCATGTTCGATGGCGTATCCGCGACTGTCTTTGAGTTTTGCTTGGATTTGGAGTATCAAGGCAGTGACCTGAAGTGCAAGACGGCTCTTTGATCGAGAGAGATCCACATGGCTTGGGTAAGAGAATCGGAAAGACCCTGATCGAAGAGCTGCTCAAGATGGGCGCGACCTTCATCGATATCTACATCTTGAAAGGATGTGAGTGGCACCGATCAACACGAGCCCTATCGCTGTTCGATACCCCAAGACATGCACGAGTGTGAAAAGCGAAGTTGAGACATGCAATGACATCCGCTGACACATACCTCGCGTTTCGAGATGTGCTTGGTTCCTTTCTTGAAGTGCTTCTGAGCAGTGCGCGGCCGCTTGTCACTGGGGATTGAAGCAGGCGACGTAATGGCCAACTGCTAGTTCGCTTAGTGGAGGGGGTTCCTTGTCGCATCGGTCGACTCGGAAGGGACAACGTGGATGAAACCGGCAACCTCCGGGAGGATCAATTGCGCTGGCTATCTCGCCCGTTGTGCCCCATTTTCCCCATTGCTGTTCAGTCGAGCTGAGGTCCGCAAAAGCAGAGAAAAGGAGCCTCGAGTAGGGATGGAATTGGTGTCTCATGAACTCCTCTGTAGATGCTGTCTCCATAAGCTTGCCGAGGTAGGCCACCATGATTCTGTCACTCGTATAGTATGCCACTCTGAGATCGTGGGTTATGAGCAGATATGTCAAGCCGTACTGTTCCTTGAGCTCCGTAAGAACATTGAGGATGCTTGAACGGATGCTGATGTCGAGCATTGAGACTGGTTCATCGGCTATGATGAACCGAGGGCGCAGGGCGAGCGCCCTCGCTATTGAGACCCTTTGTCTCTCGCCGCCACTGAGTTCGTGGGGGTAGTTATCTATGACATCTGCGTGGCGGAGACCCACGCGTGTTAAGAGATCGATGCACCTCTCTCTCATTTCGTTCTCATCGCGGGCGATCCCTTGAATGCGCATGGGGAACGTAATAGTCGAGAATACTGTCAACCGTGGGTTCAAGGACTCATATGGATCCTGAAAGATCATCTGGACGGCTCTCCTATAGGCCTTGAGTTCTGGACCACGGAACGACGCTATGTCCCTTCCTTCAAAAAGGATCGCACCTTCCGCGGGAGGCGTAAGCCTAGCAATCACTCTCCCAATAGTGGTTTTGCCGCTTCCGCTCTCTCCCACCAAGCTCAACACCTCACCGTGGCCAATGGAGAAACTCACTCCATCAACCGCGCGGACGACCCTCCTACGGAGGAGTTCGCCCCCTTGCGCCGGAAAATAGACCTTCAGGTTCCGTATCTCGAACATCTGATTGCTACTCTGCTTGACTATCTCAACGTCCTTGTCGCTCGTCATCCGTTGGTCACGCTGTGGCAGGCCACGTAGTGTTCTTGCTCCACTTCGAGCAGTTCCGGTGCCTCCTTTGAACACGCCTCAGTCGCTACCGGACACCGGTCCCTGAACTTGCATCCTTCGATCTCGGCAGCTAGGTCCGGGGGAGATCCTGGTATGGACCAGAGTTTCCCTCCCCTTTCTGTCAGGCCCGTCAGCGATCTGACAAGACCCGATGTGTAGGGATGCAGGGGGTTAGAGAAAAGTTGCTTGGTGCCGGCCGTCTCTGCCAGCTTTCCTGCGTACATTATGGCGATCCTGTTGCTGAATTCGGCAAGAGTCGAGAGATCATGGGTTATGAAGAGTACAGAGAGGTCGAACCGCCTCTTCATGTCTTTTAGGAGCTCCAACACCTGCCTCTCGACTACGACATCCAACGCAGTCGTTGGCTCGTCGGCGATGAGAAGAGTGGGACTCAGAGCTAGCGCCATGGCTATGACGGCACGCTGTCGCATCCCCCCGCTGAACTGGTGAGGGTAGTCAGTCGTTCTCGGTCTGCTGATGCCCACGAGGGAAAGCATCTCTTCTGCTCTGGCGAGCGCTTCCTGCCTTGAGACATGTTCGTGCACGGTTACCGCCTCGGCTATCTGATCCCTTATTCTATGAACTGGATTCAGGGAGTTCATGGCACCCTGAAAGATCATCGACACCTTCTTCCAGCGGAAGGACCGGAGTTCCCTTTCATCGAGGTCTAGAACCTCTGCTCCATCACAGTAGACACTTCCGCCTATGATCCTGCCTGGAGGCTTGACGAGCCTGAGAATCGCATAGGCCGTCGTGCTCTTCCCGCATCCGGATTCGCCAGCGAGACCGACCACTTCTCCTCTTCCGACCTCGAAGCTGATTCCGTCGACTGCCTTGACTTCTCCTCTCCTAGTGAAGAAGCTCACGCGCAGGTCCGTGACGCGGAGGGCCGGATTCACTTCTTGCTACCTCCTCCTGAGTCTAGGGTTTGCGATCAAGTTCACAGTAGACCCGAAGAAGTTTGTCCCGAGCCCCATCAAGGCGATGCACAGGCCCGGAGCTGTGACCCATGCCCATCCTCCGTTGTATATGGCTCCTCCCATTTGTGCAAAGTAGATTATAGTTCCCCAACTCATCTGGGACGGGTCGCCAAGCCCCAAGAAGCTGAGAGAAGCCTCGGACATGATGCCCGAGATGATAGTCAAGATCGCGTTCGCCATTACGAGCGGGAGTATATTGGGGAGTATAATCAGGAACGTGATCTGAAGTTGGCTTGCCCCAGCCATTCTTGCAGCGTCCACGTACGGACGCTGCTTCACGGACAATGCTTCGGATCTCACCATCCTGGCCATCGCAGGCCATCCGAAGGCTGCCAAGACAGCAATGATGTTCCAGATGCCCCGGCCGAGCATCGCTGCGACGAAGATCGTAAGAGGAAGCTTGGGTATTATTATCAGGATGTCGCAGAATCGCATGAGAACCTCGTCGACGAGTGAGTGGGAGGTCGCGGCGATCAACCCAACTGTAACTCCTATTGCAGTCACCACCAAGGCCACGACTATACCAACGAACAGGGAGACTCTAGCCCCCCAGATGACCTGGCTTAGGACATCTCTTCCAAGGTTATCCGTCCCGAGTATGTGTCTCCAGCTAGGAGGTTGGTAAGGTGCTCCTAGGAGGGCGAAGGGATCGTAAGGGGAGGCATAGGGTGCAATTAGGCCTATTGTCGCGAAGGAAACGATTATGCAGAGTCCGGCCAACGCCCTCTTGTCATGTCGGATAGCACTCCATATCTCACGCCATGCTCTGCTTCCGCGATCTTCTCTGACGGCTTCCCCCGCCCCTATCGGCAGGCTTTCCTCTCCCAGATCTCTTACTTCATTCGCCTTCATCTAGTATCGAATCCTCGGGTCAACAAAGACATAGAGGATATCTGCCACCCAGTTCGCTACTATTACCATTATGGTTATTACGTAGAAGAATCCCTGAACCAGCGGGTAGTCTTGATTCAGGATAGCGTTGAACAGAAGCAGCCCAACCCCTGGGTAGGAGAAGACAGATTCGGTGACAATGGCCCCTCCGACCATTGTGCCTATGTGTAGTATGAACAGCGTCAGGATGGGAAGGACAGCGTTCCTCGCGGCATGCCTGAAAACTACAGCCCTTGTCTCGACGCCCTTTGCCTCAGCAGTCGTTACATAGTCTTCCCCCATCGTCGAGGTCATATTGTCGCGCATGATAATAGTATACGACGCAAAGCTTCCTGCTACCAGCGACAACACAGGAAGCGCAGCGTGCCTTAGAACGTCAACGACGAACTCCAAGCAGAAGAATGTCTCGTAGATTACGCGGCTTGAGTAAGCTCCCGCTGGCGGAAAGATTGGGATGTATACCCCAAAAAGCATTATCAGAATCATAGCTATCCAGAAATAGGGCGTCGAGAGAAGGAACATCGATATCCCAGAGATCGCGGTCTCGAGTCTGGTTCCTCGTTTCCATGCTGACAGTATCCCGAGCAGTATTCCGATGATAGCGGTCAGTAGGATGGATAGAGCTAGTAGGAAGATGGTCCAAGGCAGATACATAGTCACGACGTTCCAGACCGGAGCGGGATAATACGAGTAGGAGATCCCAAAGTCGGGCGGGAATGTCAAGATGACGTTTCTCACGTACAGTAGGAATTGCTCGCTAAGGGATTTGTCCAAGCCGAATCTAGCGCGGAGAACCGCCGCCACTTCTCCGGGTAGCCTATAGGAAGAAGCCATCATCTCCTCTGGGCTACCTGGGATCAGGCGGGGGATGGCAAAAATGAAGACGAGGGCCACCGCATAAGTCAGCAACGCGTTCATGCTCCGCAACACTAGATAGCGTCTAGATATCATGGTACCTTGTAGACGAATAGACTATTCAAAGGTTTTCCCCCCGTCCACAGGACAGACCATGTCGCGTCGGATGGTTCCATGTCTTGCTTCAGATCGCGAGCTCAGATCTTGCTGTGATATGCGTGAAAGTCCGTAAGTTCGGCTGAGCAAAAAAAAGGGACCTTACCTAGAGGTCCCTTTCATCGTCTGCGGATAGCGTATCCGACGGCAACTAAGGCTGCCAATATGGAGAAGCCGACGACACCGTACACCCACGTCGGCAGGCCGGGCTCCGGGGCAGGTGCTGGAACGGTCGGGAGGTGCAGGCTGAGGAGTAGTTCACTCATCGGCCAGTTGAAGCCGTTCTCCATCGGCTCCCACCCCTCAAACGTGTCAGTTCTGTGAGCCCATATGTGCCTCGCGTAGTACAGGGAAACGAAGGGCAACTCTTCTGCTATGATCCCCTGGGCTTCGTCGTAGATCGAATGGAGTTGCGCCGGGTCCGAGGCTTGGCGGCTCGAGTTCATCAACTCACCATAGCGAGCGCTGGGCCACCGAGTCCATCCTCTGTAGTATATCGTCTGCCCTATCGGTGTGAGTTGGGGATAGTAGAACTTATTCAGGACGAAATCCATGGAGAGCGGGTGGTTTGTTAGGATTACCCCCATGTCGTAGTATCCGTAACCGTAATTGTTCACGTATACCGCGCTGGAGACCGACCTGACTACCACATCAAGCCCAATGTCCTTCAGTTGCTGAGCAGCAACCGTTGCGATCAGCGTCTCCCCTCCAGGCCTTGCCATGAGCTCTATAGTCAGCCTTGTCCCGTTGGCATATTGCCAGAATCCGTCCGTTCCCAAGACGAAACCCAAGCTTGAGATCAGCGCCTTGGCTATGGTTACATTACGTTGATACGTAGGCAGGCCCGGTGCGAGCCATTCTCCGAAATCCGAGGGAAGGAACCCGTAACTTGCAACCGTACCATAGCCTGAGGCGGCCAAGTCCACTATCTGCTGTCTGTCCAAGCCGTAGGCTATGGCTTGTCTTAGTGCTCCTTCAGAGACAGGGTACTTAAGGTTGTTGACCAATATCCCTCCCCATCTTGACATCTGCCACGCGCCGTACGGGTGTGTTGAGAACGTCTTAATTGTGACATTTGTCAAGCCGACAAGACTTGGCACCTGAGCCGGTGACGGGACTTCTACTATGTCGAACTCCCCTGCCGCCATTAAGGCAGGGATGTTGGCGTCGGGTGAGAGCAGGGTAACGGTTATGCTCGATATGTGGGGCTCAGGTCCCCAATAGTATTCGTTCGGGACAAGCCTGATCACAGTGTCGCCCGGAGAGAAACCGACTATCTTGAACGGTCCTGTACCGATTGTCTCAGTGAATCTTGTGGAGTTAGGGGCTAGAAACAGATCTACGCTCTCCCAGAAATGCTTCGGCATCGGCGTTAGCGCTAGCCAGTATACGAGAAAAGGAGAGAATGCCTCCTTGAGGTGGACCTTGAATTGCTTGCTGTCCACAACCTCTATCCGGTCGATGTACGGCCGGATTCCCCACTCATCGATCTCCGGAACCGCTTGGATGACGTCATAGGTGAATGTTATGTCATCCGTTGTGACAACAGTTCCGTCTGACCAGCGCGCATTGTCGCGGATCGTGAAACTGTAGACCAAGCCATCTCCTGAGACCGACCATGAGCTGATTATCAAGGGGATGAGAGTACCGTTCGGCGCCTGCCTCGCACCGGTTTCATGCGCTAAGCGAAGAAGGTTCTCCAACAGTATTATCGGCCCGGCCGCAGTG
>Ga0172364_10001554_pt1 | contig 17798 bp, 12 predicted proteins | sample LakKivSesite10cm_FD_114545 | JGI IMG/M metagenome (GOLD analysis project Ga0172364, IMG submission 114545) | Sediment microbial communities from Lake Kivu, Rwanda - Sediment site 10cm | ecosystem: Environmental > Aquatic > Freshwater > Lake > Sediment | place: Rwanda: Western Province, Lake... | reverse complement strand
TGCCGAAGTGGCGGAATTGGCATACGCGCATGGTTGAGGGCCATGTGGACATTGTCCTTGGGGGTTCAAGTCCCCCCTTCGGCACCATATAATAAAAAGTCCCGAATCGGAAATCAATCCATTCGGGACTTTTGATTGAGTCTGTTTGTCTGTTTGAGGGTCAGACCCCTATAAAAATATATAAAATTCTAACTCTCACCCTTTGATTTACTGACCCAGCAGTCTTGTGCGGTTTTGGAAATAATAATCGAGCATATCACGTGCAAGCGGGGCGGCGGTGGCACCACCATATCCCCCTTCCTCAATCAACACCAGAACAGCTACCTCTGGCGCATCATAAGGCGCAAAACAAATGAACCATGCATCATTTTCCCTGCCCGGTCTTTCAGCGGTGCCTGTCTTCCCAGCCACCTTCCACTCCTTTGAAAAGCCCGCCTGAAATGCAGTGCCACCGGATGAGACAACTCCCCTTAATCCATCCATGATGATGCGGCGGCTTTCTGAGGGAATGGCAATATCCCTTGTCTTGGGGACAAATTCCGTGCGATGTCCCTCGGCATCCTTGTGATTGAGAAGGAGATGTGGCTGAACAAGTCTGCCCTCGTTCGCAAATATGCAATAAGAGATGAGCGACTGCAGTGGTGTGGCGCTGATGGGACCCTGTCCAATGCCCATATAAAGAAGTTCGCCGGTGGGAATGGAGTCAGGAGATTGTAAAGGAAGCTTGCCCCCCACCTCAAAGGGGAGGTCAATGTCAGTCTCCAGCCCATATCCGAAAAGGATTGCCCATTGCAAAAGTCTCGATGCTCCGATTTTCCTTGCAATCTGATAGAAGTAGACATTGCACGATTCCTTGATGGCGTTTCGCATATTTATCCGCCCGTGTCCTGTCGGGAGTTCGCACACGAAAGGCTTTTTCCAATCCGGCAGAGTGTAAGAGCCCTCACAATCATATTCCTCCTGAGGATTAATTCCCGCATCAAGCCCAGCCATTGCCGTTACAAGTTTGAAAGTGGAGGCGGGTGGATAGATTTCCTGAATCGCCTTATTCAAATAGGAGACAGGGCGTGTGGGTCTGGGTGGCGCACCGGGCTCATTGGAATCATAGGTAGGATAGCAGGTCATGACAAGGACATTCCCATTCGCCGGGTTCATGACGATGATAGTCCCGTTACGTCCCTCAAGTTTGTAATAGGCAAATTTCTGAAAGTCAAGGTCAAGGGAGAGATATAAATCGTGTCCGGGCACAGCGGGGGACGTTTCAAGCGTGTCCACATAGCGTCCGCGGGCATCACGTTGAACAATCTCCGACCCCGCCTCGCCACGGAGCAAGTCCTCATACGAGTTTTCAATGCCTGCAATTCCCACGAGGTCATCTGGGGTGTATCCTTTCTCTAAATATGAGGGCATCTTTTCATTTGAGAGGCGTCCGACATATCCGACGATAGATGCTGTGACAGTGCCCTCCGGATAATATCTTTTAAAATCGGTCGTGATGCGGATGCCGGGGAGTTCCCACTTTCGTTCAAGTATGGGCGCCGCCAGTTCAATGGGTAGATTGCGGGCAATCAGTTGCCACTTCCAACGCGGACGCAATGCCAGCGCTGCCTCTTCCTTTTCTGATAAATCCCGCCCCAGAACATCCTCAAGATAGACAATTGTTTTGTGCAATTCCTCTTTAGAAAGGCGAAAGGGGCTGACCCAGATGGAATAAGTCAGGCGATTGACGGCAAGGGGTTTTCCGTCGCGGCTGAATATCTGCCCACGTGGGGCTTCAAGGCGCTGGGGATGGACATAATTATTCCGCGCCAGCTCTTCATATTGTTGGTGCCGCAGGATTGTCCACTGTGCCATACGCGAAGTGAGAATGAGAAAAATAAAAAAGGCGAGCCATTTGAGAAGCCTTAGTCGCTTTTCAAAACGCACGCGGTCATGAAATTCAGCGGATGTTAAAGACATGGGAGCGTTTCAACTAATATCTGAACTTTCATTGAGGATACTGTCGATATTTATGTCCGTAGGCGATGCTGTCTCAAAAGGGCTCAGACGTTTGATATACGCTAAATATTCCCGATTCCCCGATGCACCAACAATCGGCGATGGCATCAGTCCAAGGATGAGCCAGCCCATCCTTCTAAAATCACCAAGCATCCTCTCCAGCACCTGCCGGTGAACATCTTTGTCCTTGACCACACCGCCCCTGGGAACCTTTTTCCTTCCCGCCTCAAACTGGGGCTTTATGAGTGAAATGACCACTCCACCCTGAGCAAGAAACCTCGCCACCGCTGGCAGAATAAGCTTAAGCGATATGAACGAAACATCTATCACCGCGAGGTCAACCGGCTCAGGGACCTCTTTCTCTGAGAGGAGGCGGGCGTTCACCCTCTCCCTAAGGAGCACCCTTGGGTCATTTCTCAGCCGATAATGGAGCTGACCATATCCAACATCGATGGCATATACCTTGATAGCTCCCCTCTGCAAGAGACAATCCGTAAATCCGCCTGTTGATGCGCCCACATCCATGCAGACACAACCGGCGGGATTGATGCCGAACCGGTTGAGCGCCGCATCCAGCTTGAATCCCCCGCGACTCACATATTTCTGTCGTGATTCTTTCATAGAAATCTCAACGTCCGGGCGCACCTGCATTCCCGGCTTGGGCTGTGGGATTCCCTTCACGAGGACTTGTCCCGCAAGGATAAGACGGCGCGCCCTTTCCCTACTTTCAACAAGACCCCGCTTTAAAAGAGTAGTGTCAAGACGTTCCTTTTTTGATTCCATTTTTCTACCACGAAGGGGTGAGATTAAAGGACGGGGAATCCTGTGTTATATTTTTGAGGGGGTGGCTGCCGGATAAGGAATTTGGTCATGTCTGGCTTTTAAAAAAGCCCTGATGGTGTCCGCGATGCGTGCTGGAGAAAGTCCATATTTTTCATAAAGCTCAGTTGGAGTACCATGTTCGATGAAGATGTCCGGCAGTGCCAGCATTATGCATGACTTTTCCACGCCGCGGCTCGATAGAAATTCATTGACCGCCGAGCCAAAACCCCCTGCCACCGTATTATCCTCAACGGTAAAAATTCGGTCATATTTCTCGACTGCCTGGAGAATCATTTCCTCATCCAGAGGTTTGACAAAACGCGCATCCGCCACGGCTATATGAATTCCTTCCCGGTCGAGGATTTCTGCCGCCTCAAGGGCATGATTCGTCATGGTTCCCACGCCAATAATGGCTGCCTGCTCACCATCACGCAACCATTCTCCCTTGCCTGTTTCAAAAATCCGGATTGGTCGCTCAAGATTAATATTTTTCAGACCACTTCCACCACGTGGGTATCGAAAAGCAATAGGTCCATTTTGATGAACCAGAGCCGTTGCCAGGGCATCACGCAGTTCCTCCTCACTCCGTGGAGCCATAATTGTCATATTTGGAATCATGCGCAGATAGGAGAGGTCAAATGTGCCATGATGCGTGGGACCATCCTGTCCGACAACGCCCCCCCTGTCAAGGGCGAAGACAACGGGAAGTCCCTGAAGCGCCACATCATGAACAATCATGTCAAATGCACGCTGGAGGAATGTGGAATAAATGGCTACCACGGGTTTCAATCCCTCACATGCCATTCCTGCCGCGGCGATAACGGCGGCGCTCTCCGCAATGCCGAAATCGAGAAAACGCTGGGGGAACCGCCTGGCAAATTCACTGAGACCGGTCCCGCCGGGCATGGCTGCCGTAATTGCCACAATGCGTTCATCCTTTTCCGCCTGCTCCAGAATTGCCCTGCCAAAGGCATCCGTAAAAGTCAGCCCACTCTTCTGCTTGGGTTCGCCGGTCTCGATAAAAAATGGTGGTGCGCTGTGGTATTTCTCAGGGTTCTTTTCAGCGAATGGGTATCCTTTTCCCTTCATAGTCATCACATGGAGGACGCGGGGTCCCTTAGAATTAAGAATCGTCTTCAAGGTCGGGAGAAGGACGTCTAAGTTGTGACCGTCGATTGGTCCCACGTATCGAAATCCCAGTTCCTCAAAAAAGACGCCAGGAACGATAAGCCCCTTCACAAACTCCTCAACGCGGTGGGAAAATTTTACAATCCCCTCACCGATTCTATGTTGCCCGAACCGGAGTCGGTTAATCATTCCTTCAATTCTCGTTTTGGAGTAATTATACCATTCATCAGATATGAACCGGCTGAACATCTTGGGGATGGCGCCGACATTACGTGCAATACTCATCTCATTGTCATTCAGTATGACCATGAAGTCCGTTCCGAAGGCGGATGCAGTATTCAGCGCCTCATAGGCGAGCCCGCAGGTCATTGAGCCGTCGCCAATTACGGCAACAACTTTAAAGTTCTCATTTTTAATGTCGCGGGCGCGGGCAATCCCGAAGGCTGCCGCAAGAGAAGTGCTGGCGTGTCCCGCACCGAAGACGTCATATTCACTTTCATGACGCTTGAGAAAACCGCTCAATCCCTCCATTTCCCTCAGGGTATGAAAACGCTCCTCCCTGTCGGTCAGAATCTTGTGTGCATAAGCCTGGTGTCCCACGTCCCATATCAGCTTGTCCCGCGGGGTGTTCATGATGTAATGGAGGGCAATGGTGAGTTCCACAGTTCCAAGCGAGGAGGCGAGATGCCCCCCTCCCCTGGATACGACCTCTATGATTTCCTGCCGGATTTCCTGCGCAAGGGTTTTCAGTTGCCCGATATTGAGCTTTTTAAGGTCTTCTGGGCTTTTGACCTTTTCGCGTATCATGATAACTCCTGCCATTAAAGAATAAATTTGCTCAAATCTTCATCCTGGATAATTCCCGAAAGTGTGTTCCGGACAAATTCACGATTAACGATGAGCTCCTTATTTTCGGATTGGGGCGCATTAAATGAAATATCCTCAAGGAGCCGTTCCATGATGGTATAGAGACGGCGTGCCCCTATATTCTCCATCCGCTGGTTCACATCATAAGCAGAACGGGCTATTTCATCAATCCCATCCGTTGTAAAGATGACATTCACACCCTCAGTTGCAAGGAGAGCCGTATATTGTTTTGTCAGGGAATTCTTCGGCTCTGTCAGAATCCGACGATATTCCTCCACGCCGAGGTCATTCAATTCCACACGCAGTGGGAAACGTCCCTGAAGTTCGGGAATGAGGTCGGAAGGTTTTGTCTGATGAAAGGCGCCAGCCGCAATAAAAAGGATGTGGTCGGTGGAGACCATCCCATATTTTGTTATGACCTTTGAGCCTTCAACAATGGGGAGAAGGTCGCGCTGGACGCCCTCGCGTGAGACATCGGGTCCATGTCCGGGCGTTCCCCTGCCGGCAATCTTGTCAATCTCATCAATAAATAAAATTCCAGATTGTTCCACGCGCTGAACTGCCTCCTTGATGACCTTTTCCATATCAAGGAGTTTTTCCACCTCTTCATCCGTGAGGATACGGCGGGCATCCCGCACAGGCATCTTCACACTTTTTGTCTTTTTGGGGAGCACCTTCTCAAAGAGACCTTTGACATCGATGCCCATCTCCTCAAGACCAGGTCCACCTGCAAGGACTTCGACCATGGGTCCAGCTTGAACCTGTATCTCAAATTCCACGTCCCTTTCCTCAAGCAGTCCGTCATTGAGCTGCTGTTCAATCTTCTGGCGGGTGCGTGCCCACCGCTGGAAGCGCTCCTTTTCCTCGATGGTGAGTCCTTCCGTGTCATAGACAAAGTCCCCGCCTTTTTTGCGCTGGCGCACTGAGCGTGAGAGGTGGGGCGGTGGTGGGAGAAGAAGGTCAAGGAGTCTTTCACCGGCGTGCTCTTCCGCCTTTCCGCGAACCTCGGATGTCTTTTCCTCTCTCACCATATTAACACCGACCTCGGTGAGGTCGCGGACCATGCTTTCCACATCCCTGCCGACATAGCCCACCTCTGTGTATTTTGTGGCTTCCACCTTAACAAAGGGGGCGTATGCGAGTTTGGAAAGGCGCCGCGCAATCTCCGTTTTCCCAACGCCGGTGGGTCCTATCATAATGATGTTTTTGGGATAGACCTCCTCACGGATATCGTCATGGAGGCAACGTCGCCTTGCCCGATTGCGCAGGGCAATGGCAACCAGTTTTTTTGCCCTGTCCTGCCCGATGATATATTTATCCAGCTCGGCTACAATCTGCCTCGGGGTCAATCCCTTATCATCGTTATTTTTGTTCATGGGCTTTTCTATTTATCAAAATACTCCTTTTTCATCTTGTTGATGAGTCTGTCCGCCGCAACTTCCATGGTGCTATACTGTGAATGGAACTTTTTACGAAGGCTGATACTGCCAGACCAGACAGGCTTACCGGACTCGGCATCCATAAGGATGGCGTCCACATCTACTACGCTTGACCACCAGTGAAAAGCGCGGTTGTGACTGGTATAACAATGCTTGATTTTCCCGATGAGGACTTTATCCTGCTGGAGGTCACGGGCAAAATCCATCACCGGCACCACAGTAATGAGATGGTCAATAGCCCCTTCATCAAGAGCGGGGTAAGCTTTTTTCAGTCGGCTCTTCTTGTTTGCCATGTAGTATTTCAGGTCCATTCGCGAATATACTAAAACGTGCGGGATTTTGTTATCAAAGCGCTTTACGAAGATATCTGAAAATATCTCGCCGGCATTGGGATTGCGGTAAATATCACGCGACCCGAACCACCATCCCTTCCGTTCCTTTGGCACGGTGGCAATGTCATCGGTCACCTCAAAATCCATTGCCATCATTTTGACCTGAAGTTTTTCCGGAGGTTTTTTCAAGCGGCAACCGGGGAACGAAAGCCCTGTGAACAATAAAAACACAATCAACCCGCTTCTGAGTAATTTTGCCATCAATATTTTTCCTGAACCCTCTCTGTTTGAATAATTGGTTGCAAAAACGACACAAAGAAAAATACCACTAACAGAAATCAAATAAAATCTTCTACGAATTTCGAAGTGCGTGAGTCAAGGCATTTTCGGTCTGGGAGAATAAAATAGTCATAACTTGATTTCAATACAATGCGGTTTGATGGTGTCCCAGTTTATATTTGGATTGGAGCATGAAATACTATCAATTTTGTCAAAAGCAAATTTCAGATTTTATCCTTGATGACATTCTATAATATTACTCAGATTGTATCACGATTATTGGAGAGACATCTCTATGTCTTTATTGAAGAATCGCGAGCGCATACTTCTGATTGCCATCCTGCTTATTGGAACTATTTTACGTATCATATTTTTATCAGAGTTCAGCGCCACGCCATTTTATCATCACCCCACCCTTGACGCCCGTTATTACGACCTCATGGCAAGGAGTGTTGCCTCAGGACGGCTCATTCAGGAGCGGGCATTCTTCATGGGACCGCTCTATCCTTATATAATTGGACTGTTTTACAAGATTTTCGGGACTGCGCCATTTATCCCGCGGATTTTTCAAATGATTCTGGGACTGGGTTGCTGTTTTTTGCTCTATGTTCTGGGGCGTAAAATCTTTTCGCCTTCAGCAGGACTCATCGCCGCCGCACTCTTTGCACTTTACAAGCCGGTCCTTTTTTATGAACAGACCCTGTTATCAGAAACCCCCATGGCTTTTTTCATTCTTGTGTTCCTCTGGATATTCATAAAGAGCGAAGAGAAAAAAAATCCTTTCTTATGGTTGGTTGCGGGATTCGTGCTGGGCATCTCCTGTCTTTTCAGGGGCAATGCGCTCCTGTTTGTCCCAGTCGTAATCATCTGGATGGCTGTTACAGGATACCATGACTCTGGAAAGATTATTTCCGAGCGGATGATTAAACAGGTGGTTTTGTTTTGTGTGGGCGTCATTGCCAGTGTTGCCCCTGCCACGCTTCATAATTATCTTGCCGAAAGGGATTTTGTTCTCATCACATCCAATTCGGGCTTCAATTTCTTCATCGGCAATAATGAGAATGCCTCGGGGCGCTTTATAATGCCTCCCCTTGTTGACATGGACCAGGACCCGAGCGGTCGGCGCATTGCTGAGGCGGCGCTTGGGCATTCGCCTTTACGCTCCTCGGAAGTTTCACATTACTGGCGAGTGCGCGCCATGAATTGTGTAATAAAGCATCCTGTGCGCTTCATAAAATTGCTTTTCCTGAAGTGTTATTATTTCTGGGGACGTGCGGAGATTGCTCAGATTTACAGCATGGAGCAGATGAAGGAACTTATGCCCGCCCTTCGCTGGCGACTTGTGAATTTTACCCTTGTCGGAGCCCTTGCCCTAATCGCTCTGGGACTATTTCTCCTGAAACCAGAGCGTCAGAAGATGCTCCTATTATCCATCATTGTTATGTATATGATTTCGCTCATCCCATTTTTTATGACAGCCAGATATCGAATCCCGATAGTCCCAATCCTATGCCTTGTTGCGGCATACACAGTTAATATAATGGCAACATGGGTGCGGGGGCGGTGCTGGAAGTATGTGCTGATTGCAGTGGGAATGTGGATGCTTTTGATATTCATGCTCAATGATTCTGGCGTCAGTATGGAAAAAGATGAGGCAACCCAGTATCACAATACCCTTGGGCTGATTTATAAGTCTGAAAGCCGCATCACGGAGGCAATCACTGAATATCAGAAATCCCTGAGCATTCAGCCGACATCTTACGCATTTGCCAACCTTGCCACACTTTACCACGACCAGAAGGATTTTGCTCAGGCGATTCATTTTTATGGTGAGGCAATCCGCCTGGAGCCGGATAATGCGCGGATGTATTTTAATATTGCGCAGAGCTGTCTTGCCTCGGGGAGATTCGATGATGCGAGAAGGTATTTTGAAAAAGCCGTTGCCCTCGACCGGCGCGTCCAGCCTCTCGCCCATTATAATCTTGCCCTCCTTTATCTCAGGGCGGGAGATAAAAAGAAGGCGCAGGACGCCATGAAGGTTTATCTCTCATTGCGACCCGATGACAGGGAGGCGGCAGACCTCTTTTCCCGCCTTTTGGGGAAATCGCCGTTGGAGTCGGCTATAAGCCCAATTATACCTTGACGACCCATCGCAGATTTTCGTAACCGAAATTTGAGCTCTGAGCATGAGCCGTTTAACTTCATGACAAATCTCGTCGTCACACATGAAAAAGTCTTTAAAATTATGCAGTTCCTATTCCTTATGACATCTCTGACGATTATGGACAAAACTGGACATTGCAGTTCCGGCAGGGGAAAATGGATTTCTGATGGACTGGGAGAATACATCATCATCCCGATGAAGAATGCCCCATTTCCTCACAAGAGCCGGGGAAAAGGATATACATATGAAGACACGTTTTATACATCCGCAACCCATTACAGCGACAGCAGTGTTGGCATTCTCATCCCTGCCAATTATGAAAAAAAAGATACGGTTGACCTTATTGTTCATTTCCATGGACACCTGAACAATGTCAAAAATGAGATTGAACAGTTCCACCTGCGGGAGCAGCTTAATGATGCGGGGCGCAATGTCATCATGATTCTTCCTCAGGGACCCAGGGATGCGCGGGATTCCTCCTGCGGCAAGATGGAAGAGCCGGACGGGCTGAAAAATCTCGTGATTGAAGCGGTGGATTTTCTTTATGGGGAGGGAAAGATAAAGAGTCGCAAGCTGGGGAGAATCGTCCTCTCGGGACACAGCGGCGGCTATCGCCCCATTGCCTTCTGCCTCGATGTGGGCGGTCTTGAAGATTATATAAAAGAGGTCTATCTCTTAGATGCCGCCTATGACAACCTTTCCAGTTATTCCAGCTGGACGGCGCGTTCAGGCGGACGCCTTATAAGTATCTTTACTGACCACCTGATGGGGGAAAATGTAGAGATTATGAGAGACCTTCAAAAACTTGGGATTGATAAATTCAATGTCCTGTTAGATGATGATGTCACAACTGAAATACTCTGGAAAAATCATATTACCTTCGTTCATACAAAACTCAGCCATGACGATCTTGTCTATAAGACGCAATATCTGCGTAGTTTTATCGAATCAGGGGGATTTGATAAAATCAGATGAAGATAATGCCAGTTTTATTTTCTCTCCTCTGTTTTTTTCCGGCATGGGCACCCGCTCAGGATGTCATGAAAATAAGTCCCTCTGACATCTTTTCCGGTTTTTCATCCACCACGCCCACACTTTCCGCAATGCCGACACCGGTAAAAACTCCTGAACTAACGCCCATCAGGATAAAAATTGAATCACCCACACCTGTCTTGACAAAGACTCCTCAACCCACCCGCTCACCTGCGCCCGCAATAACTGCCCATATCTCTTTCACAACGTCAACTGTTGAACTGAAAACATTTCCCACCACACGCACCCTGAGTATGGTTCCAACGCCGATTGCCCGGATGCCCCATCCACCCAGTCCAACGCCGACGCCATCCCGCACGATTATTCCATCGCACAAGCGGACTCCCACTCTGGTAAAATCTGCCGAAAAGAGAGTGGTCTTCGATAATAAAAGTCTTGAGGAATTTGTCATAACCCATCCCGCTCCAATGGTTCAGCCCAGAGTGCTTATGGCAACCGTCACTCCAGATATTGAAGCCCTGCGCAGAAGATTATATGCCACACCGACCCCAACGCCTGCCACACCGGTGCATCTCTTTAAATATAAGCTCCGTATCAAGATTATGGGGGTTGAGACGCCATGGAATGACCCCCTGACACACATTGATTTCAATTACATGCTTCGTGCCTTCTATGGCGCAATTACAGTGACCTCTGAAGGTGTCGGTCACGAAACGGTGAGGTTTCTCAAAAATCGGAAATCCCATGAAAAATTCCCGCTCAAACCCGGTCGGTATCAAATCATGGGTGAATTCTGGCTTTTGAGAAATCCGCAAGAAAAAATCACCGTCACGTTCGGGGTGTATGACTTCTCTATTCAGACAAACTATCTAATTGAGCTGGATGAGGAGTTTGAAAGGGCGCTACTCTATGAACTGGAACTGCGTGAGATTGAAAGGCAAAAAGCAAAGGGAGAGACGAGGAGTCCTGTCCGCCGATGACCCATGTCCTTTTATTAACAACAGAACCGCTTCCCTTTCGGGGAATGATAACCACGGGGGCGGGATTGCGCGCCTCGGGTCTGGCTGAGGGTTTACGCTCCGCAGGACTTGAGGTCACGGTTGCAATGCCACATGATGCGGTACAAGGGAAATCCATCCATGATGAAGCCTTCTCGCCGGAAAAAAATCTTTTCCAGAGGCATCTCCTCACTGAGTTCGTCAACACAACAAGACCGGATGTGATTGTTTTCCAGCACTGGGGCTTGATGAATCAACTGAAACAGGCGCCGTGCCCTGTTGCCCTTGACCTTGCCGGTCCACACCTTCTTGAAAGATATTACTGGGGTAGCGCCTCCTCGTTGCCCGCAGACCCTCAAATAACTTTCAACATGGATTTTGAGAAAAATTTAGCAGAAAAACTCCACGCCCTGAGAATTGCAGACTTTGTTACATGTTCCGGAAAGTTCCAGAGGTTTTATTTTCTCCCCTTTCTTGCCATGGCGGGATATTCCATTAATGCGGATACCCTTCCCGTCATCCCATTTTCCATAGACCCGAACCCGCCTGCTGGGCTGAATCACATCCATCGTAACCCCGAAACATTCGTTTATGGCGGGATATTTCTCCCCTGGCAGAATCCGGAAAGGCAACTGAACTGGCTGATTGAGACCTTTGATGAAGTGAATAGGGGCAAGCTTCTCTTCTTCGGCGGGATGCATCCCACGCTGGATGTCTCAGGCGGGAAATTCGAGCACCTCCTGAAACGGCTGAAGGAGCATCCCCGCGTGGTAATGAGCGGGTTGATTCCTTTTCATGAACTCTGTGAGAAATATCTGAGCGCAGGCATTGCGCTGGATTTGTGCGACCGCAATCCTGAACGCGAGCTTGCCTTCACCACGAGGACGATTGTCTATCTCTGGTGCGGACTTCCCGTGATATATAACGACTATGCGGAGCTTGCAAATTATATATCTGCCAGTGACGCCGGCTGGTGTCTTGACCCCGATGATGAGAAGGGATTCAAGGAGACTGTGCGAGATATTTTGGAGGGAAGGGCGAATCTGGGGGAAAAAGGCAATTCCGCGCTCAGTCTTATCCGTGAGAGATTTGACTGGACAAAAACCATCCGCCCTCTGGCTGATTTCTGTAGTTCGCCTTATTACCGCACGGGAAAGGGAGGTGCACTTCTCGCCTTTGAAAATCAGTCACGCCGCATTGATGATTTGCGGCGCAGTCTTGAGGAAACTCAAAAAGAGCTCATGACACTCAAGGGAAAGCTCTGGTATCGGCTTTATAAAAAAACAGGACAACTAAGACCCATTCTGGCGCCCCTCATTTTTCTGTTATCACTGCCCGTCTGTCTATTCCTCCTCTTTGCAATCCTTGTGAGTGACCTGTTTTCATCAAAAAAGGGCGGATAGGAAATAAAACATCTCAAATTCCCGTATGGCCGAAACCGCCATCTCCCCGCGGCGTTTCCTCAATGTCATTAACAAGAATCAGCCTTGCGCGCTCTGTCCGCACAATCACCAACTGCGCAATGCGGTCTCCCCTGCGAATTACGAATGGTTCCCTGCCGAAATTGAAAAGAACCACCCTCACAGGACCCCGATAATCAGAGTCAATTGTGCCTGGTGTGTTAAGTATGCCAATGCCGTGACTTGCAGCAATACCGCTCCTGGGGCGTATCTGACCCTCGTATCCCTTCGGGATTTCCATGCGGAGACCGGTATTTACAAGGCAGAATCCGCCTGGTGGGATAATCACTTCTCCATCCACGGCGGCGGATATGTCCATGCCAGAGGCGCCCGCAGACTGATATTCCGGCAGTTTCAAATCCTCACATCCCGGCTCCCGCATCACCCTGACATCAACATTATTCCTCTTCATTTTGCTCTCCCATTATCGTTCCTCGACATTACAACCACGATTTCCGCATCAAGAGATTACATGTCAATGAGAATCCCTTATACCAAAATCCTTGACTTCCCGTCCCGCTTCCTGAAAGAAGTCAACCATGAAAAATGATTTAGAACTTAATTCTTATCAGCAAATGGCGCTGGATACTAAACGTGATATTATCGTCTCGGCTGGCGCAGGCTCCGGCAAGACCCGCATCCTTGTCTCCCGTTACATTTCGCTTTTTCTCGCAGATTCTGACCTGAAGATAGACAACGTTGTTGCCATAACGTTTACTGATAAGGCGGCGGCAGAGCTCAAAAACCGCGTGGACACTGCATTCCGTGAATATCTTGCCCGGTCCAACGACCCCGAAATCCGGAAACGCCTTGCAGACCTCCTTGAGGACCTTTCGCTTGCCTGGATTGGCACAATACACGGATTCTGCAGGAGAATTCTCCGTGAATTTCCTCTTGATGCCGGTGTAGATGCAGATTTTTCCGTTCTGGATGAATTTGAATCAGTGGGAATCGTCAGTGATTCGATAGAGGATACCCTTGACCATATTGCGCGCGACAGGGCATCTCCTCTCGCCGGTGACCTCCGACTCCTCCTCCGCCACATGGAGAGGAAAAATCTCAGCAACGTTCTTCTCGAACTATTTAACCACAGGCATATTGTTACTTCACATGTCAATCGATATGAAACGGAGTCGGAGGAAGACCTTCTCAGGAGTGAGCGTGATGCGTTGGCGGCTTTTGACCCGGCTGGGGATTTCAATGAGGTTCTTCAAAGGATACATGCCCGATGTCTCAAAGCCCTGACGCACATTTATCTCACCGTATGCGAAGAAGTCGAGTCGCGAAAGGGATTTGGCGCCTCGCTTGACTTTGATGATTTGCTTATCCGGACGGAAGCCCTACTGAAAAACAGTCCCACGGTTCGGGAAAATCTGCAAAAGCGTTTCAGATACATCCTCGTGGATGAATTTCAGGACACAGACCCGCTCCAGTGGCGCATCTTCCGAATCCTTACAGAAACCAGCACGCCGGGGAGTCTTTTCCTTGTTGGTGATGCCATGCAATCCATTTATGGTTTCCGCAGGGCGGATGTACGGCTTTTCTCAAGGGCGATTGAACATATCCGGGAAAAGAATACCGCCGCACATACGGAAAAGATTCCCATTGCGGTAGAACCTGAGGACATTCCATCCAAAAAAAGTGCAAGACTCGGTCTGCTTCCTCTACCCATCAATTATCGCTCACTTCCCGTCATTATTGATTTTGCAAACTTTTTCTTTTCCAAAATTATGGCGCGCGGCGGAAATAAAGAATCCTTTGAGGTGGCGTATGAACCGCTTAAAGGTTACAAGGATGATGAGCCAGGTCTTATAGAAATCTTTTATGCCGACCCGGAACGATTGCCCGAAGATGACCCCTTTTCAAAAGTTCCTAAGGTGGAGTATGAAGGGGAAATGATTGCCCGGCGCATTTTGCAACTCCACGACGAAAACTCCTTCCCCCACTTCAATGTTGGCGATATTGCCATCCTCTTGCGGGGGCGCACAAATCTGAAATCTTATGAGTCCGCACTGTTGCGGCATAAGATACCATTTTTAACCGTTGGGGGAAGCGGTTTTTTTGAACGGCAGGAAATCCTTGACATGGCAAATCTCCTGCAATTTCTTGTTTCACCTGAAAATGACGTCGCCCTGCTCGGACTCCTGCGCTCTCCCTTTATGCTCATACCAGACGAACTCCTGTTCCGAGCCGCAGACCATGAAGGGGCATGCCTCTGGGATAGAATCCGTGCCGCCGCGCATAATGCAGATTCCATCAATGATAATGAAAGGGAGCATCTTTCCTGGATTGTGAAGACACTTGAATATTTTCTTGCGCGGGCACAGCGCATACCGCTCTCCATCCTACTTGAGGACTTTCTTACAAAGACCGATGGGTGGAAAATCCTCACCGCCGGTGTGGAGGGCAAACGCAACAGGGAAAATCTGGATAAGTTTCTCGCACGGGCAAGGGAGTTCGATGCATCCGGCTTCAACTCGCTGATTGATTTTGCAGAAAACTTCAAGAAGCAAATCGAGAGCGCCGAGCGGGAGGCAGAGGCGCCCCTTTATTTTGAAGAAGTCAACGCCGTCAAAATCATGACCATCCACAAAGCCAAGGGTCTCGAATTCCCCGCCGTGTTCCTGCCGGGGATTTCAAGTCAATTCAATTACAATAGAGAGCCCTTTATAATTGATGACCAATTCGGGCTTGCCATGAAACTCGCTGACCCCTCAAAGCGTTTCGAGCCAAGCGATACCGCCCTGTTCTCCGTCCTGAAAAAAAGGGATGACGATAAGATAATCAGTGAGGAAAAGAGACTCTTTTACGTCGGTGTGACGCGGGCGATGAGGTTTCTTGCGCTTTCGCTCACACCGGTGGACAAAAGAGGTGCTTCTCGCCAATCGCGGCGTCTCCTCTTGAAACAAGTATTCAAAGAGATAGAATCATTGCCGGAGTTGAATGAGGTTCGGTTTTCGCAAAGCGGTCACACATGGACTATCAATGTTCATCACTCATTCCCACCCTCTCCTTCTTTCAGAGAAAGTGTGATGGAGAAAAAAGAGTCCATCATTTCTATTGATGCCATTTCCAGTCCGCCTGCATCCATTTTACCAATAACTTCTAAAGTTTCCCCTCGACGCCTCATGGTGACGCAACTCATGGAGTTTGAGCACTGTCCCCTGAACTATTATCTCACCCGCCTTATAGGGTGGAAGGCGGAAACGCTCAAAGACCTTGGCATACAACAAGCCATTTGGGGCGATGAATCCGAACCGGATATCACCCGTCGCCTCATCAGAGGTTCCATTATCCACGCACTCCTTGAAAAATATCCCTTCCCGCCTGAGATGAAACCCGAGGACATTGTTACATCCCTCCTCGGACAGGAAGCCGCCCTTTCACCGGATGAAAAAAACGCCCTTCAGAGCGACATCCTGCGCGCATGGGCTGAACTTATCAAAAAATCATTTATCCAGCGTCTAATCGCTTGTCAGGAGCGCCGCGCAGAATTGCCTTTTCAGATAACGTTTGCCGATGACATACTCGCAGGGCGCGTGGATGCCTGTGTGAAAGATGAGAATGGCGAGTGGATGGTGATTGACTTCAAGACGGGACATGCGCCGGATGAGGGTGACTCAAAAGATTCTTCGCGATATCAAATCCAGATGGATGCCTACGGGCTGTTTTTATCCCGCTTTGCACCACATCAGGGCAAATGGCAGGTCCATGTATATTACACAGATTCTGATACGCTGGAAACCCGCACTTATGATAATGAAAAATTGCAGGTGGTTCGGCGCGAACTTCTCAGGATAATGGACAAGGAAAACCGATTCCGTGAAAAATATGCCTCAGAGGCATCGCAATACGGAAAAGGGATAATGTTGGAAATTATTGATAACTATTGTTGCCCTGAGCGAGATAATGCCCCAGAAAAATGCCCGCTTATATCAGCTCTGAAGATACCAATAAAAGATATTTGAAATTTACCCTCCGCCGCCAAATCCGTTTAATGGTGCAATAGAAAATTGTCTTGACTGAGTTTAATATAATTTTGTTAAAGAAAAATGTTAATAAGAGGAGAAATGTATAAGTTGACCGGTCATTTTCGTGAGTCAAAAAAAATTGCTCAATTAAAAAAAAGAATTGACATTTGTTTCAGATGAGTAATAAATATAATTGCTTTCTTTTAGAAGAATATTTGTTTTAAAGTTAATTTTTATGAAAGGGGGTATTAATTAAGCAATATCAGACGAAAACGGTTAATTCTATAAAAAGAGAGGAATTAAAATATGAAAAAGAATTTGGTTTTATTATTTGTCATTTTTTCAATCTTCAGCTTGACGGTTGCTCAGGCCACAGACATCAGTTACTGTAATGAACGTGACTCCAATGGAGTATTAACTCATACAGGCGCTGCCTCTATCCGAGGTATTGTCACCACCAATAATCTTGATCCTTCCAGTCTCCAGTTTTATGTGCAGGATTCCACAGGTGGTATTCAAGTATATTATAGTGGTCAAGCGGCTTTATATGCCAGCAAAGGTCTGGCTATCGGTGTTGATGTCAGCATAACTGGTGCAGTATCACAATATTACGGCATGGCTGAAATAGTCCCAACAATTGCTGATGATATTGTCAACAATGGTACGGGTACAGTCCCTGATCCCAAAACTATAACAATCGCTGATCTTCAGGACTTGACTGTTGCAGACTCAGTCCGGTTCGGGACAGTAGGCAGTCTTGTTAAATTATATAATGCATTTAAAGCCGTTCCCACACCTCCAGGGGGAACTGCCTGGCCAACAACTGGGAATAATTCTAATGCATTCTATGTGGCTGTTGGCAGTGAATCTTCAACACCAGTAGGCATTATACGTATTGACAAAGATACAGATGTGGATGAGAACGCCGAACCGACCTGGCCACAGAATATTAGAGGTATTATGACTCAAAATGACAATACATCACCTCATTTTTCAGTCTTCCAGATTCAACCTACGGCATTCTCCGATTTCACTTCTGCTTCCGCCGTCGGGGATTGGAACCTGTATTAATCTATTTTGATTAAATAAAATGTTGCAAGAAGGTGGGATTTGAAGCCCGCCTTCTTTTTTTTTGAATCTGTCAGGGAGCAATACAAACATTTTTTCCACGAATCTTCACTAATTTCCACGAATTATTTCGTGATAATTCGTGTAGATTAGTGGATAAAATTCTTTTGTGACGAATCAAATACCTTTGGTCACGTGTCAACTTTTGCTATTGCCCCCACGACAAAGATTAAAAGGATAAATGTGGATAACCGCACAGAAATATCAGTATTACCATTT
>Ga0172364_10001553_pt1 | contig 17801 bp, 20 predicted proteins | sample LakKivSesite10cm_FD_114545 | JGI IMG/M metagenome (GOLD analysis project Ga0172364, IMG submission 114545) | Sediment microbial communities from Lake Kivu, Rwanda - Sediment site 10cm | ecosystem: Environmental > Aquatic > Freshwater > Lake > Sediment | place: Rwanda: Western Province, Lake... | reverse complement strand
GGGGCTGGTACTCAATCACTTCAAATTGTCTTAGACGCCCTAAAAAAAGAAAATCTAAAAGCTACATTTTTTCTGACCGGCAAATGGGCAGAACAAAATCCTGAAATGGTAAAACAAATTTCTGAAGCAGGTCATGAAATCTTCAATCATACTTATAGTCACCCCCATTTAACCACTCTCACCGATGAACAAATAATTTCTGAACTGACAAAAGCAGATGAAGTTATTTCTAAGATTATTGGAAAATCAACCAAACCTTATTTCCGGCCGCCTTATGGCGAAAGCAATGACCATGTTCTTAAAATAGCGGCTGAAGTAGGTTATCAATCAGTGCGTTGGACAATCGATGCTTTGGATTGGGAAGAAAGTTCTGGTCGCACTGCCCAACAAGTCAAAGATCGGATTTTGAACAATCTCAAGCCCGGAACCATCTATATAATGCATATTGGGGACAATCTTACTGGTCAAGTAATTGATGAATTACTTAGCAAAATAAAAGAGCAAGGATATTTCATATCCTCACTCTCTCGGAGAATCAGTAAATAATCAAATATTAATTATTATGGGCAGGGATTAACAAACATGGGGACGCCAGATCTTGTTAAAAAACCTTTACTACTTGCAAGATATTGCAAATAGCGGTTACTGGATCCACTCCCTGAGCACTGGCAATCAGGGGCAGGACAAAAAGCATCAAAACCAAAATAGGTATAAATCTTTTCATAGTTTAATTAAATTAATTATAATCTAGGGTTTTTATTTCTATTATAGATTATACCAAAAAATTGCCCAAAATAAAAAGAGCGGATTGAAACATTGGTCTGTCTCAATCCGTTTTGTTTTTTTGGTCGGGATAAACTGGGGGATAAAATTTTTGATTTTTTCTCAACAGTTTCCCGAACCCCATACAAAGGAGAAGGGTTACATATAGATACGAAATAATCCAAAGAATGATTTTTATTATTAACATCTTTCACTCCTTTTTCTTGGATTTAAGAAGTAAGAACAGCATAACATACCATTATTATCCTGTCAATACTATCTCCGCAGGTAGGATTCGAACCTACAACCCACTCCTTACGTTTATTCTTGTGTTGCCACAAGGCACGGACTATATCATATCCCAACTATTTGGGATCGAGGCGCTTCCGCCGATATAAGATACCGGAGTACTCTCTTTCGAGATAGTCTCTACGCCTTCCCTTTAACTATATTTAGGGCTTGGCTCGGGATTGTCTTAATTTTCTTAAGATTTCCCCGAATTCACCTCGTTTTTCAACCCCGCTTACACGAGGAAGCTGCGTTATGCCGCCTTCGATTTCACGATGGCAATTTGCACAAACAAGAATACATTTATCTAATTCGGCTTTAACTTTCTTCCAAGATCGCGTATATCCTTTATCTGCAATCCCAAATTCTTTAACGCCATTCATATGGTGCAGATCAAGCGCACCTTGAAATTTTTTATACCCACAAATCTGACACTTACCGCCCTTGTATTCTATTGCAAGCGTTTTAAGTTTGCGTCTTCTTTTTGCCACCGCCTTAATCAGTTCTTCTCGGCGGTCGACGTATCTTCTTTTGTCTGTCATTATCTTAATTATATCAAAGAACTTTTTTATTTGACAGACATATGCGTTCACAGGGAGTCGCTCTACCATTGAGCTACTGCGGAATGATATGTGTATAATAACTTATTTCTCAAAACAAATCAACCCCAAGTCATACGACGGGGCTAGTATTCTTCAAGTTTTTTCAATTTCTGATGTTCTCTAATTTTTTGTAATGCCTTGGCTTCAATCTGACGAATTCTTTCTCGGGTAACTTTAAATTCTTTACCTACTTCTTCCAGAGTGTGAGTAATTCCGTCGGATAAACCAAAACGCATATCCAAAATTTTTCTTTCACGAGGACTCAAATCATCCAAAATTTCCAATAGCCAATCTTTCAATAATCTTCGGGCAGCTGTTTGGCTGGGAGCGACGGTTTTTTCATCTTCAATAAATTCGCCTAAAGTGCTGTCCTCTTCCTCTTCGCCAACCGGTGCTTCCAAAGAAACCGTATCCTGGGAGATTTTTTGGATATAGCGAACTTTTTCCACTTCCACCCCCATTTCCGCAGCAATCTCTTCAGGCATTGGCTCCCGACCCAAATCCTGTAATAATCTACGTTTAACTTGAGTATATTTAGAAATCGTTTCCACCATATGCACGGGAACTCTGATTGTTCGAGATTGGTCAGCCAAAGCTCGAGTAATAGCTTGTCTTATCCACCAAGTGGCATAAGTAGAGAATTTATAACCCCGGCGATAATCAAACTTATCAGCTGCCCTGAATAAACCAATATTGCCTTCCTGAATCAAGTCCAAAAGAGTTAAATTAGGACTGCGACCAACATATCTTTTAGCAATACTTACCACTAATCTTAAGTTAGCTTTAATCAATTTTTCTCGTGACTCTTCATTGCCTCTTTCAATTCTTTTAGCTAATTCCATTTCCTCGTCCCCTGACAAAAGCTCGGTCTTACCAATTTCTTTTAAATACATCTGGACTGAATCAATGTCTTCCAATTCAGATAGAAGTTTTTTTAACTTCCTTTTGGGCTTTCCTTCTTTTTCCTCTGTTAATAAATCAATGTAATCCTTTTTCTCCAAAATCTTAACATGAGATTCTTTTAATCGTTGGTAAAGGTCTTCCAATCCTTCAATATCTTCTTCTAGACGAGGCACGGTTTTAATTATTTCCTGCTCAGTAATAAATCCTCTGCCCCGACTTCTATTAATTAAATTCTGAATTATTTCATTGGTAATTTTTGTTTTCTTTCGGTAATGCTTAATCTTTTTGGGACGGGACTTCCGTCTTATTTTTTTAGCCATCTTTCTGTGCTTTAATTTCTTTATTTTTCGCTTTATTTTTCGCTTTCGCTTTAACTTTTTTTTCATATTATTGATATAATACACTTAATTCCTCGGCTAATTTGTGAAATTTTTGCCTTAAGTTTTTTATTTCTTCTTTATTTTTTAACTCTTCGGCTTCTCTTATGTCCAAACTTATCTGATTCATTCTCTCTTTTAAATTATAAATTTTTATTTCTCTTAGGCAACAATTTATTTCATCTAAAACCTGCTTTTCCTCCAAATCACAATATTCAGCTTTAAAAATCAAATAATTGGTCAAATAAACCTCATCTGAGGAAAAATTTTTCTGAAATTCTCCCAAATTAAATTCTCCTTTTACTGATTTTAATTTAGTAAAAATATTCTTGATTTCAGGAATATTCAAAAAATTTGGGCTAAATTCTTTTAAAACATAATTAAGGTGTTGAGGATATTTAAGAATCAAACCGAGCAAATGCTCCTCTAAATTTTTAATTCTGGAAGCCTGACGAACTTCTGGGGTTATTGGCTCTTCTCCTGTTTCTCGAGCCTTGATTTTTTGCAATGCTTCAACCAATTTTCTCTCATCAATCTTTAATCTTGAGGCTAAAACCTGAAGCCAGTGAGCCTGCTCAACCACATTATTAATATTCTTAATCGGATACAAAAGTTCTTTGGCTATTTCTCTTTTGTTATCAACGCTTAAATCTTTGGGATATTTAGAAAAACTATTTTCAAAATAAAAATCCATAATTGGCTTGGCATTTTCTAAAATCTCTTCCCATTTTTTAGGGTCTTTTTTGATAATTTCAGCCGGATCTTTTTCTTCGGTTGGCAGCAGGACTACCTTTATATTAAATTCAAGCTGCTGAGCCGAGGCAACTGCTCGCTTGGTTGCTCCTTCCCCGCCAGTATCAGCATCAAAAGAAAAAATAAGATCTTCCGTATAACGTTTAAGAATACGGAGCTGGTCGGTGGTAAGAGCGCTTCCCGAAGTAGCGATAGCATTCTTGGTTCCTGTCTGATGAGCCATAATTAAATCAAATTGACCTTCAACTACAATACCTTGATTTTTCTTACGAATATCCATTTTCGCCTTATCTAAACCATAAATCACCCGACTTTTATTGTAAATCAAGGTCTCTGGGCTATTAACGTATTTTGCTTTTTTCTCGTCTTCTTTACCAAAAATCCTTCCCGAAAATCCGACCACCTGACCATTTAAATCAAAAATCGGAAACATTATTCTATTGCGGAATCGGTCATAAAATTTTTGATTTTGCTCTTTCTTAATTATGAATCCTGCTTTCTCAATATCCGTATCTTTATAACCCAGCTCGGCAAAATGTTTATAAAGCGCATCCCAGGAATCAAGAGCATAACCAATTTTGAATTCTTTTATTGTAGATGGCTGTAATCCTCTGTTTTTTAAATACTGCTGAACCGCTTTATTTCTTTCCAATTGCTTCTGGAAAAATTCCGTAGCTTCTTCACAAATCTGATATAAAGCATTTCTTTGGCTTTTCAGCTGAGGGTCTTCTCTTTTTAAAACCACACCAGCCTTCCGGGCCAGGGTTCGCAAAGCATCAGCAAATTCAACGCCTTCGATTTTCTGAACAAAAGTGAACATATCTCCGCCAATATTACAAGAAAAACAATGCCAGATTTGCTTTGACGGGGATACAAAAAAAGAAGGATTTTTCTCCTTATGAAATGGGCAAAGGGCTTTGTAATCTTTGCCTGCTTTTTTTAACTTCACATAATCCTGCACAACTTCAACAATATCCAAGCGATTCTTAATTTCATCAATCGGGCTCATGAGATAATTTTAGTAAAAATTAAGAAAAATGTAAACCCTGCACCATAATTATGGTGCAGGGTAAAGAAAAAAGCCGATGATGGTTCATCCATCACCGGCTAATTCCCCCTTCTCTTTGAGACAACATAGTGCATAAAACTGCGTGAGTATTACTTCCATCATCGCCTGCTTAAACGTCTTCGTGATGAGGACTCCGTTTTTGTGGGCCAGGTTTCTTCTGCCATCAATTTTGATTTCGCTTCTCACCCCAATCTCGGAGAACGTATCAAGCAATTCCCCTTCTTGTAATCCATTTCTTCTCTTACAATCTGTTATTGTCCCATCTCGTCTGATAATTATCCCCTTTTCCAGAGAGTCCTTTGTAAGATTCATTTTACCTCCTTTTTATAAAAATATTAGCAAATTAAATATGGTTTGTAAATAGCAAGGGCTCATTCAATTTTTGAACGAGCCCTTTTCAGGAAACCTCAATCGATTTTAATCTCGATTGTTTTGTTTTCGACCACATAGTTCCTCCCTCCAGCATCTTCGATCAAGGATTTGTCTGGGCCCGAAAAAACCACTAATTTGCCAATAACAATTTTTGGCGGGCTCACTCCATTAGAAGATATTCCTTCTACTATTTGGCCGAATTTCAGAGGTTTCCCATTTTTGTCTCTTGGAATTTCATTAAGAGACATTTTTCACCTCCTTAAAGAACGAGTTTTATTTTCGGTGGGAGCGAGATTCGAACTCGCGAACCCCTTTCGAGGTTAATTGCTCTCCAAGCAATCGCACTAGGCCACTATGCGACCCCACCGACATCTTTATTTACTCTCCAATTCACCAATCAGTTTTCTTCTTAGTTCTTCAACTTCGTGAGGAGTAATATTGTCTTGATAATTATGGGCTAATTTGGAAATTCTTTCTTTCACCTCGCCCATAGTTAAGCCGTTTTTCAGTTCGTGCTCAAAAAAGACATTTAAATAAGCTTTTTCTTTTGGGGTAAGCTCTGGGATTTCACTTAATCTTTCGTTAAATTCCTTATTGGTTATTTTTTTGGTGTCGTCCATGCCAAATATGGCTTCAATAATTCCCATATTTTAAAAACTCATCTCTCGGAGTCGCTTTATTCTCTCCTCAATCGGGGGATGAGTCATAAATAATTTGCTTAGACCTTTGTTTTTTAATGGATTAGCAATATAAAGATGGGCAGTAGCAGTGTTGGCTACTCTTAAGGGAATTGGATTTTGAGAAATTCTTACTAAGGCACTAGCCAGTCCTTCGGGATATCTGGTTAATAAAGCACCTGAAGCATCAGCTAAAAATTCTCTTTTTCTGGAAATCGCCAGCTGAATTAATTTTGCAAATATTGGAGACAAAATAATGAAAACCAAACCGACAAGCAATAATATTGCCTGAGCTTGTCCTCCCCCTTCACCTTCACTTCTTCGACCCCTAAACAATCTGCCCCTGACAAAAATATCCGCAATCATAGTAATTGCGCCAACTAAAACCACCACCACTGTCTGAAGTAAAATATCACGATTACCAATATGGCTCAACTCATGAGCAATCACGCCCTCCAATTCTGTTCTATTAAGAATTTGTAAAAGTCCGCGAGTTACAGCCACTACGGCATTTTTCGGATTTCTGCCTGTGGCAAAAGCATTTGGGGAGGGGTCATCAATAATATAAATTTTTGGCATGGGTAAGCCAGCGGTAATACAAAGATTTTCTACAATGTGATAAAGTTCGGGATTTTCTTCATGTCTTAATGGCTTGGCCCGCGAGATTGCCAAGACAATTTTATCCGAATACCAATAACTGATAAAACTCATAAAAATACTGATGAAAACCGCGATAAACAAAATTGCCTGGTCATTGAAATAATAACTCAAAGCCCACCCCAACCCGATAACGATAATAAAAAACAAAGAAAAAAGTAGCCAGGTTCTTCTAATATTGGAATCAATTTGAGTATAAATTGTCATAGAAATCATTATAGCATTTCTTATTGAAAAATAAAGGGGCCCCGCAAGGCGGGGCCCATTCAAATATCAATCTCATCATTAAAATTTCACTGTCGGAGCTTCTCTTTCAACTGGCACCTCAATCTCAAAAAATTCGCGTTTCGTGAATTTCAGCATATTGGCAACAACTCTTGAGGGAAAACTTTCAATTCTGATATTAAAATCTCGGACATTGCCATTATAGAATCTGCGGGCTGCCTGAATTTTGTTTTCTGTATCCGAAAGTTCGGTCTGTAATTCCAAAAAATTGGCACTGGCTTTCAAGTCGGGATAATTTTCGGCCACCGCAAAAAGGGTTTTTAAAGTATTGGATAAAGCCTCTTCGGCTTTGGCTTTTTCGGCAATGCCTTGTGCGCTAATTGCTTTAGCCCGGGCATTGGTTACGTTTTCAAATGTTTCTCTTTCGTGCTTGGCATAACCTTTTACAGTTTCCACTAAATTGGGAATTAAATCGTGTCTTCTTTTTAATTGGACATCAATATCTGACCAGGCCTCATCAGTTCGGTTCTTTAAACGAATTAAACTATTGAAAACTCCTACTGCCCAAAGAATTATTAAAACTATTAAACCAATAAGAATATAAACAAAAGCCATATTTTTTAAATTTAATTATTATTTTTTAATTATACTACTTTTTAAATTAGTATTCCATTGGCGGCATCCCACTTTCCTTTTTTTCTTCGGGAATATCGGTTACGCCAGCTTCAGTAGTTAAAAATATTGATGCCATTGAAGCAGCATTTTGCAAAGTGCTTCTGGTAACCTTTAGAGGATCAACAATGCCCGTTTCAATCATATTTACTCTTCCCTTTTTTAAATCCTTAATATCTATCTTGCTAAAATCATATCCAATAGTGGCGTTTTCTATGCTTTTAATATCCTCAATTATTATGGAAATATCTTTAATGCCAGCATTTTCAGCAATTTGTCTTAAAGGAGAAACCAAAGCTGCTTTGATGATTTTTACTCCGAATTTCTGCTCGTCAGATAAATCAGGACCCAGGAGATCATCTATGGTATGAGCGGCTTTTATTAAAGCGGCTCCTCCTCCTGGCACAACCCCTTCTTCAATAGCTGCTCGAGTAGCTGAAACAGCATCCTCAATTTTTAACTTTTTATACTTCATCTCTGTTTCAGTGGCTGCCCCAACCTTGATTACTGCCACCCCACCAGCTAATTTAGCCAATCTCTCTTGCAATTTTTCTTTATCAAATTCAGAATCAGTCTGGTCTAATTGGGTTTTAATTTGTTTAATTCTATGCTGAATATTTTCTTTATCACCCTTCCCGCCAACAATGGTAGTATTTTCTTTGGTGGAAATAACTTTGTCAGCTTGTCCTAACATCTCTATTTCAGCATTCTCTAATTTCAAGCCAATTTCCTCGGAAATGACTTTACCGCCAGTAATAATGGCAATATCCTGGAGCATTTCTTTTCTTCTGTCGCCAAAGCCGGGGGCTTTAATTGCTAAAGAATTAAAAGTGCCCCGCAATTTGTTAAGTACTAAAGTAGGCAAGGCCTCTCCTTCTACATCTTCGGCAATTATAACCAAGGCTTTTCTTCCAGCCTGACTTAATTTTTCCAAAATCGGCAGAATATCGTTAATAGCTGATATTTTCTGGTCAGTAATCAAAATATAAGGGTCTTTATATTCGGCTTCCATTCTTTCGGTGTTAGTTACCATATAAGGAGAAATATAACCATTATCAAATTGCATTCCCTCAACCAATTCTTTGGAAAGTCCAAAGGTCTGAGATTCTTCTACGGTTACCACCCCATCTTTGCCCACCTGTTCAATCACATCAGCAATCATTTTTCCGACTTCTTTATCTTCACTGGCAATAGTGGCAACTTGAGCAATTTCCTCTTTACCTGTAACTGGTTTTTTTATCCTGTTTAAAACCTCAATTGTTGCTTTTACTGCTTTATCTATTCCTTTTTTAATCTCCATAGGATCGCTACCCGCAGCAATATATTTCAACCCCTCTTCAACAATTGCTTGAGCCAAAACAACGGCAGTAGTGGTTCCATCGCCAGCTACTTCGTTGGTTTTCTCAGCCACTTCTTTAATTAATTCAGCACCCATATTTTCAAACTTATCTTCCAGCTCAATTTCCTTGGCAATGGTCACCCCATCATTAGTAACATTCGGGGAACCAAACCCTTTATCCAAAACCACATTTCTGCCCCGCGGGCCGAGGGTTACCCTGACAGTATCAGCTAATTTATCAATCCCCTTTTTAAGTTCTTGACGAACCTGTTCATTAAATTTTATTTGTTTACTCATAGATTTAAAAATTAGAAATTAGAAATTTGCGATTTTATTCTAAAATCGCGAGTATATCTTCCTCCTTGGCAATTAAATATTCTTTATTATCTATTTTAAGTTCATTTGGACCATATTTAGTGAATAAAACAATATCCCCGACTTCCACAGTCATTGGGACGCGCTTACCCTGGGAATCTATTCTTCCTGGTCCAACAGCAATAACCCTGCCCTGTTCGGGCTTTTCTTCAGCAGTATCAGGAAGAATAATCCCTGATTTAGTTTTTTCTTCTTTTGACATTGGCTCAATAAGAACCCTGTCATCTAACGGTTTGATATTCATAATGTTTTTTTATTGTAAATCAGGTCTATTTAAATGTCAAGAAGATAATAATATTTTAATCTTTTCTATAAATTTCTCTTGGAAAAATTCTCTTTTATCATTCTCGTGAAATTTCAACATTTGGTCAGAAACGATTACGGCTGTAGAAATTTCATGCTGAATTGTTTTGTGGCTGATTATACTTTTTTGGAAGGACCTTAATAATTTTTCTACCAAATTACCAAGAAATCCTTTTAAGATTTTCTCTGAAAAATTTTTAACAGACATTAAAAATTTATTTTTCTTAAATTCGGGGTGATGATAGTTGAAAATTTTACCAAAATTCATTAAACAACTTTTAACCCAAGAATTTTTTAAAAGAAAATCACGATAGATTTGATCTTCGTAATAAACTGGTTTCAACTGGGCAATCCAGTTAACCAGATAAATATCATAAGGCTTAATTGCTATAGATTCAAGATTTAAGGCCTCATCAGTAATATAAAAACTCAAACAAATTTTATTAGCAATTTTTTCTTTGTGTCGCCACTCCCCTTTTATCCAAACTAAAAAAGTAATCAAAAGTCTGGTCAACCAAATTCTCTTTTTTTGAATAACGATAAAAAAATCAATATCTGCCTCCTTTTTAGAATTATCAATAGCCAAACTATTGCAAATAGCAATCATCTTAATAAAAGGAATAACCTGAAGAAACTTTATTATTTTATGAACTTTTTTCCAGCGGGGGGCAGCAATTTTTTGGCGCTCTATCCGCTGTTCAACTAAATAACTTTTCCCTTCCAAAAAATAAAACCCATTTTTTTCTTCAATAAATTTTCTTAAAGAATCGGAATTTAAAGATTCCAAAACATCAAGGAGAGAAACTTCGGCCAAAGGCTCAAGTTGAAGATTTCTAACATCACCAATTTGAGCGATAACATATAAGGGATTTATCAGATATTTAAAAACTTCAAATCCAGTTAAAGGATAATCCAAAATATCATAATAAACAATTGTTGCTAAAATTGATTTTTCCAAAAAATTGAGGTTCATGCTTATTATTTTAGCACATTGGACTTGTAAAATCATTAATTTGGGGTTATTATGGATATTATGGCGAAAAAACCAGATTATGATTTGGAACTAACGGAGGAAGTCAAGGCAAAAATCAAAAAACGCGAAAAAAAGAGAAAGCCGAAGATGAGGGTTTCGGGAAAAAGAGTATTCCAACTAAAAAATTTACTAAAAAAATAATTATGCGCTGGCTTTTCAGACTTATTTTACAGATTTTAGCTAATGCTCTGGGTATATTTATTGCCCAATATTTTATAAAACAAATAATCTTTACTGGCGACTGGTTAGATTATTTAATAGTAGGAACAATTTTGGCCGTAGCCAATATCGTAATCAAGCCGATTTTAAAAATAATTACCGCCCCTCTTATGTTTATCACCCTGGGTCTTTTCATAATTGTAATCAATGCTATAATCCTGTTTGGAGTAGATTGGTTTGTAGAGGCCTTAACTATCACTAGTCTCTGGGGTTATCTCTGGGGTTCAGTTATTATTTCAATTATTAATGCTATCATAATGGGGGCAACCAAGAAAAAACCACAACTCTAATATTATGGCAAACATTTTAAATATAGTTCAAATTGCTATCAGCGGACTGCTTATTCTAGCTATCCTTCTCCAGCAAAGAGGCACGGGCCTTTCCAGTACCTTTGGCGGAGAGGGTGGTGTTTATTTTAAAAAACGCGGAGCAGAAAAAGTTATTTTTATTGCCACAATTGTATTATCAACGCTTCTTATTTTAAGCGCCCTATTTAGAATGGTATTTAAATAATGGGGAAAATATCACAATTTATAAAAGGAGTATTTTCTAAATTCCCTTCTCGGCATCAATGGCAAAAAATTCCCAGTGTTCTTGATAAAAAAGAACGCTATTTTATACTGGGATTTTTTTTATTGCTGATTGTCTCTCTTTTAAGTTGGCTAATTTCTTATAATATCAAAAATACAATTGTTGCCCCAAATTACGGAGGGAGCTTTAGAGAAGGAATTGCTGGTAGTCCCCAATACTTAAATCCCATTCTCAGCCAAACCAACGACGCGGACAGGGATGTGACCGAATTAATTTTTTCCGGGCTAATGAAATATGACAGCCAAGGAAACCTGGTACCAGATTTAGTTGAAAAATACGCTATGGGCGACAATGGTAAAATGTATGATTTCTTTCTTAAAAAAGACATCAAATGGCATGATGGACAATCCTTCACAGCTGATGATGTGGTTTTTACCATTAAAACAATCCAAAATCCTGATTCCCGAAGTCCTTTAAGAATCAATTGGACAGGCGTGGAAGTAGAAAAAATTGATGATTTTACTGTCCGTTTCAAATTAAAAAATCCCTATGCTCCCTTTCTAGCCAATACCACAACAGGAATAATTCCTAAACATATCTGGGAGAAAATTTTGCCTGAAAAATTCCTGCTTGCCCCAGAAAATCTATCCCCAATTGGAACCGGACCGTATCAGCTTAAAAAAATTAAAAAGGATAAAGAAGGATTTATCAGCTCAATAGAATTGGGAGCTTTTGGCGATTATAATTCTAGCAGAAGACCATTTATAGAAAAAATTGAACTTTATTTTTATCCTGACGAAGAAAGCTTGATTAGGGCTTATAACCGAAACCAAATAGACAACTTGGGTTTACTCTCCATCCAAAATAAATCTCTTTTAAAACGCGTAAATTCAAAATCAAATGTTTACGAATTAAATCTGCCCCATTATTTTGCTGTTTTCTTTAATCAAACTAAAAGTAAAGCCCTATCTGATAAAACGGTTAGATTAGCCCTTAATTATGCTACGGACAAAAACCAAATTATAAATGAAGTTTTAGGAGATGAGGGAAAAGTAGTTGATTCCCCTATTCCTACTGGTGTTTGGGGTCATACTGATGAAACAAAAATTTATAAATTTGATTTAGAATACGCTAAAAATATCTTAGAACAAGCTGGCTGGAAAGACACAGACAATGATGGTATTCGTGAAAAAAAGGAAGATAAATTAGAATTTGAATTAATTACCACTGAACTAAAACAACTTCAGCAAACCGCTAATATTTTACAAGAGCAATGGTCAAAAATCGGAGCCAGAGTACAGGTAAAGATTTTAAACATCGGAGAAATCCAACAGGAATACATTAGACCACGCGAATATCAGGCCTTACTTTTTGGCGAGGTTTTGGGATTAGATCCCGACCCTTATAGTTTCTGGCATTCATCCCAGAAAAAAGATCCTGGACTTAATTTGGCTCTTTACGACAATAAAAAAGTAGATGATTTACTGAAAGATGCCAGACAAAACCTCAATCAGGAGCAAAGGTTAAATGATTACAAACAATTTCAACAATTAGTAATTGATGATGCGCCAGTTATTTTCCTTTATGGTCCTTATCAGCTTTACTTTAGTGCCAAAAAAATAAAAGGAATTGAAGTACAAAATATTGTTTTACCATCCAAAAGATTTGCCGAGATTGAACGATGGTATATTAAAACCCAGCGAGTTAAAAAATAAAAAAGTGGCCCGCCCGCCAAAGCTGCGCTTGGCGCTGCGGGCGGGTATATAAAAACCCAGCGAGTAAAAAAGAGTTGATAAATTATTGAAAAGTTATACTATAAACAATATGGATTTAAAAAAATTTAAATACGATGTTCGGGAATTAAAAGACATAGAAGATGTAATCTATGATAAAGAATGGCTAAAAAAAGCTCCTAATTTTGAGTTGTATCATATGTATCGGGATTTAACAGAAAATGAATTGGATAAAAGGAAAATAATTGACCATGATTTGCGATATGACATCACAGTTTTTCTTCCGGTAATGCTGGGCAAAGAATTCAACAAAACCTTGGGCCACGACCATCCTATTGTACCAGGAACAACCATTACTTATCCTGAACTTTATGAGGTTTTGGAAGGTGAAGCAATTTTCCTCCAGCAGGACTCAGATGACGAACATATAAAGGATGTTTTTGCTATCTCAGCTAAAAAGGGTGACAAAGTAATAATTTTACCCAATTACGAACATCTAATAATTAATCCTACCAATAAAGAATTAAAAACCTGTAATTGGATATGCCGACGTTTTGCTTCCAATATTTACAAACCCTTCCGGGCAAGGCATGGATTCTGTTATTACGCAATAAAACAAGGTTCTGAAATCAAATGGATTAAAAATGAAAATTACGAATCAATACCAGAATTAGGATTTGAAAAGCCCAATAATTTCTACGGGTTTGACTTAAATAAAGATAAACCAATCTACAAATCAGTAAATAATTTAGAAAAATTAGATTTTTTGTTAGAACCCCAAAAATACGAATGGCAGTAAGGGGATGTGGCGGAACTGGTATACGCGCAGCGTTCAGAACGCTGTCCCATTGTGGGTTGAGGGTTCGAATCCCTCCATCCCCATAAAAAGCCCTCCACTTTTAACTAAAAGTGGAGGGCTTGACAATTAAATTTTTATACAATAGAATTATTTTCATCCCTTAACAGGGAAAACTTTTTTGCCATGACGGGGACTGTGAGGGAAGTCATCCCTTTGTTTCCTCCGTTTCCTCTCCCCCTCCGGTCCCTGCCTTATTTCTTAAAAAAGTTATCCACAGTTAAAGGTATTGACACGATATTTTTTAAAAGATATCCTACTATGATAAGTTAAAACTTACAAAACAAACACAACACCCCTCGCACCTTCAGCTCCTTTCAATAATTCCCAATATATCGGCCCCGACAAGCCAACAAATAACCTTTTCTTTCTACTCTCTCTATTTCTTGGCCTCTCGGGGCCTTCTTTTTTACCCCCACACCAAAATTTGGTGTGGGGGTTTATCATCTATAAAAAATATTGTATAATCAAATCAATGATTTCTTTTGATGATTTTAATAAACTGGATATTAGAATTGGAACAATTTTGGAAGTAGAAAAAGTTGAAGGCACGGACAAATTATTAAAATTAAAAGTTGATTTGGGAGATGAACAAAGAACTCTGGTTGCGGGAATTGCCGAAACTTATCGACCAGAAGATATTATTGGCAAACAAATTCCGATTTTAACCAATCTTGAACCGAAAACCCTCCGCGGCATTGAAAGTAAAGGAATGATTTTAGCCGTGGATATTGAAGGAAAAGCAACATTAATCCATCCGGACAAATCTGTCCCGAATGGAAGTAAGGTGAGATAAAAATATGAGAATATTTAGCGGGATGAGGCCGAGCGGACAATTACATATTGGAAATTATTTGGGAGCTTTGAAAAATTGGGTGGAATTACAAAAAAAACACCAATGTGTTTTTGGTGTGGTTGATTATCATGCTATTACTACTCCCTTTAATCCAAAACAAATTTCAAAAGATGTAAAAAATCTTGTTTTGGATTATCTGGCAGCTGGCATTGACCCTGGTTCGACAGGCTCACCACAAGGATCAATAATTATTATCCAATCCCATATTCCCGAACACGCTGAACTGGCCTGGATTTTATCAACCTTAACTCCGCTTGGTGAACTAGAAAGAATGACTCAATTCAAAGAAAAAGCCCGACAATATAAAGAAAGCGTCAATGCCGGACTTTTCTGTTATCCGATTTTAATGGCTGCGGATATTCTTTTGTATAAAGCTGATTTAGTGCCAGTTGGCGAAGACCAGGCCCAGCACGTGGAATTAACGCGGGTTTTGGCGAGAAAATTCAACAAAAAATTCGGAAAAACTTTTCCCGAACCCAAAACCCTTTTGCAAAAATTCGGCGCCAGAATAATGTCCTTAACCGACCCATCCAAAAAAATGAGTAAAACCGGGGACGAAAGTATTGGTTTAACTGATTCGCCAGATGTTATCAGAAGAAAAATAAAAACCGCAATTACTGACTCCGGCAAAGAAATAAAATTTGACGAAAAAAACAAACCCGCAATTTCCAATCTTTTAACTATTTATCATTTGTTCTCTAACAAATCTATTGCTGATATCGAAAAGAAATATCGGGGCAAAGGATACGCGCAATTCAAAAAAGATTTGGCTGAATTAATCATCAAAGAATTGAAACCATTTCAAGAAAAAAGAAAGAAATTAGAAAAAAATCCCCGGCTAGTGGAAAAAATCCTGGTTGAGGGAGAAAAAAAGGCGAAAAAAATCGCTGAAAGCACAATAAAAGAAGTTAAAAAGAAGATAGGATTGCTTTAATCTCTTTTATTTTTTCATTTAACAATTCTTTTGAATTTGCCTCAATAGTTAAACGAAGAAGTGGTTCAGTATTAGAAGCGCGTAAATTGAACCACCAAGCCGGATATTCAATGGTTAATCCGTCAAAACGAGAAATTTTGGCGGTTTTTTTGTATTCTTTTTCCACTTTTTCGATAATTTTATTAATGTCTTTGTCTATTTCAAAATCAAATCTTTGACGATAATATTTTTCAAATGATCCGAGTAAAACGGATATGGGTATTCTTTGGACGGAAATTATTTCCAAAATTTTCAACAAAACTATTATCGGCGAGTCAATATAATAATTATCCCTAAAATAGTAATGCCCCGATGATTCGCCGGCAAAAGCGATTTTTTGTTTTTCCATTTTTTCTTTGATAAAAGCATGACCAACTTTAGAACAAACAGCAGTATTCCCGTTTTTTTCGATTTCCTCCCTAACTAAACGGCTATTGGATGCGGTATAGAGCAACTTTCCGACATTTTTGAAAAAGTAATTGATAAGTAAGACGCTGATTAAATCAGGGGGTATGCGCTCGCCTTTTTCATCAAAAAATATAATCCTGTCTCCATCGCCGTCAAAAGCAATGCCCAAGTCTGCTTTTTCAGATAAAACCCTTTGTTCCAAAATTCTGGTATTTTCTGATAGGGCGGGATTGGGATCATGATTAGGGAAAGAGCCGTCGAGTTCGGCAAACAAATGAATCAAATTAATCGGCAATCTCTTCGCTATTTCTGGAATAATTAATCCTCCCACACCATTAGTAGTATCAACCACTATTTTTAATGGTTTGATATCATTGGTATCAATAAAACTAAAATTATGCTCAAGATAATTCTCTAAAACTTCTTTTTTTATTAATTGTCCTCTATTTTTTTCTTTGAATTTATCCTTCTCGGCTAAGTTTTTTATTTTTTCCAATCCTGAGCCTTCGGCAACAGACCTGGCTTTATCTCTGACAACTTTAAAACCATTATATTCTTTAGGATTATGGGAAGCGGTTATCATTATTCCAGCCCCTAATCCCCATTTAGTTACTGCGAAGTAAAACATTGGAGTGGTAGTTAGTCCAATATCTATCACATCAACTCCTTCATCGCGAATTCCCTCACTTAGGGCCTTAAACAAATCTTCGGATGACAAACGGTTATCCCGGCCAACCACAATTTCCTTGGTTTCCAAAAATTCAGCCGTAGCCCGACCAATTTTATAGGCAATTTCCTCATTTATCTCCTCGGGATAAATTCCCCGAATATCATAGGCCTTAAAAATTTTATCCAAATTATTCATATAATTATATTGTAGCACAAATTTAAAAATACTTTAAAAATATGATATAATTTATTTGTCTCCCCTTTTTGTCGCGATCGAGATAAAAAGGTGAAGACATTAAACAATAGAAATAAATATAATATGAAAATTAAACTTCCTTTTACTGAAAAATTTCTCTGGGATATATGGAAATTAATCAAAGCCAAAGATAAATTGATGGATTCTTTGTGGTCTCGTAAGTGGCACGGATTCAAAGACCCTTTTGAAATGATTTGGCCCGATTTTTGGAAAGTAAAAGATATTTATTGGCAACAATATAAAGATCGGAAGAAACGAGAAAGATTTACAAATTTTATTTATAAGCTCCAACGAAACGGGTATCTTAAAAAGTTAAAAATCAAAGATAAATCAGCTATTGTATTAACACCAAAAGGAATAGAAAAGATATTTGTCATAAATCTAAAAGCAATCAATAAAAAATTACGAGATGATAAAAAATGGCATATGGTCCTATTCGATATCCCGGAAAATAAAAAAAGAGAAAGAGATCTATTTAGAAAAGCATTGCAATATTTAGGGTATAAAAAATTACAAAAAAGTATCTGGGTTTGTCCGTACGATATTGAAAAAGAGACGAGAGAATTAATTAAAAGATATAATTTAAAAGAATTTGTAGAATTATTATTGGTTAAACAAGTTGGCCTCGGTTAACTCTGATTAAAAATAAAATCTTTAATCCCCTATTTATTGCGATCGCGAAAATTAGGTGATATATTGGGGTTCTTGGAATTACATGTAGAAGCTTGACAAAAAGATTGGATGGGTGTATAATATAAGTATAAAAGGAGGCGCGCATTATACCCCGAAGTGCAACACTTCAAGGTTAATAAATTAGCAGTTTTTGAAAGGTGTTTTTCTAAATAGCGTTCTTCAAAAACCTCTTTAGCCGTCCTAAATCCAAGACATTTTCT
>Ga0172364_10001552_pt1 | contig 17811 bp, 13 predicted proteins | sample LakKivSesite10cm_FD_114545 | JGI IMG/M metagenome (GOLD analysis project Ga0172364, IMG submission 114545) | Sediment microbial communities from Lake Kivu, Rwanda - Sediment site 10cm | ecosystem: Environmental > Aquatic > Freshwater > Lake > Sediment | place: Rwanda: Western Province, Lake... | reverse complement strand
CTCTATCTAATAATTTAACTCCCAGAGCTTGAGCCATACCTGCTCCTCCATCATTGGTTGCACTACCACCAATTCCGATGATCATTTTTCTACAATTTTGATTTAGAGCTGCCTGAATTAGCTGACCGGTCCCGTAGGTAGTAGTAACTAAAGGATCCCTTTTATTTTTAGGAATTAAAGTCAAACCAGATGCTTCAGCCATTTCAATAACTGCAGTTTTTCTGTCTCCTAGAATTCCGTAGGAAGCAAAAACTTCATCCCCCAAAGGCCCATAGACTTTTTCTTTTCTAATCTCTCCCCCAGTTGCATCTACCATGCACTGTACTGTTCCTTCTCCTCCATCAGCCAGAGGAATCTTTACTATGGTAGCGTCTGGAAACAGCTCTTCTACCCCTTGATTTATCGCTTCTGCCACATCAAGGGCAGACAAACTACCCTTAAAAGAATCGGGAGCAATGATTATCTTCATTAACTTTCCTCTTTCCATATTTTAATTATTAAAATTAAAGTCTCCTATTAGTTAACAAAATTTTAATAGCTATCTATTTTTTTAATCTTATCCATTCACTGTATAATTTGACACCTTCTTCAATGCTATATTTTGGCTGATATCCTAACTCTTTCTTTGCTCTGGTTATATCGAGTCCTTCTACTCTATGCATGAGTATTCCTTTTCCTAAAGAAATATCTACAGGAAAGTAAGTATATTTTTTACATAATGCTATAACTTCCTCAACTTTATAAGATTCTCCAGAAGAAAAATTATAAATTCTAGAATCAGGATTGTTCTTGTTAAATAATAAATAAATTCCCTGGGCAGCATCAAGAATATAAGTAAAGTCTATTATCTGGTCCCCTCCCCTAATTGAGGTTAATCTTTCAATTCCTTCCAAAATTCCAAAAGTTAATTTATATAAAGTAAAAAATGTAGAAGGCATTCTTCCTGGACCATAAACAAAATATAGTCTTCCTATACGAAAATCTATTTGATAATTATTTGCATATTGCAGACCGATTAACTCAGCAGCAGCCTTAGAAGCTGCATATAAATCCAGAGGTTTAATACCATCTTCTTCTTTTGCTTTGCCTTTTTTCTCCCCATAAATTGCTCCAGTGCTGGTAAACACAATTTTTTTAATCCCAAATATTCTAGATAATTCTAATATATTTAAAAGACCCATAACATTAAGCTGAATATTAAAATATGGATTTTTAGGAACAAATTCTCCCATAATTGCTACTGTATGAATAATTCCTTCAATATCACGGTGATACTCCTTTATAGTATCTGTTAGTTTGGCAAAATCGAGTACATCTCCTTGAATAAAAAGGAATTTTTCCTGGTAATTTTCCAAATATTCAGGACATTTATTATTAATATCATAAATAATAACATCTTGATTATTCTTAGCAAATAGATAAGCAATCCACGATCCTATATGCCCATAACCTCCAGTGATAAAAACTGACATAAAATAGGTCTCCTTTTAGCTAAAATAATAATAGAAATATAAAGATTTAGTGTGATGAATTTTTCATATAATCTTTCCTGATCTGATTTATTTTATGGTAAAGTCCTGACCCATTTATCACCTGGTATAGTTGATCATGAATTTCTGCGAGATCTTGATAAATTTTACTATGCATATTAATTGGCTTTTTTTGGCTAGAATAATCTAATTTGGTCATAAAATCGCCTGCAGCTACAAGGGTATTATATAAACCAAGTTTTGCGGCAGCAATTATAGCAGCCCCCAAGGAAGAAGTATCTTCATAAATAGTTTTGATCACTGTTTTACCATAAACATCAGCTTGAATTTGATTAAATACTTCAGCTCGAGTCAACCCTCCACTTACTCTTACTTCTTTTACATCTCCGATATATTTTTCTATAATCATTATATTTTTTCGTATCTCCAAAGCTATACCTTCTAAAATTGCCCTAATAATTGAAGAACACTTATGGTTTAATGTCAAACCAAACAGAATTCCACGAGCTTCTGGATTCCAGTAGGGAGCTGCTGAAGCAGCAAAATGAGGAATTAATAATAAACCGTTTGCACCTACTTGCTCTTTTTCAGCTTCCAAATTCATAAAAGAATAAACATCAGTTTTGATTTCTTTCTGATTATCTTTAGGAAAATAATAAATCTCATCCCTAAACCACCTATATATTGAACCAGTGGTAAAAATACCGGCTTCCAATACCCACTTACCAGCTATAGAAGAAGCACTGCAAATTAACCGCAAATTAATGTCCTTAAATGGTTGATTACAATGAGTTAAAATAAAAGAACCCGTTCCTGTATTTACTTCTAACAATCCTTCTCTTACTATACCTAATCCGATAGCAGAACATTGTTGATCGCCTCCTGCCGCTATTACTGGTATACCCTCAGGCAAACCAAGCATAACCGCAGCAGAATGATTCAACCTGCCAATAATTGCCCCTGGTGGAACCACTTCTGGTAATTTATCAAAATCTATTCCTACATCATTTATTAAATTCTCTTCCCATTTGAATTGGTCAATATTAAAAAGTAAAGTTCTAGATGCTTGAGTCCAATCGGTTTTAAATAAACCAGTTAAAAAACATATAATAAAATCTTGAACTGGAAGAAACTTAAATGCCTTTTTATAAACTTCTTCTTTATTCCTTTTTAGCCATAGTAATTTTGGTAAGGTAAAATAGGGATCAATTCTTAATCCGGTAATATTATAAATCTCTTCTAATGTATATGTATTTATTAGAAACTTAGCTTCTTCTATGGCTCTTTTATCCTGCCATAAAATAGCATTATCTAAATGGTTACCTTGTTTATCTACAGGAATAAAAGTGGATCTTTGTGAGGTAACCGAAATCGCATATAATTTCTTTGTATCAATTTTTAAACTGCTAACTGCCTCTTTTACTGTTTTTCTAACTGCCTCTAACCAGGTGGCCGGATCATGTTCAATCCATCCCGGAGACAAATATATACTCTGATATTCTTGATATGACTGGCTGAGCTGTTCACCCAGCTCATTAAAAATACTGGTACGGCAACCCGTTGTTCCCAGATTGATACACAAAATCATCGGATTCATACAAATACCTCTTCTGGAATAAAGAAAAGTAATTAAATTAAATTACCTTTTTTATCAAACTTTAAAGAAAAAAAATCACCTATAAATTTAATATCTTTTCGATCTTGTAATTCTTTATACAAACCTTCAGATACCTGCATCTCACCTTTATGAGATGTACTATCAATTATACATAATTTAACATTCTTAGTATTTTTCTTGCCTTCTATACGCATTAGACCGTTTAAGGAATTTAAAGCAATCCTTATTCCCTGCAAATCATTTTCAGCGATAAGCGGGATTTTCCCTTTATCCAGAAAAGTAGTAGTAATTACATTGTTATAAGTTATCTTTAAATTAATTTTATTAAATAATTTCTTGGTGATTATATCTGCTTGGCCTATCCCAATAGCATTACCATAACTCTCTTTAGTCAAATTAAGGGCAACAATGCGTTCAATTAAAGGATAACCAAAATATCCTTTTCCGGCGGCATATTTTTTTTCTGGGTCACTCTCTCCCCATACTCCTTTTCTTCCTATTAAATTAGTATCCATACATGTCCCGCTAATATTCTTTCCAACATTTCTAATAACTAATACATCACATATTCTAAATGGTAACCACGGATAATACTTTCTGGCTAATTTATATAATACTTTTTCTCTCTCTGGAATATCAGTCGGATCAAGTACCTCTAAATACGCTGTATTACCTCGTGCATTCTCAACTATCGCTATGCCAGCAATAATCTTTTTAGTATTTAATACAACTCTGGCACTGGATGGAATAAGATTTTTAAGCCCCCAAACTCCGTAGGAGTGAATAACTTCAGCCTGTTTTTGTTTCCCTAAACCGATGGTCATCATTTTCAATAAACCACTCTCGGTTATATTATCATAGTCAGTATGCTTTTTAATCCGATTAACCACAATAATCCCATCCGCTTGATAAGCATATCTATCTATATATACAGGGGTATTATACTCAGTTTCTCCAACCTTAATTACCTTCATACTTGATTTAATAGGAGCATTTAAATTTTCTTCAGTAATTCCTAAAGATTTTAATATCTTTTTCTGTCCCTTGGCTGTTCCTCCACCATGACTACCCATAGCAGGAATAATAAAGGGATAACCACCATATTTTTTAATCTCTATGATCAATTGTTTAATTATAGGGACTATATCCTTTATCCCACGGCTGCCTACGGTTATAGCGATTTGATCCCCCGCCCTAATTCTGGAACTTAAATTGAATCTATTAATTTTATTTGTTAACTCACTTCTAATATCCTCAATTTCTGGATGAGGATAAAATTGTTGCAATTGAATAACTTTAGGTATATCCAATTTTATAGGTCACCTCCCCCTTCACACATTAGCTTAATTAAGAGAATTTGAATCAGATAATATTGTCATAATTTTAAGATAACTCAGTGCAATTTAAGTTTTTTGCAATTTAAGTTTTTTAAATTGTTTTTACCTAATCAAAAGAGCCTATTTTACCCCGAGTAAATAATTTTATTTTCGCTTTAATTACTTCTAGCATAGATTCTTTTAGGCTACTGGAAATATCTGATAAGTGACCTTGGAAATCTTCTTTAAGTATATTTTTCAATTGTTTAATAGCTGCATTGGAAATTTCTGTATTAATATTTATTTTGGATATTCCTTCATCTATTGCTAACAAAAGATCTTCTTCGGTATTTCCAGAACCACCATGCAAAACCAGGGGAAGTGAAGCTACTTTGGCAATTTCTCTTAAACGATTATGATATATTCTTGGTTTGCCAATGTAGTTGCCATGAATCGTTCCAATGGCTATAGCTAAGGCATCACATTCTGTCTGTTCAAAAAATTCCTTTGCTTCCTCGGGTTTAGTTAATTGTTCTTCGGTAATAATTTGACCTACATCCTTTACTGGCACACAATCTAACTCTGCTTCTACACTGATCCCGACCGCATGGGCTATTTTAACTATTCGCTTAGTATTCTCTATATTTTTGCTCAGACTTAAATCTGAGCCATCATACATAACTGAAGTAAAGCCAGCCTGGATAGCTCTAATAATAAGATCTTCTGATTTACAATGATCCAGATGAAGAACAATGGGCAAGCTAGTTCTATGCGCCAGCGACTTAACACACTCTGCAATTAATTGTATATCAGTTATCAAACTAACTTTTTCACCAAAAGCAATAATAACCGGGCAATTTAATGAAACAGCAGCTTCGAATACGGATTGAACAGTTTCTAGATTATGAACATTAAATGAACCAATAGCGTATCCCCTTTGCCTGGCGGGGATTAAAGTTTCGTTTAGGTTAGTTAACATTTTATAATCTCCTTACCCTCTCTAACCATCCCAGAAATTCTTTATTCTCTAATACTTCAGGATTAACCACAAAATGTGGTTCTTTATTATCCAATAATCTGTTTATATCTTCTACCAATAACAAGGGTGACTTAGTTAGGGCTTCTCTTGTTGTTCCAGCAAGATGAGAGGTTAAAGTAACATTATCAAGCATTAACCAGGGACTACATTTAGGAATGGGCTCTTCCCAAAATACATCTAAAGCAGCACCAGCGATTTTTCTATCCTTCAATAAATTAAACAGAGCGTCTTCTTTAATTAAACCAGCGCGAGCAGTATTAATGAGGTAGGCAGTTTTTTTCATTAAAGCTAATTCCCGCTCTCCCAGCATATTCTTATTCTCTTCTCCCAGGCGGGCATGTAAAGAAACAAAATCTGAGTTTTGCAATAAATATTCCAAATTAACTTTTCTAGCACTATATTTATGAACTATCTCTTCAGAAATATAAGGATCAAAAACTAGGATTTCCACTTCAAAACCACTTAACTTTTTGGCTACTAATTGTCCGACATAACCAAAACCGATTAATCCAATAATCTTTTCTTTTAGTTCTGGTATCATATCAGAATTAACATAGTTTTTTCTCCACACACCATTTTTTAAAGCATAGTGACTGCGAGCAATGTTTCGCATTTCTGCAATAATTAAACCTATAGTGAAATCTGAAACTGCCTGTGCATTTCGCCCTTCTAGGTGATGAACCAGTATTCCCTTTTTTGTAGCATAATTGATATCTATATTTTCCAATCCTCCCCGGGCTACACCAATTAATTTAAGCTGGGGAAGTGTATCAATTGTTTCTTTAGATAGTGGACAAAATAGAACTAATAAAATTTCAGTAGCTTTATTTGCCTTGGATATCTGAGAAACCACTTTTTCAGCAGAAGGGCCCTCTTTCTCAATAAGCAATCTTCTCTTTTGTAACTTATCCCAATCCTTTTCCCAATCATTTGATTCTATATTGGCTTCTTTTACGTGCAAACTTCTGGCTGCTTCAGCAAAGTACTGGCTAGATATCATAGCATCTCCAATACACAAAATATTCATTTTAAACTCCCATCATAATAAAACTTGATAATACTTAATTATTTTTAAACTTAAAAATAGTCCTGATAAAAACTCATAATTTTAACATTTTTTGTATAATACTGACTATAAATAATTAATCAAATGAAAAGGGTATTAAAGTATATACTAAGCTTTAAAATATTTAACCTTGGCTTTTTAAAACTAGATAAGGACCTTCTTTTAGAAAAGCCATACTAGGATTTTCTTTTTGTGAAACACAGTAATAAACTGCCCTCTGCAGCATTTCTTTAATATCTGGAACAGATCCTCTGGTAAACTTATAACCACTTATCCCGGGCAAAGTGGCCAGGACCTCAGGGGGGATATTCACTGTGCAATAGATAAGATTTTCAGTTCCTCCTATCCTGGTGAAGACCTGTTCCCATTTTTGTACTTCCCACTGATCGTGAGTAAAAGTCCACTCTGGGCTTAAAAGCAAGGGATAGAAATTCCCTACCCCTACTTCTTGAAATCTTTTCAGTAAATCTTTGTAATAATTACTACCAATGGGTTCTTCATCCTGATTATGAGCTAAAAGGATAATCTTCCCTCCCTTCTTTACTGCCGGTAAGGCAGCCCACGCTCCTTTCACAGCTTGATAATGGTTTATGGCAACTTTACTGCCATGAGTCAAGACTAAATCATATTTTTTTTCTAAATGAATTTCACAATATTTCCTTAAATGTTCAACTGCTCTTTGATGTGATCTTTCTAATTCACCAGTAGTAATACCACAGATATGCAATTCACCATCCAGTAAAACATTTACTGCAAAATCTACTCTAACCTTTCTAGCTACTTCTAAAGCAAACTCATGACATGGGTTATCATTAAAGATAAGATTGTCAGCATTAGGATTAGCCATATATTCAGGTCCATGAAAAACTCGAGTAGCTTCTATATTGATTAAACCAGGGCAAATAGCTTTTCGACCTCCTGAGGCACCAGCCATAAAATGGGCTTCTACTAAACCAGTAATAATATGTAAGTCTGCCTGAAGAAAATCTTGGTTAATCTTTACTGGCACTCCTTTAATATTACCAATAGGAATCAAATCTGAACTATAGCAGTTATGGTCAATAATAAGATAGTTATGATATACTTTCTCTCCAAAAGCCATCTTTTTCCAGGTAGCAGAAGTGGGACTATGGGTTCCTGCACCGATAATAATTTTAATATTCGATCTTTTGATACCTACTATAGCCAGTCGATCTAAGATAGGGGATAAGATATTTTCCTCCTGGTCAACATTATAAGGAACTGGCCGGGTGTTATCAGATACTGCAATGGCTACCGTAAGTTTATCAATAGGCTTCTTTTGAGCTTTCACTATCTCTTCAATAGTTAAACTATGAATAGGGTGTTCAAAGGCATACTCAATTTCCTCTTTGACATTCCCTAAAGGAGGAATTTTTTTCATCTGCAAGATATCACAGCCAGGAGGAACTTTCAAAGTAATATAGTCATCCAGATATTCTATATTTATTTTTTTCCAATTAGCAGAATTAATATGGAAATGGTTAGAAAAATTCTGATTCATTGTTTATCTCGAATAATATTATATTAATCAATTTGCAAACACCAACTAATTATTTAATAAAATACCATAAAAATTATATATCCTGATGCGCTTATTAACCGCCAAATTGCTTGAACATCCCAAGTGAACATCAATCTCTTTTATTTATACTATCTAAAATTACATTGTACTGGGCAACCAAAGAATTATTTGTGGAAAGGCAATCATTATTAACAAGCCAATACCAATAAGAGCAATAAAAGGAATAACCCCTCTAATAATATCAGAAGTAGTAATGCCCAGCTCAGGGGCTGCTGCTCCTTTCAGAAAGAATATGGCATAAGCGAAGGGAGGGGTTAAAAAGGACATCTGTAAATTAACAATAATCATCATAGCAAACCATAAAGGATCAAAGCCCAATCGAGGAATAATAGGAGCCAGTATAGGAACCATTACAAAGATAATACCAATCCAATCTATAAACATTCCTAAAATGAAACAAATTACCATAACTAAGACAAAGGCCCCCCAACGACCGCCAGGTATAGATAAAATGAAATTCTCTACTACTCCACCTCCTCCAGCGCTTAAGAAAATACTGACAAAGGCAGTAGAACAGCCAGCTATTAGAAGAACCATGCCGGTTAATTTAATAGTACTAATCGCAACATCTTTCAATACCTTCCAGTTGAAACGACCATAAATTATTGTTAAAATTGTAGCTACCGCAGATCCTACCGCTGCCGCTTCAGTGGGAGAGGCTAAACCTAAATAGATTGCCCCCATAACTGAAAGAATTAATAAAGCAGTAGGGGCCATAGTTAGAATTAACATCTTTATTTTCTGTCCCAGGGTAAAAGCATTTCCTTCATCAGTGGCAGAGGGTGCTATTGATGGTTGCAGGTAGGCACGTATGGCAATATATAACATATATAAACCAGAGAGAAGGAATCCTGGCATAAAGGCAGCCATAAATAATTTTCCTACGGAAATCCAAGCCACTGGCCCATAAATGATAAGCATAATACTGGGCGGAATCAGGATACCTAAGCTTCCTCCGGCACAAATTGCTCCTGTGGCTATACCTTTGTCATAATTCCGCTTCATCATAGCCGGCAGAGCAACTAAAGTTAACATAGTGATCGAAGCAGCAATAATACCCACACAAGCAGCCATAATCGTTCCGATTAAAATACTGGTGATAGCTAATCCACCTCTAAATTTACCAAAAAATACATAGACCGCATCATACATCTTTTCCGCAATACCAGATTTTTCCAACATATTGCCCATAAAAACAAATAAAGGAACAGCCATAAATCCATAGTCAGTGATGATGGCATAAAGTCTACTGTAAATTATGTCAAAAGCTGTTGGTCCAAATAACAAATATCCGGTTATTACCCCCACTCCTCCAATAGGAAAAGCCAGAGGAAATCCGGTTAAAATACCCAAAAACAATCCTACAAACATAGCAACTGTAACAACCTCAGGGCTTACGGCAATATTCATCACAATAATTCTCTCTTTCTAATTAAAAAATATAATTCTTGAGTAAATTTAGCTATACTCTGTAGAGTAAAAAGGATAAAAGCAGCTACCAGTACAGTTCTAAAAGGAGCTGCAGGTGGCAACCAGCTACTTTCCACCATCTTTTCGCCTACTTTCCAGGAAAAAATAGCCCATTTTATTCCAGAAGTTAGCAGAATAATACAGATGGGAAAAAGAAAAATAATAGAAAAAATTACATTAACTAAAGCCTTCACCTTACGAGAAAAGCGAATATAAAGAACATCTACCCGAACATGGCCTTCATGTAAATAAGTATAGGACCATCCAAAAGCACCAAAAGTACCCATAAGCATTTTAGAAGTTTCTAATGCCCACTTAGTAGGATTATTAAAAACATATCGGGAAACCACCTCATAACAGAGAACAAATACTAGAGCCATCATTAAAAATTTAACTGCTTGACCAGCAAGTTCACTTAGACTATTAATGAAAAGTAAAAATTTTTTCATACTCAGGGATATACTCCTTCTTCCTTTCTAACCTTGCCTCAAATAAATATACCTTGAGGCAAGGTTAGAAAAAATTTTCTCTACCTATAAATATTCAAATTATAGAAAGAAGTGAACTTTATAGGCTTTTTACTTTATGCCAAGTTGTTTGCAAATCTCAGCAAATTTCATCATAGAATTATATACTCTTTCATAATTGGGATCCTTAGCACATTCTTCCTGGTAATATTCATTTGCCTTCTCATACATTAGTTGTTCAATATCTCCAGGTATATTTTGTACTACCGTGCCATATGCCTTAAACTTTTCTATCGCTTCCACATCCATAAGTAATTCTTCAATAAAGAATTGACGGGAAACTTGATGAGCAGCCATTTCCACGATTCTCTTTAAATCATCAGGAAGTTCATCCCATTTCTTTTTATTTACAAATAGAGATTGAGCATCACTAGGAGAACGAGAAGGAGATAGGTACAAATATTTCGCTACTTCCTGAAAACCCATTCCCCAGTTTAAAGAGGGGGTAATGTATTCAAAAGCATCAATTACTCCTCTTTTCATTGCTTCATAAATTTCTCCACCCGGGAGAAAAACAGGGGAAGCTCCCATCTTCTCAAAAATTGAATTAAGAGCTGTAGTCCCCATTCTTATCTTTAATCCTTTGATATCGGAAGCTGAATTTAAGGCTTTATTACTATGTGCCCATACTTCCGCTGGATGAATGGTGAGCTGTTCGATAAATTCTACCCCAATAGGTCTATACAATTCTTTAGCTAAAGCAACTCCTTCGGAGTCGAGCCACATCATAAATTGGTTGCCAGTTAAACCTCCCACGCAACTAGTATAAAAGACTCCGGCTGGAACATATCCAATCGCCCAACCAGCAGATACATGGGAAGCTTCAACTGAGCCAGCCAGCACTCCATCAAACTCTTTACCTGCAGGAATTATAGCACCAGCAGTAAATGCTTTTACCTGCAAACGTCCTCCACTGGCTTCAGTTACCAGCTTGGCAAATCTGTCTGCACCCTGAAAGCCAAAGTCTCCCGCTGCACACATGGATTGTAATCTCCAACTTATTACCTTTTGCTGGCCGAATACAGAAATACTTAAAGAGCAAATTACCAAAATCACTAGAATCAACCCTAAAAATTTCTTCATTTTACTTTCCTATCCTCCTTTGTAAAAAAAACAAATATATACTTAGTTTGAAAAATAATATTTTCTTAATCTCCCACCTACCTTTCTTTTCTAAATACTATTTAATATATTCTATGCCTATTACTCAATTTCCTTTATTAAATTAAGATATTAATTTAGGAGCATCCCAGTTTTTGAAATTCCAATATTATTCCAAGATATATAATTTCTTTTTTATTATACATTTTTATATATCATACGACAAAAAATAATCTATTTCCTTTGTACAATAATATAAATAATGAACTTTTATGTAACTATATTTTGTAAATAATGCACAAAAGGGTATAGTGGTGCTTCTCTCTTCCGTCTTGCACTTATAACTTAAAGACCTTATAATATAAAGATTTCAGAGGCAGATTGCGAAATAACGCGTATAAGAGGAAATTTTTTCTCGAGCCATAGTTTATCCCTTGAAAATTGCACTTTTATGACCGATTTTTCGTATATTTAAAAACTTAAAAGTGTCTATTTATGAAGGTTTAGTGAATTTGCAGAGGTAGAAAACATCCCCAAAATAGGGTAATAAAATGATCGTTTTTTGAAAAAAATAAGCTTAAAATTCTTGTTTTTATATTTTACAAAAATATTTCTGCAGATGGTCTAAGTATACTAAAAGAAAAAAATAATAGATTGATTAGTATTCCCCCCAAAGGAATTTTATTTTTTGTAAAATATAAGCAATAATTTAAAAATTATTTATTTGTTCTGTAAATGTATTGATATTAAATATCTTATCGAAATATTTAAGTAAGTTTAAAAATCTTGTTTTACCTTGAGTCGTAAGCCAATAATTCCCATCGGTAATCCAATAAAATTTAAAATTATTAAAATTCTCTTTAATGAAATTATTTAAATCTATATATTCATTTTGATTTATTCCAATTTTTGTTCCTTCTGTAGAATAGAAATTTATTTCAAATAAATATTGAGGTTTATTCTTTTGGAAAATAATTAAATCAAATTTTTTAAGTTTGTTATCTTTAATTTTGATTATTTTATCGATGTAACGTTCGGTACAAAATAACTTATCATTCTTTAACAAAGGGTCATTAAGCTGATCTTTTAAATTATGTTTTAATATTCTTATCTCAGCCTTATTTAATAGATGGTCAATATTTTTATAGCCATTATTCTCTAATATTTTTTTAATCTTAATTTTAGGGAAATTTCCATGAAGACTTTTAGTATCAAGAGGTATCCTTTTATTTCTTAGATATTCTCCAATATTGATTGTGCCAAGTACATCATTTAACTTCAAATTATTTAATAAATAATTAGAAAATCTTATAGAAAAATCATCAAATTCGCTTTTTTGAATTCTTGTTTCTAATATAGAATTATTTTTAAAACTCTTTTCTATATATTTTGAAATTGCAAATTTAAAATTTGCGATCAAATATTTTTTATCATAGCAATCTAAATTTGAAATAAAATCATTATAATCCAAGTTTTGATCAATTGTTTTTAAAAATATTTTTCTAAATTCTAAATCGTTTTTAAGATTTAAAATCATATATTCATATATAGCATTAATATCTAAAGAATTAAGCTTTACTATATCAAATACAAAATGGATAAGTTGAGCATTGGTAAATCTTAATAATTGAAAGATGTTTTGAAAGATAATAAAACTTCGAGGATAATTTTTTACATATTCAGATAAATCATTTATATTCCACTTATTTCTTGATTCTAATAAAAATATTTCTTGTTTTAACTCTTCTATAGGAATATTAGCATTTTTATACTCATCACGAATAAACTCTAAGAAAGAAACTTTAGAAGCAAAGTCAATATAAAAATTTTCTGGGTTTTGCATTTACTGTTCCTCTTTTAATACTTTGTAAACAAGTAGATATTGATGCACTATTTTTAGATAATTACTTGGACTCTGATTTTCTAAATCTGCTTCCTTTTCACCTTTTCTTGTTACAATCACAATTTCTTTAAGATGTAACACTTTGTGTGTAAATATGTCTATTATTTCTTTCGCTAATGGTCGTATATACCCTCCTTCTCGAATATCTTGTGTTTGAATTACAATATAACCGTTATTATTTATTGTTTTCAGCTCTCTTTTTACAATTTCATTTATTTCTTGTAAATAATAATTTATATTAAGTATTGAATTATTATTCAAATATGGTGATTTAATAAAGATTAATCCCTTATTTTGCTGTTCTTTTTCTAGAATTTCCTTATCCTCGTGTTTGGGCTGAGAGTTTAAAAATATTGTTAAATAATTATTTCCATCTGAATATCTATTTATTACATTCTTATTTAAGTGTTTTTCAAAATCCTTCTCTGGTAAAGCCCAAACTGTTGTCGTTTCAAGTTCATTTAATTCTCTCTTTAACGATGGTCTAACTAAGATCGGAGTAATTAAATTGTAACCTATTGCTTTTTCTTCTATACTTAAACCAGAGGGCTTTGGTTTTTCAAAAATTGGTAAATATTCATGAGCTAAAAGGAGAAAATTATATTTGATACTATTGTTATACCAAAATCCAGTTGTTTTGCAGTTATGTTGTCTTTTGATAACCAGTTCTCTTAGTTTGAAACCTGCCCTTAAATAAACATCGATAAGTTTAAAACCTAAGGGAATTATATGTTGTTTTTTTCTGGTATCTCCTATTAAAATAGCACATTGCCTCTCTGGTTTTAACACCCTATAACTTTCTTTGGCAACTTTTTCCATTTCTTCTAAAAACTCATCAATATCTAAAAAAGATAAATCATTTTTTTTAGAATCAGTATAGTGAATAATGTTGGCATAGGGGGGATGAGCACAAATTAAATCTATTGAATTATTTTCTAAGGATGATAGATCTCTTGCATCACCAACTAATAATAAAGGTTCATGTGTTTGGGAATGATCAATATTTAAAAATAAATGAGATGAATCAATATTAAAGCTTATATTCTTTTTTGCTAATTCAATAGCTTTATCATTAATATCAAACGCGATGCATTTTCTTTTTAATAATTTACATTCGACAGCTGTTGTGCCTGCACCACAAAAATAATCCAAAACCAATTCACCAGGTTTTGAATATTTAAGAATTACATTTCGAGGAATATAGGGTGACCAATTCCCTCGATATTCTCCACTATGAGTTGCCCAATTTCCTCTTTGTTTAAAGCTCCAAACGCTAGATACTTCTTCTTTAAAATCTTTAGGATAGAAATTTTTAACTTTTTTAGAAATTTTTAAAGAGCTAACATTTAATCCCTGGGATTGAGTGATGAGCCGTTCAATATATCTATAGGTAACCCCATATTTGCGACCTATTTCTATGTCAAGCGTTCCTTTTTCTTTTTCCCTCAATATTGCTTCTCTAAGTTCTTTTTCTGTTTTTAAATTTGTTTTCCTATTATTCATCTTGCCTCACATCTTATTTTAGATCTAATGGTAATTAAATCTACTATAAATATTATATATGAAAAAAACATAACAATAATTTTATTATATCAATCTCATTAAAAATATTCGACAAAACTTTCAAAAATCTTTTTTCTCATAATTTCATCTTTGGTTTTCAAATGAAACCTTAACTTAGATTACTTATATAATTAATAAGTTGGGTTAACTAGTAGCAGTAGGTTTATGATTTTATTTATCTTTGTCACTTTCTTGATATATCTTCATCTTTAAAGCAATGCGGAGTTGAACTGCATCATCAAAATTCTTAGGGTCTAAACCGGTTAGCTCTTTTATTTTTTTTAATCTATAGAACAAAGTATTGCGATGGGTATAGATAGCTTGAGCAGTCCTGGTAATACTTAAATTATTATCAAAAAAAGCATTTAAAGTAGCTAATAAGGTTTCACTTATTTTCTTCCCCTTAATGTCTTTTACAGAATAAAAAGTCTTTTTTATAATCTCTTGCTGAGTATCTTTTTTTATCTCGGTTAAAATCCTACCTACGCCCAGATCATTTATATGATAAATATTCCCTGCCCTTTCCAACTTTGTACCTACATCTAAGGCCTGGGTAGCCTCTTTAAACGATTTACTCAGGCCTCTAACCCCTTGATAATATCCCCCCACTCCAATAGTTACTCTGAATTTCAATTTTTGAGAGATAATATTTTTTATTTGCTCTCCTATTTTAAATATTTTTTTTCTTAAAATCTCCTCCGAATCCTCTAAATCTATGGTTTTTAAAACTACAAACCTATCCCCTCCAGTATAAGCCACAATCTCTTGGGGGGTATCCATAAATATTTCCTGGATGGTTTTTACTACTTCATTTTTTAATCTCTGCAAATAAATTTCTCCCTCTTTCATCCATTTGAATGTCTGCAAGCTCTGCTTTGCAGCCTTTTCAAACTGATAAATATCTATTGCCAGAGCTACCCGAGGGATAAAAATATCATATCCGACAATTTGCCCTCGAGTAATAAATAGCTCTTGATTATTTCCAATTCTTCCAGAAATTAAATCCTGAATAAAATTCTCTCGAGCCTGTTGTTCTAACTGCAATTCTTTTAACAAAAATTCCTGTTGTAACATCATCTCTACAGTCATCTTGATCACTTCTCCGAAAGGACTTACTTCATTTGGTTCGCCAGTAATACCTACTACTCCAATAATTTTATTATTATATTCTATAGGAAGATTAATCCCGGGTTTTGCCCCTACTAAATGGTTTATATCCTTAGAATAAATTTCCAATTTTTTTCCTTCTTTGATTACCTGGGCGGCTCCTTCATGAAATTGATTCAAGCGGCTTTTGTCTCCTGAGCCAATAATTACTCCGTTTTCATCCATAATATTAATATTTCTTCCCAAGATCTTCATAGTTTTATTGACTATATCCTGAGCAAGTTGATGAGTAATTTTCATAATAAATCTCTTTTCTTCCTCAATAAATTTTTTGATAAAGAAAGTAAAATTTATTTATATCGATAATGATTATTGAAGATGAAAAATTACTGTAAAAAGCATCATTCTTCTCTAAGTAATTAAATTATTCGGCAAAATAATAAAAATACCTTTTTTTCTGTATTGATTAATCCGGCAATAATGTATCTACCTTATTAACTTTATTAAATTTAGTCTTTCTCCGGGCAATAGAAGTTTTCCTCCCATAAATATCTGCTAATTTACCAAAAGGTAAAATAAAAACAGCAATAAACAAGCTCAAATACAAAACCATCCATTTGGTGTCGTGACTAGTATGCTCAATTGAAAATCTCTACCAAGATCAGGAATGATTATATTAATAGAAGAAATCATAAAATTATACGATTCAAAAAGGCATTTGGGGTAGAACTAAACCATATTGAAAGAGGAAGTTTATATGCTTTTTTTACCAGGAAATCCTTTCCCAAAATAAGGAGGTAGGACTCAAGAAGAAAGAAGCTTTAAGCTGAGAAAGTCAAACTATCAACAATGATATGACGCCAGGTCACGGGCTCTGACATTTTTAATTCCTTTCTTTTTTAAATTTTATAATGGATAGACTTCTATTCCTTCTAATTGTACATCTGGTACCACTATCTGCAGAAAACAATGGATATCTTTTAAGTGTTCTCTCAATAATTTTTCTTCTATACCTGGCGGTGCATACACCGTATAAAGAACATCCCTGGTAAATTTGGTTATCTGGGTACGATCATCCGGACCATAAATAATGCTAGATATAATCCCCTCTCTATCTGTCATCATCATATCTCCGGCAACCAATTCTTTTTCGGTTCCATTCAACAATGTATATTTTTCCTTTCCAGTAGATAAGCCTACTCTGATCGGCGGAGCAATCGAATGAATATCGTGCCCGGCGGTTAGCAGCAGATTTTTTAACTCTGCCATAAACATAATTACCACCAAGGGAATAACATTGGGGATAGACTTCTTTTTAAAAATTAATGATTCCAACTGAAGTAGTACGTGATAGGTTTTTTTGAAACGTTTATAATAGTAAATATAGCTTTTTATGGGTTCTAACAGAGTCAGTTCTACATGGCTAAAATCTTTGTATTTATATCTTAATCTATCTTCAAAATCCTCCGTCATTTTCTTCAGAACCTTTTCCCCTGTCTTACTCACCTCTATATTTTTTAGAAGGATTGCTCCAATCCACCCTCCCGGATAGGCAGCTTTTAACTCTTTAGTAATTTGTAACACTTAATTTCTCCTACTTCATCGTTTAAAATCATTCAATTATATTTATTAATTGCCTATTTTCACCATATTATTTGATTATTTATTATATCGCAAATTCTACCTCAGATAATACCTTATTCTATTCCTTAAATAGTAGAATCTCAATCCCCTATCAATCGGGTCAATCTTTCCAACAAAAATTGAAGAATAATAATACAAGTCCTTGCTGAAAGTCTCAATCCCCTATCAATCGGGTCAATCTTTCCAACACTGAATATAATAGAGCTCCTAGAGAGCCGTTTTAAGAAGTCTCAATCCCCTATCAATCGGGTCAATCTTTCCAACAAATTAAATACAAAACAATTGATATTGATGATTGGCCTGGGTCTCAATCCCCTATCAATCGGGTCAATCTTTCCAACATTAGGAGGTAAAGGAAATGGTT
>Ga0172364_10001549_pt1 | contig 17829 bp, 10 predicted proteins | sample LakKivSesite10cm_FD_114545 | JGI IMG/M metagenome (GOLD analysis project Ga0172364, IMG submission 114545) | Sediment microbial communities from Lake Kivu, Rwanda - Sediment site 10cm | ecosystem: Environmental > Aquatic > Freshwater > Lake > Sediment | place: Rwanda: Western Province, Lake... | reverse complement strand
GGTTAATCAAAGAAGATTTTCCAGCACCGGGCTGACCAAAGAGTGCGATTCTGACTTGCGCCTGCAAAATTCTTTCCAATTCTTTTCTAATTCTCTCTACCTCCACTGTAATTGTCTCACTAACCATTTTTCCCCTCCTTTTTTATTTTTGATTTTAACTGGTCTCAATGTCAGTTCTGGTCAGGAATTTCAGAATTTTTTCCTCCTTTTTCTTTTCATTGCAATTATACCCCCCCCCATTATTTTGTCAAGAAAAAAAATGCGGTTATGGAAAGGGTTGTTTTTTAATAGTAAAGCAGGGGAAATTTAAATCTCAAATTTCAGATTTCAAATAATCAAATCCTTCTTTTTTGGGTTGGGGAACTTTTGGTTTATCATATCAGCCTTAGGTTTTCTGGTTATATTTTGAGAAGCATTATATCAATCCCTTAAATAATACATAGCCTTTTTCATCTCTGTTTAAAAAAAGGGGGGATTTTCAGGAATGCGGAGCTTTGGATTTGAGCTTGGCTTTTGCGCGCTCAATTATTTTTTCCAGGTCCCAGTCCACGGTTAGCTCCATTATCTCGCCCTGATTATCCTTAAAGCAAATAGAATGATTTTTGAGTCCGAGATAGAATAAGTCCCGGGTCAGCTCCACATCCTTCTGGCAGTATTTTTCCACCAGGTCAAATCTTCCTTTTTTTACCCAGGCAATGCTATCCAGTCCATTTCCTAACTTGGTCTGGCTCAGATTAACTTCTACTAAATGCTTGAGGCTAAACCTGGTTCCTGCTCTTTGATAAAGGTCAAGAAGAAGGTCAAAGGTTGGGAGCTTTGAAAAATCCAGTTGAGTATAAGCGCTGAGCACCAGGTAATCAAAATTGATAAGGTTAAATCCCACAACCAGGTCTGCGGTTTTGAGTTTTTCAATCAGCGCATCAACTTCTTCCTCCTGAAAGGTGAAAAATTTTTGCTCTATATTATCCCAGACCACTGCCAGGGCTACGCCCATTAGATGAGAATTAGCCCATCCGCCCACCTCTTCTGCGCTGCGCTTGGTCTCAAGGTCAAAAACCAGGATTCTGGGTTCTGGTTTTTCTTTGGGATGAATCATCATCTTTTCCGGGTGAATTTTTGGCTCGGTCAAGATAGCGCCGGTCTGGATGAAATGTTTGACCTCTGGCTTATCCAAGAGCATTTTCAGAATCAGGATTGCGGATTGTTTGTCCAAAGGGACATTGCCAGAGCCACATTTAGGAGACTGAATGCAGGCTGGACAGCCGAGCTCGCAGTCACAGGTCAATAACATCTCCAGAGTTCTTTCCAATAACTCCTCCAGAACCGAGTAGCATCTCTCGCTTAATCCCACTCCCCCGGGATAGCCATCATAGATAAAAACCGCGGATTTAGCGACCTGGGGATGAAGCGGGGCGCTGATACCGCCCACATCATCTCTATCGCAGAACGCAAAGATGGGGAAAAGCGCGATTGCGGAATGTTCTAAGGCGTGAATCCCGCCCATAAAGTTCAATCCTTGAGAAAGAATTGCTCTTTGAATAAAATCCTCAATCTCAATCCAAAGTCCAACTGTTTCAAACACCTGCTCTGGCAGGTCTAATCTGTGGACGCTTAAGCGCTGTTGGGAATGGATATGCTTTTTTTCGTATCCGATGACCTGTTCGTGGACTCTGAGCTCTCCTTTTCTGGCGATAAAATTTTTAATCGGCTTGCTGGCAATGGTTTTAAGAATCTCGGTCTCTTTTTCAGATAAAGCCTGGGTATAATAATTGACCTCCACTGGCTCCACATAAGCATCTTTTTTTTCCAAATCCAGCTTGAGCACCTCAAATTGCCTTGCCCGATGAAGATAAATTGCTCCGGGATGACATTCGCTAAACACCCGATGACCATCAATGCTTCCGACCACTGCTCTTTTTCTGGTCTGGGTATGCTCAGGAGAAAGAAAAATGCTCCAGGCTTCACCGATGGAGCGAATATCCACCTCCAGTTGGGGGCGCTTCTTGCGTGTCCGGTAAGAGCGGTCTTTAACTGATTGGACTAATTTTCCCTGATTCTTCAGCTCCTCAAAGATGGCTTTAAATTTATTTATAGGAAAATATGGGTCATCAATCGGAATCGCGAGTTCACTGCCGGCGCATTCAATATGCGCCTTGACAATCGGCTTATTCTCCGGGTCAACCACTGCGGACTCATAATCGCTATTAAAAAATGCCTCAGGATGCTTCATAAAGAACTGGTCAAGGGGATTTTGCTGGGCGACCAGGATAATCAGCGAATCCCTCTCCTTTCTTCCCACTCTTCCTCCTCTTTGCCAGGTCGCGGTAATGGTTCCCGGATAGCCGACTAAAATACATACATCCAGCTCTCCTATATCAATTCCCATTTCTAAAGCGCTGGTGCTGATTACGCCGAACAATTCTCCCTCAAAGAGTTTTTTTCTATCTCCCTTCTTTCTTCTGGAAGATAGCCTGCTCTATAGGCGCTGATTTTATGGCTCAGCTCCGGGGAGGACCCTGCGACCCAGGTGTAAATCAGCTCGGTGATTTTTCTTGCTTTGGTAAAGGCAATGGTTTTTAAACCCATCTGGACCGCTTTTCTGAAAAGAATCGCGGAGACCGTGTAATTGGAAAGCTCATTTGGGCTAATAAATATAAAATGCCTTGCTGCGCTGGGCGCTCCACTTTTTTGGACCAGATGAAAATTTCTGCCAGAGAGCAGGCTGGCAAGCTCTCCGGGATTGGCAATGGTCGCGCTGGAGCCAATAATCTGAAGCTTGGTGCCATAATGCTCGCAAATCCTGAATAATCTCCTTAACACCTGGACAATATGGGAGCCAAAAACCCCTCTATAGGTATGAAGCTCGTCCAGCACCAGAAATTTCAGCCCTTTTAAAAATTTCTCCCATCTGGGATGATAACTCAAGATACTCCGATGAACCATATCTGGATTGGTGATGATTATCTCTGGCGGATTGGCTAAAATTTTGCTCCTCTTGGTCTGCGGAGTATCGCCATCATAAATTTCTGCGCGGATAAAATTTGATAACCCGCTGGCAAAAACCAGATTTTCCAAAGTATTTTTCTGGTCTTGCTCTAAGGCTTTAATCGGGAAGACATAAAGCGCATTCTGCGCCTGTTTTTCAAGCATCTGGTTCAAAATCGGAAGATTATAGCAAAGGGTCTTTCCTGAGGCAGTGGGCGTGACCACGATTATATCCTTTCCCTGATTGGCTAATTCAAAAGCCTCTGCCTGGTGAGAATAAAGCTGGTGAATGCCGGATTTTTTTAATCCCGCTTTCAAAGAATCAGAAACCCCAGCAGGAAAATCTATCCATTCCGCGGTCTTGCCTGACAAAACCTGATAATGAGCCAGACCCTCCTTAAGAGTTGGGTCCTGATGGATGGTCTTAACCAGTCTCTCAATCGTCATCTTCCTTATTATATCCTCCGGGAAAAAGGTTCAAAATTAAAATTTTAAAATGGCGAAAATTCCTTGCCTTAAAAAGCTCTACATTTTTATGGGAAGATTTTTTCTAACATCCGAGGGAAGGGAATCGCCTCCCGGATATGCTTTAATTTACAAATCCAAGCTAAGGTTCGCTCAATGCCCAATCCGAAACCAGAATGAGGCACAGAGCCAAATTTTCGCAAGTCTAAATACCAATCAAAGACCTGTTTGGGAAGATTATGCGCATTTATTTTCCCCAATAGCCGATTATAATCCGCCTCCCTCTGGCCTCCTCCGACAATCTCTCCATAGCCCTCTGGCGCCAGGATGTCCACGCAAAGCGCAAGCTCCGGGTTAGCTGGGTCATTAGCCATATAAAAAGCTTTTACCTTTGCTGGATAGCGATGGATGATGACCGGCTGAGCAAAGCTCTGGCTGAGTGCGGTTTCTTCATCGCCCCCAAAATCCTCTCCCCATTGAACATTCATCCCTTTATTTTTAAGAAGCTCAATAGCCTGGTCATAGCTGATTTTAGGAAAAGGCTTCTTGATTTGCTCTAATAGGGAAATATGTCGCTCCAGAATTTTTAGCTCCTCTTTTCGCTTATCAATTATCCGCTCAACAAAATAAATGATTAAATCCTCCGCTAAATTTATCACCTCTTCCAGCTCATACCAGGCCACCTCCGGCTCCACCATCCAGAATTCAGTTAAATGCCTTCTGGTCTTGCTTTTTTCTGCTCGGAAAGTTGGACCAAAACAATAAACCTTGCTCAGAGCCATTGCGCCTGCCTCCATATAAAGCTGTCCAGATTGAGTGAGATAAGCAGGCTCTCCAAAATAATCTACCTTGAACAAGGTGCTGGTCCCCTCACACGCGCTCGGAGTGAAAATCGGAGCGTCTAAAAGCACAAACCCTCTCTGGTCAAAAAACTCCCGAATCGCTTTTACCAGCTCATTACGGATTCTTAAAATTGCGTTCTGTCTGGGAGAGCGAATCCAGAGGTGGCGCTTCTGGAGCAGGAAGTCAATTCCGTGCTCTTTGGGTTGGATTGGATATTCCTCTGCCTGATGAACCAGTTGAAGAGTATTAACCGTAAGCTCATATCCACCTGGGGCTCTTTTATCCGCTCTCACCTCTCCCTCAATAAGCACTGAGCTTTCTAAAGGCATGCGGTCGGCTAATTCAAACTCCTGTTCGCTGAGCTGATTTTTTAAAAGCACACATTGGACTATGCCGGTTCCATCGCGAATCTCTAAAAACCGAATCTTGCCAGAGCTTCTTCGGTGATGCACCCAGCCCCTAATTTTTACTATCTCTCCGGAATGCCTTCCAAGCTCCTCAACATAGACCCAGCTCATCTTTTTCTCCCAAAGCGGTGAACAAAAAATCTCGCTTTCCTAAATGGCTCATCAGGCAAGATATTAGCGAGCCTATTAAAAAAGGTCAAACCGCGTCAATTAGGCTCTAAATTTTCAATCAAGGTTCTGAGTCTCTGGTTAAGTCCGGGCTTGCCATCATAAAAAATGGAGATAAAGGGCAATTGATAGCTCTGGCTCAATTCCTGAAAAATGGCGTTGCTAATGGTGCCGGGCATACAGCCAAACGGCGCGCAATTCACCACTAACTTCGCGCCCTGGTCTATGAATTTAATAGCCCGGCCTATGGTCAAAATTGCCTCCCCCTCAAAATTTATTGGGATATATTTTTCTCCCGCAGAAACTATGTCATCAATCAGAGGCTCCTCCCGGTCAAATAAAATCGGATGAGCTATGCGGGAATACTTTTTCTCTATGCCGTTCATAAATCGGTTCTTCAAGATGCTTTGCCCTTTTGCCCAGAAATTGATGAACTCCTGTTTGGAGCGATAGCGCTGAAGATAAGCGGTATAAAAGAACCATTCTGAGAGCGGAGCTAACCAGGCTTCCCCGCCAAATTTTTCTATCCATTCAATTATTCGGTCATTATCAAAAAGGTTTGCCCGGACATAAATCTCTCCGACCACAGCGACCAGAGGCTTATTGGTCTTTTTGATTGGAATATTCTTAAAGCGCTCCATCACCTTGATAAACTCTTTTTCCAGATTCCCGCGCTTTTCTATGGTCTCTTCAAGCTGTTTCAGGGAAGATTCAATCACCTGATTGGTCTCTCCGGAATTTAGCTCATAAGGTCTTAATTTGCATCCGATTTTGAAGATAATATCTCCCAGCACAAAAATCTCCCAGAGCTTCCTCCGAATCGGCTCATCCAATCCCTGATAAGAATTCACTGCGCTCGGAGCTAAAATCAGTAAATCTTGATACCCTTTCCGATTTAAAATCAAACGGTGAAGCAGGGTATATTGACCAAATCTGCAGGGACCGCAAGCAGTGGCCATAAAAAATGCGCATTTCTTCGGGTCCTCATCCCGCTCCTTCAAGGTCTTAAGCAAAGCGCCAATGGTGGAGGCAGTGGGCAGACATTCGCTTCCTCTGCTCACTGACCTGCCTAACTCCAGACTCTCCTCAGTCTCCTGGGGCAAAACCTCTGCGTTCCAGCCAAAACTCCTCAATACTGAAGCCCCTAATCTGGGCGCAACCGGATGCATTGGTGGAACATATAATTTGCGTTTTTTAAGCTCCTCGGTCTCGGTCTTGGGCAGGTAGATGCTGGGCGCAGAGGTAAATTTTTGTAGGTTCTGGACCAAATCCAAAAAAGCCTCTACCCTGGTTAGATAGCCTGCGTCTGCGCCGTGCTCATCAAATTCCAGCACTAAAATTGGCTTCTCACCCATCACTTGTTCTGCGTATTGAATCAAAAAGCTATCCGGTCCGCAGTTAAAGTTAGAGAAATAAATCGGATAAAGCCTGGGGTTCTCCCGGATTTGTTTTAAAGCGCAAAGCACCTTCTGTCCATAGAACCAGTAGATATTTCTAAACTCCTCTCCTAAAAGCTCTGGCTTATAGGGAAGATAATCAATCGGGATAACATAAAAACCTAACTCTGCGATTTTCTCCGCAAGCTCTAAATTAAGTCCCGGGTCAAACACATTATAGGGTCTGCCAATAATCACGATACCGATTCGGTCTTCTTTTTCAAGCGCCTCTAACGCTTGCCTGCCGATGCGCTCATTCTCCTCTTCAAATTCCTGCAAAGTCTTAAGCCCGGCCCGCCAGGCATCTTTAACCTGAGCTTTTGAAACCCCTAATGGAGACTTGAGCCTGGAATATAATTCCCTGATTTGCGCCTCCTCGGGCCAGCGAAAATCAACCAAGGGGCTAAACACCCTGGAATCATCCATTCGGTTGATGCGAATTGCGGAGCAAAGCACTGAAGGAAGCGCCTGCATATATGGGCAATAAAAAGAATTGGTAGTATGCGGATTAGGCAGAGCGCTAATGTAATAAGGCAGAAAAACAAAATCTAAGCTCTCGTCCACTAAACACGCAAAATGCCCATGTGCGGAAACCACCGGGAAACAAAATTCTCCTGCGGAAATCTCTGAGCCTTTTTGCTTAATCTCGCTGGTGGTGGTCGGGGTGGTAATCACTTCAAAGCCTAACTCATTAAAAAATCTCCTCCATAACGGCAATAAGCTCCAGTTTAAGAGCGCGCTGGGAACACCGATTCTCGCTTTTTGGGGCTCAGCGGTTTTAACCTCCCCTGCCCTTTTAAACCGCCTGGCTCTCTGGGCAAATAGCTCATATTCTTTAAGATGCCGTTTCTTATTGGACTCTGGGTCTCTTCCGCAGAGATAACCAAAACTGGGCGCCTGCTCTGCGCCTTCTATCTCCGCATAGGTAATCAGACATTGATTTTCACAAAGCGTGCAGTTCTCTTTCCTTAAGTTTATCTCTCTCTCCGCTAAATCCATTCCCCGGAACCTGGTGGGAGCTTTGGTCGCCTGATATTTCTCCTGAGCCAAAAGCCCTGCGCCCAATGCGCCTAAAATATGACAATATGGAGAAACCACAATCTCCTGATTAAGAATGTTCTCAAACGCAGCGACCAAGCCCGGATTCCGAGCGGTTGCGCCTTGAAAGAAAATTTTGTCTCTGGACCTGGGGCGATTTCCCACTACCTTGCTCAAATAGTTCTGTGCGACTGAATAAAGCACTGCGGACATCACTTCTGCTCTGGAAAACCCCTGGGTTAAAAGCCTCTCCGCGTCCTGCTCCATAAACACGGTGCACCGGTCTGAGGTATAGGGAGGCTCGGTGCCGAGCGCTGCTTTTCCCACCTCTGAAACTGGAAAGCCTAATTTCCTTGCCAGCTCCTCCACAAACGAGCCGGTGCCAGCTGCGCAGGCGTAATTAAGATTTGCCTGGCGTAATTTGCCATCTTCTAAATAAATATACTTGCTGTCCTGACCACCTATCTCAAAAATGGTCTCCACCCCATCCTGCCAGTGCTTAGCCCCCCGATAATGGCAGGTAATCTCATTCACCACTAAATCCGCGCCCACCACCGCACCCACCAGCTTCCTGCCCGAGCCAGTGGTCGCACAGCCAAGGATTTCTAATTTTTTATTATGCCGGAGAAAAAGCGAATTAAGCGCCTGGAACAATTTTTGAGTAGCGGAAATCGGCTCGCCCAGGGTCTTCCGATAAATATCCACTACCACCCTTCCCGGTTCATCAATCAGGGCTAACTTGGTGCTGGTGGAGCCAATATCAATTCCTAAAAATCCTTTAATCTGATTAGCCTCTGGTAAAAAGGAAAGCCGAACCTCGTTTCCGAGCTGGTCAAGATATTCCTCCTGAACCTTGAAATCCGGATAGCTTGAGCGCTTAAGCTCTAATTTTGGTCTCCGCTCCTGCTTGGCAAACCCGACACTGAAATTTATCTCTTTAAAATCCAGTTTTCCGGGTTCCACTGGCTGAGCAAGCATTGCAGAGCCTAAAGCGCCTGCCAGATGCGCGTCTTTAGAAGTGAGAATCTGGGCTTTGACCATAGATTTGAGCCAGCGGAGCACCTCTGGATTTTGCGTCATCCCGCCGAGCGCCACAGTTGCGCCTTCCAGGCTCCTGCCTTTAAGCAAGGTGCGCAAAATGGTCCGGCATAATCCCCGACAAAGACCAGCCCAGAGTTCCTCGCGGTTATATCCTTCTTGTTGATAATGAATCAGGTCTGACTTGGCGAACACTGAACAGCGCGCGGCAATCGGCGGAGGCGCGGTTATCTCTTTAAACTCGCACAGGTCCTGATAGTTTATCTCCAATCTGGTCGCCTGCTCGTCCAGAAAAGAGCCAGTGCCTGCTGCGCAAAGCGAATTAGAAATGAAATTCTTGAATCCGCCCTGTTCATCCAGCTCAATTAAGCTGACACTGGCGCCCCCTAAATCAAAGATGTTATTCACTGCTCCAAACTTTTCTTTGACCCAGCTCATCTGGGCTCGGACCTGGTCAACCGTATACTCAGATAAAAATCCATTTACTGATGAGACCAGCCCGCCAGTGATGCCCAATCTCTCCACTGGATAATTTCTTAAAATACCTGCTAAGGCTTCCTTGAATTTGCCAGTCGCATCGCCTTGGTGATTTAGATAAAGCTGGGCGCAGACCCGGTTAGCTGAGTCCAGAACCACCATTTTCAAAAACAAATGCCCACAATCTACCCCTAAAGAGTAGCCCATTTTATTTATCCCCCATCCTTCTTAAATTCCGACTTTATTTTATTCCCGAATTTTAAATTTGCAAATCAAACGGTAACTATCACTCGCTGAGCAAAGAATAAACTTGAGAAATTTTTAAGGACCGCGGATTAACTTTATAACCGGGAATCTCCTTTAAATAAGTCCATAAACGCTCTTTTTGATTCAAAAAATAATTTTTATAACTCGGGTCTTGGGTGCGCTCAGATAACCCGGATAAATATCTTGGAAAATCATAGCTTTCTTCCTGATTGATTTCCGAAAGCGCCTGAGCCATCTCCTCTGGAGAAATCGGCTCCAATTCTTGAGCGGATGGAGCCAGCACCAGCACTGATTTTAGCTCCGCGGTTTCAGCTATTTCTAATCCGGAAAAAAGCTCCTCAGGCTTGAGCTTAGCCTGGAGTTTGGCGTAGTTGAACAATAACTTTCTTAAACCGGTTCTTGAATAAATCTCCATTTGCCGAGAAAATCTCAGGTTCTTATAAATCCCGGTCTTAAATAAAATCCCAGCGCTTAATCTTATCGGCGTGATAAATCTTCTCAAGCTTCTATAGCTTAAAATCGTGAAATCATCCGAGAGAAAAGGATTTCCCTCCTTAAGCCAGTTAAGCAAAATCCCGGTTTTACCTGCTCCGCCTCTCCCGGCAATCAGCACTCCCCTTCCCTTCTGGCAAAGGCAGGTGGAATGAACGAAAATAAATCCTAAAGATTGCGCGAACCAGCGAATCGCTGGCTCTATGATTTGCTTGGCGAGAATCATCCTGGAAAAGGCATTGCCATAAAATTTTATCCGATAGGGGGATTGAGCTAAACGCTCAAACCGAATCACCCATTTAGCAAGTTTATGCTGAGCTTGAAAATCATAAGGAGGAAGATGAGTGGGATTTTCGCTGGGCTTAAATTTTTTAATCGGATTAAGCTCAAACTCCAGGTCCAGGGTAATTGGTGCCTGACCCGGGTCAATCTGATAAAAATATAATTCTTTAGAAACCGCTTCTACAAAATGCCTCTCTCCATAGACCTGAAACTGGCAGATGCCCTCAATATCAAAATATCTTGCCTCCATTGATTTTTTTGACAGGACTAACATAATCTTTTATCATACCAGAGAGAAAGGATATGCCCAACTTAGAGATTAAAATGGTGGCTGCTCCAGGGATTTTGGATAAGGAATGTCTTAGATGTGGACATTGTTGTAAGCCTTATTTCAGTCTTTATGTTAGCGAGCAGGATGAGGAGCGCTGGCAGAAGGAGGGTCGGGAAGACATCTTACAGAGACTGCGCTGGGAGCGGGCTCATATAATCTGGAAAGATGACCAGCCGATAAATTTAGCCACTGGCGAGGTTGAGCGGAGGTGCCACTGGTTAAGAAAAAATCCGGATGATAGCTATAGCTGTGCGATTCATTTGACCAAGCCTAAAATCTGTAAAGACTACACTCCGGGAAGCTCTGAGTTATGTATTCAATATCGGAAGTTCCGTGATTACATTATTGGCATAGACCTGCACGGCACAATGTTGGAGCCCGGGGAGCATTTCCCGGAAGAGTTAGTGGTGCCTATCGCTCAGGAGTTAGACCGGCTGAAAGGCAAAGCCTTGCTCTGGCTCTGCACTGGCAATGACCTTTCCTTTGTCCGGAAAAAGGTTCCGGAGCCAGTGTTGGAGATGATGGATGGATATGTGCTTGAGACCGGCTGTTCTATAAGTAAAGAGAAGCGAGCAGAGGAAATACTTACTACACCTCTGGAGCAGAGGATGATTAAAGAGTTAGAAAATATGCTCAAAGGGATGAATTTCCCGGAGCTGGATTATTTTGCGCCTCGGAGAACCACAATCAGTATGTTCACCAAAGAGCCTCGTCAATTTTATTTCAAGGTGAAAAAAATACTGGACAAAACCGAATACCGGGAACCGGTGATGATTACTTACTCCAGCGTGGCAGTGGATATTTTACCAAAAGGATATGATAAATACCGAGGGCTAAATCGGGTCGGTGAAGGAAGAAAAATTATTGGCATTGCGGATTCTGCCAATGACCTAAACCTTTTGCTCAGCTCAGATTATGCTTTTTCCCCATCTAATTTTGCAATGGAATTAGAGCAGTTGCTGATTCGGGGAGGAAGAAAGCGCGCGGAGCTTGCGCATCTGGATTCTTTAGAGCCGAACACCCTGGCAATCGCATGCCAGCCAGAGACCCGAGGGCTTTTGGAAATCCTCCGCTTCCTATCCAACCATCTCTAAGCCAGGACAAAAGAATGGGAATTAGAAAATTCTCTATCATCTGGTAAAATAAACCTATATGAGTTTAGAGGATATTTTAATCAGGGTTCAATCCCCTATCAGATACTTAAACCATGAGATAAACGCTTATAAAAAAGACCCCTGCCAAGCAGAGCTAAAAATAGCGCTTTGTTTTCCAGAGCTTTATGAGGTGGGAATTAGCCATTTGGGGCATCGTCTGCTTTATCATATCCTTAATCAGCGCTCTGAGATTTTATGCGACCGAGCCTATGCGCCAGCAGAAGACCTTTTTGAGCTATTGAAAAAAAATTCCATCCCGCTCTTTGGCTGGGAAACTAAAATCCCGCTTAAAAATTTTGACCTGCTCGGGTTCACTTTACCCAATGAGCTATGCTATTCTAACCTGCTTTATATCTTAGACTGCGCGGGGATACCGCCCCGAGCCGAGCAAAGAATGGATAAGGATTATCCCATTATTCTTGGGGGAGGTCCCTGCGTGAGCAATCCAGAGCCAATTGCTCATTTTTTTGACGCTTTATTTTTTGGAGAGGCAGAGGAGGCGATTTTAGAAATTTCAGAGGCTTTAAAACAATGGAAAAAGCACGGTGGGGGAAAAGAGGAGCTTTTAGAAGAACTGACAAAAATCCCCGGGATTTATGTCCCTGCTTTTTACCAGCCAGAATTTGATGAGCAGGGTCGGCTCCTAAAAATTGAGCCTAAAAGTCCAGCGCCAGAAAAGATAATCCGAAGGATGGTCCCGGACCTGGACAAAGCCTTTGCGCCCACCAAGGACTTAGTGCCATTTGCAGAGGCGGTTCATGACCGATTGGTGGTGGAGATTGCTCGGGGATGCACTCAGGGCTGTCGGTTTTGTCAGGCAGGGACGATTTACCGACCTTATCGGGAGCGAACCGCTTCAAAGGTGCTCCAGATTATCCGAGAAGGTTTAAAAGCGACTGGCTATGAGGAATGCTCTTTATTAAGCCTATCTGCTGGAGATTATAGCCAGATTGAGAAGTTGATTGTCAGAATCATCACTGAGCACTGGTCCAATCGGATTGCCCTTTCTCTGCCGAGCTTAAGGGTCAATTCCCTTACTCCGCTGGTCTTAGAGGCAATAAAAAAGGTGAGAAAAACTGGCTTTACCATTGCGCCAGAGGCAGGCAGTGAGCGCTTGCGGAAAATGATAAACAAGCCGATTTCAGATACAGAGATTTTTAACACCACCGAGAAGGTGCTGAAAGCGGGCTGGCGCAATCTGAAATTTTATTTTATGGTCGGGCTTCCAGAAGAGACTGAAGAAGATATTCATAGCTTGATTAAGCTAACCAGGGCTTTATCTGGCATCGGGAGACGGATTCAGCCCGGGGCGCAGTTCAGCTTGAGCATCAATGGATTTATTCCCAAGCCTCATACTCCTTTTCAATGGGAGAGACAGCTCGGGATTATGGAGTTAAAAGGGATTCAAGAAAAACTCAGAAAAGAAATTCCGAGAAATTTGAAAATTCGCTTAGAAGACTCAAGGGTCAGTTTTTTGGAGGGGGTATTTAGCAGGGGAGCAAGGGAACTGAATTCGGTTTTAGAATCCGCTTATCAAAAGCGCGCAAAGTTTGATAGCTGGAGTGAACATTTCAGGTTTGACGCGTATCTTTCGGCGTTTGAGGAGCTGGGAATCAATCCCGAGCAATATCTAAAAGAAAAACCAGAGGATACGGTTTTTCCCTGGGAGCATCTGGACCCTCAGGTGAGCAAAAAATTTCTCCTTAAAGAACGAGACCGCTCCCGGGAAGGAGTATTAACTGAGGATTGCAGAATCGCTGGCTGTTTAGAAAATTGTGGGGTGTGCGACCAGAGACAAATTCAGCCTAAACTAAGTGAAGAAATTGAGAAAAAGGCTGAACCGGAATTGATAAAAACTCTGGAGCAATTAAGCCCTCAGCCGGATTTATATTTCCGGTATCTGGTTCATTATCAGCGGATGCGCGATTTGCGGTTTTTAGGATTATTAGAAAATAATCGGATGTTTGTCCGAGCGGTTCGCAGAGCAGGTCTGCCGATGCGGTTCAGTCAGGGGTTTCATCCTTTGCCCAAAATCTCTTTTGCCTCGGGACCGCCAGTGGGAGTGGAAAGCGACGCAGAGTATCTGGAGCTGGAGCTCTTGGAGCATCTACCCACGGAAAAGATAAAAAGCCAAATTCAAGAGGTGCTGCCAGAGGGGATAAAAATTATTGAGGTCAAGGAGCTTAGCCTGAGGGCTCGGTCAATCAATCAGCAGATTAGCCTGATTGAATATCTGGCGATATTACCAGAAAACTTAAAAGAAAAAGTTAAACAGGAGGAATTGGCTAAATTTTTAACCAGTGAACAGTTTATGATAAAACAAAAGCGAGATAAAAAAGAGCGAATTGTTGACTTAAAGCAGAAAATTAAATATATTGAGCTAACTACTGAAAATAACATAAAATTCGGGATAATAAATTCTCAAGGTCCGCTTGCTAAGCCCCAGGAGGTGGTCTCAGAGATTTTTCAGATTAAAGAGCCAGAGATTTATCAAGTGAGATTTAAGAGGATATTTATGAGATTTATGGAACAGAGGTCTATTGCCTATTCCGGGGATTCTATTCGGAAAAGCGGTCTTATCCAGAAAAAAATGAGAGGGAAATAATGGCCGAGTTAATTTTAGTTAATGCGTTTGAGTTTGAGACCCGAGTCGCGCTATTGGAGAATGGCAATATCAGTCAGGTTTTTATAGAGCGAGCAAGGGAGAGAAGCATTGTCGGAAACATCTATAAAGGCAAGGTGATACGGGTCCTTCCCGGAATTCAGTCCGCTTTTATAGAAATTGGCTTGGAAAGAACCGGGTTTCTTTATGTCTCAGAGATTTTGCCCACGGATTCATTATTTCAGTTTGAAGACACTGAGGAGTTTGATTTAGAGGAATCCGAGGGGCTTTCCCAGACATTGCCCAAGGCAAAACTTAGGGGGGGAAAGAGGCAGGTTCAGATACAGGATTTGCTCCGACAGGGTCAGGAGATTTTGGTTCAGGTGATAAGGGAGCCTATCGGGGATAAAGGCGCGCAAATCACCACTTACCTCGCGCTTCCGGGACGGTATCTGGTATATATGCCAGAAAGTCCGCATATTGGGGTGAGTCGGAAGATTGAAGACCCCCGGGAACGGCAGAGGCTAAAAAAAATAGTAGAGAGGCTCAAAAAGAACTTTGAAGGCGGGTTTATAGTTAGAACCGCTTCTCGGCAGGTAGGTGAAAATGAGCTTGCCCAGGAATTAGACTATTTAATTGCTCTCTGGAATGAGCTTAAGCATAAAGCCCAGCACAGCCCTACTCCCAGTTTGATTTATCAGGAGCCAACTCTGGAGCTCAGGGTGATTCGGGAATATCTTGACGCCGAGACCAAAAAAATTCTGCTGGATGACGAATTCAGGTTAGAGAAAATCAAGGAATTTTTAAGAAGGATGGAGCCAGGAGCTGAAAAATTAGCTGAATTATGGAGAGGAAAGACTCCGCTTTTTGAGCATTTTGGCATAGAAAAGGAGCTGGCTCGGGCTTTAGAAAAGAGGGTCTGGCTGAAAAGCGGAGGTTTTATTGTTCTGGATGAGACCGAGGCGCTCACCACCATAGATGTTAACACCGGTAGATTCGTGGGCAAAAAAAATTTTGAGGAGACCATTCTTAAGACCAATATAGAGGCGAGCAAGGAACTCGTGTCCCAGCTAAGGCTACGAAATATCGGCGGAATCATCATCATAGATTTTATAGATATGAACCGAAGCAAACACCGGGAAAAGGTCTTGAACGCGCTGAAAGAGGAGCTTAAAAAAGATAAGGCGAAAAGCGTGGTGGTGAGGCTCAGTGAAATTGGCTTGGTGGAGATGACCCGAAAGCGGAGCTCCGGGAGCTTGACCAAAAAGCTCTCCTCACCCTGCCCCTATTGCCAGGGCAAGGGATATTTAAAAAGCCCCAACTCCATCGCCTATGAAATCTTCCGAGAGCTGGTCAAAAACAAAGCGGAACTTGCTGGAAAAAGCATAAAGTTGTATGTTAATACTTTAGTGGCGGAATTATTGCTCGGAAGGGAAAAAGCGCTATTAGAAATGCTGGAAAAAGCATATCAGATAAAGCTGGAGGTGGTTGCGAAGGATAATTTTCATCAGGAGCAATATGAGTATTCGGTCTTGGAAAAAACCACAAGGCTTCATAGACCGGAGGCAGGGTGATGGCAGAAAAAATCGGAGAAAAATTAGGAAACCTCCTGGTCAAAGCAGGTCTGATTGATGAAATTCAGCTTCAAGCCGCGCTTGGACATCAAAGAAGATGGGGAGGAAAATTAGGAAAATGTCTGGTGGACCTGGGATTTATAGAAGAAGTGGAACTGCTTAAATTTTTAAGCGAGAAGTCCAAAATTCAAGCAGTGGACCTGACCCAGAGCCATATCCCGGACCAGGCTTTCTCCGCGCTCCCAGAGCCGGTTGCCAAAAAATACGGAGTAGCGCCAGTGTTTATCAAAGAGGGTCCCGGGAGCAAAAAGACCCTGATTTTAGCAATGAGCGACCCCACTGACCTGAAAATTGTTGATGAGATACAATTCTTGACCGGGTTCCGGGTGGAGCCAGTGCTCTCCACTGAATCAGCCATTACCCGGGTATTAGAGCATTATGGACATTACAAGCCTGAGATGTTGGTTGAGGCAAGACCTAAAGATGTTGCCAGACCATTTGACCTGAAACGGGAGCATAAAAAGAAACCGCCCGAAAAAACCTCTAAACAAATAGTGGCGGAAAAAACCTCAGAGGAAGAGGAGCCAATTCTGCGCGGAGACGAGGTGGAAGAAATCCTGGAGCTGGAGGAGGTATCAAAAGAAGGGATTGAAATCATCCCGGATGATAATATCCAGGTGATAAAAGATGAAGTGGTGATGGTCAAAGCCCAAAAACCTAAAAAAGAGGTAAAAGTAGGCTCCAGCACCGAGCGAATCCCGATGAGAGCGCCCACCAGAGATAAGCTGGAAAAAATCCCAGAGGTGGAATCCTATTCCCCACCTCCTCCTCCGCCAGAGCCAAGTCCAGAGCCAGAAGCAGGGAGCTTCGCAGTGCCAAAGCTAAGCCTGGAGCCTGAAAAGATTTCTAAAGAAAAAGCGCCCAGCCCAGAACAAAAGCCAATCCCGGCTCGGGCAGAACCTATTGATATAGGAGAAGGAAAAGATGAAGAAAAAATGGAAATCGCGCCTGCTCATGAATTTGTCAGCTGGGAGCCATCCCCTTCTGAAAAAGCGCCAACAGAATCATCAGAGATGGAATCCGAAGAATTTAAACCTACCCCCATACCGGATTTAAAGCCAGAGCCCAGCTCAGCGCCAGAAAAAGAAGAAATTTTGTCCAGCCCCGAGCTTTCCAGCCTGGAAAACACCCACCTGGCAGAGCCAGAACCAGTGGGAGATGACTTCTGGAAAGATTCTGAGCCTATTTCCAGCGCAGAACCTCTGATTAAAGAGGAGCCAAGAGATGAGCGCCTGGCTTTTGAAAGAATCTCTGCTTCCCCTGAGTCAATCCCTGTCGCTGAAACCGAGGAACCCCTGGACGAGCTCCTGCCCTTTGAAAAACCTCTTCCAGAGGAGCCAGAAATTAAAAAAGCCCCACCCTCAAATTTAGGAAGCATAGATGAATTGACCCAGGAAGGGTCGGGAGTGGAACAGAGCCTTTATACCCAGGAGCAAATTGGAGAAAAAATTTTGGAAGGTGAGATAGTAGAAACCGGGGAGATGAGTTTAGAGTTTGCCTTTAAAAAAATCCACCAGTTAGAATTTAAACTGAACGAGTTAATCAACCTGATGATGAAAAAAGAAATCGGAGAAATCACCACTGAGATGTTTATGCGGGAGTTTAACCTGCTCAAAGACCAGATGGAAAAAGAAAAAGCTAAAAAGAAATAACCCAGAAACCGCAGGCGCCTCTGCCTGAGGCCTAAAATTGAGCGTGTAGCCCTCATATCTTAACCAGATATTCGGGCTACACGCATAAAATTATCCAATACTCATTCGGGCTGTGGCTTGACAGGAATCGGCGCTTTGAGTGTCCAAGAGAAATCTTTTTGAGAGGTTTTTGCTTCTACAACCATCCCGCCATACATCATTTACCCGGTGGCAACGCCCATTACCACCCTGTTCTTTGCATTTAACAAGTTTAGCGGGTCGGCAATCTAAAATTTGGTCGCACTCTTGGGTTTCTAAATCCCTAATAAAGCACTGACAATCACGATTTATATTTACCACCCCATCCGCGCCTATCTTTTTGAGTTCAGCTATCACGATTGTTCTGACATTTTTAGGTTTCATTTTCCCTCCTCAAAAAATCTGATTATTTTGCCTTTTTCTTTTGCATATTTAATCTCTTTAAAAGTGCTCTTTCCAATATATCCGTTAATGTTTAAGACCAAAACTTCATCAGCCAAATCAATTTTTCTTAAATGCAATTCGTCCAATTTTTCAGCT
>Ga0172364_10001547_pt1 | contig 17839 bp, 12 predicted proteins | sample LakKivSesite10cm_FD_114545 | JGI IMG/M metagenome (GOLD analysis project Ga0172364, IMG submission 114545) | Sediment microbial communities from Lake Kivu, Rwanda - Sediment site 10cm | ecosystem: Environmental > Aquatic > Freshwater > Lake > Sediment | place: Rwanda: Western Province, Lake... | reverse complement strand
GCACTTCGAGTCGGAAGTGCTGCCCATCCTCACGCCGCTGGCGATGCAGGAGCTGACGCCGCCGCCCGTCCTGCCCGGCTGCGAGCTGATGCTGGCCGTGCGGACCGCCGCGGCCGACGACGAACAGACGCCGCAGCGGATCGTTGTGGTGCCCGTTCCGACGGCCCTGGGGCGGTTCATCTCGCTGCCGGGCGAGGAGGGGGTGTACCTGCTGGGGTTGGAGGACCTGCTGGCCGCCCACGTGGGGCAGGTGCTGCCGGGGCGCCGCGTGCTGGGCATGGCGCTGTTCCGCCTGACGCGCGACGCCGACGTGGCCGTGGATGACGACGCCGCGGCCGACCTGCTGGAGGCCCTGGAGCGGGCCGTCGACGAGCGCCTGCGCCGCTGCCCGGTGCGCCTGGAGGTCCGCGCGGGCGCCGACGCGGAGCTGCGCCGCTGGCTGGTGGAGCAGGCCGCCTTGCCGCCGGAGGACGTCTACGAGATCGACGGCCTGCTCGACGCCAAGGCCCTGTGGGAGGTCGCCCTGCGTCCGGGCCTGGAGAAGCTGAAGGTGGCCGACTGGCCGCCCCAGCCGCCGCGCGACCTGGACGAAGGCGAGGACATCTGGCAGGCCGTGCAGGAGCGAGACGTGCTGCTGCTGCATCCCTACGAGTCGTTCGAGCCGGTGGTGCGGCTGATGGAAGCGGCCGCCGACGACCCGAACGTCCTGGCGATCAAGCAGACGCTCTACCGCACCAGCGGCGAGTCGGCGATTGTCGGCGCCTTGGAGCGCGCGGCCCGCAACGGCAAGCAGGTGGTCGCGCTGGTGGAGTTGCGGGCGCGGTTCGACGAGAAGCGCAACATCGGCTGGGCGCGGCGCCTGGAGGACGCCGGCGCGCTGGTCATCTACGGCATCGCCGGCTACAAGACCCACGCCAAGGCCCTGCTCATCGTCCGCCGCGAGCCCCAGCGCATCCGCCGCTACGTGCACCTGGCCACCGGCAACTACAACGAGAAGACCGCACGCCTGTATTCCGACCTGGGCCTGCTGACGTGCGACAACGACGTGGCCGCCGACGCCTCGGCCTTCTTCAACCTGCTGACGGGCCTGTCCGAGCAGGTGGGCTGGACCAAGCTGCGGATCGCTCCCGGCGGCATCCGCGGCCGCTTCTACGAGCTGATCGATCGCGAAGTCGAACTGTCCACGCCCGCCGAGCCGGGGCTGATCCTGGCCAAGCTCAACTCGCTCCAGGACAAGGGCATCTGCCGGGCGCTGTACCGCGCCAGCCAGGCCGGCGTGCGCATCCGCCTGAACGTCCGCGGCATCTGCATCCTGCGACCCGGCGTGCCCGGCGTGTCGGACAACATCGAGGTGGTCAGCATCATCGATCGCTACCTGGAGCACTCGCGCATCTTCTACTTCCGCAACGGCGGGCACGAGGAGGTCTACCTCGGCAGCGCCGACTGGATGAGCCGCAACCTCGACAAGCGCCTGGAGATCCTCTTCCCGCTGCTGGACGAGCGGCTGCGACAGAGGGCCATCGGCTACCTCAAGACGTTCCTGGCCGACAACGTCAAGGCCCGCCGCCTCCTGCCCGACGGGACCTACGTGCCCGTCGAGCGGACCGGCGAGCCCCTGCGGGCGCAGGAAGAGCTCCAGCGACAGGCCGTCGAGGCCGCCAAGGCCGCCAAAGGCCAGATCCGCTTCCGCCCGCTGACGCGCCCGAGCGAATGACGGCAAGCTGCTCCTGCGGGGGGGACGGGCCGAAGCAAATGGATGGCAAGGACGACATGATCTCCAGCGACGAGCGCATCGCGACGTTGAGGCAGCGGTGCCTGTCGCGCAGGTGCCGGGTCTGTCACCGCCAGGAGGTCGCGGCTGCGCAGGCGATGAGGGACACGGCGGGCATCGCGTCCTGGCAGGTCCGCGTGGGGTTGCGGACCCGCAGCCAGTTGTCTGCCATCCGCTTCGCCGTCGACGACCTGGAGCTTGTGATGGGGCGCATGTCGCCGGAGGGGCCCACCGAGGCCGAGCTTTGTGAGGCGCGGGGTTTCCTCAAGGATCTGCCATCGGCGGGCGGGCAGAGCGGCCACTGCCAGTTGGACCTCTCGCAGGTATTCGAGGTGGGCCTGGACGGCATGGCGGCCGACCTCCGGCGGCGCCTGGCGGCAGCGGCGGGGCATCAGGCCGAAACGTACCAGTCGTTCCTGTGCGCCCTGGAGGGCTTCGAAAGGATGCTGGAGAACGCGGCCGAAGCCGCCGAGGCGGCGATGGCCGAACAGGGCGATGAGCGCCGTGACGATCTGGCGGAGATGGCCGCGTCCTGTCGGCGGATCGCGCACTGCCGGCCGGAAACCTTCCTGGACGGCCTGCACATGGTGTGGCTGGCCGACTTCGCGTTGATGGCGACCGGCCAGGCCTCGCTGGTCGTGCCGGGCCATCTGGACCGCATGCTCTGGCCGCTGTACCAGGCCGACACAGAACGGGGGGCCCTGACGCGCGAGAGGGCCCTGGTCCTGCTGGAGTGCACGTACCTGCTGATCAACGAGCTTGTCGCCGACGGGCTGGCGATGTCGGTGATGGTGGGCGGCCGCGACGCGGAGGGCAACGACGTCAGCAACGAGCTGTCGTACCTCTGCATGGAGGCCCTGCGGCGCACTCGGCTGATCTACCCGACCGTGGGTTTGTGCTGGCACGAGGGGACGCCGCCGGCGCTGACAGCGCTGACGCTGGAGCTGATCGCCGACGGCTGCGCGACGCCCGCATTCTTCGGCGACGAGACGGTCCAGAAGGGACTTCGGCGGCTGGGCTGCCCTCCGCGGGACGCCTGCAACTACATCAACTCGACCTGCGTGGAGATCACGCCGGTGGGCGGCAGCAACGTGTGGGTCGCTTCGCCGTATTTCAACACGTGCGGTCTGCTGCTGGAGGAACTGGCCGCGCAGGTCGCTTCGGGTCCGGCGGCGACGTTCGAGCAGTTCCTCGCCGCGTACAGGCGGCGGCTGGCGGCGAAGGTCGACGCCGAGGCCGCCGAGCAGAACCGCCTGCGGCGACTGCGGCGGGCGCACGGGCGCAAGCCGTTGCAGAGCCTGTTGACGCGAGCGTGCATCCAGCGGGGGCGCGACATCGACGACGGCGGGGCCGAGTACAACTGGGTGGAATGCTCGTTCGTCGGCGTGGCCAACCTGGCCGATTCGCTCCAGGCGATCCGGCAGGAGGTGTACGAGCGCGGCCGATTGCGCCTGGCCGAGTTGAAGGCCGCGCTGGACCGCAACTTCGGCGGCAACGAATCGCTTCGGCGGCGCTTGCTTCAGGGGTGCGCCAAGTACGGCAACCAGTGCAGGCAGGTCGACTCGCTGGTGGCCGGGATCGTGGACTTCTGCGTCGCCTGCTGTGAGCGTCAGCGGATGGAGCCGGACGGCTCCCCGTTCGTGCCGGGCATGTTCACATGGGTGATGCACCAGCGGCTGGGCAGCGTCACGGGCGCCACGCCGGATGGGCGGCTGGCCGGCGAGCCGTTTGCCGACGGCGCGGGGCCGGCGCAGGGGCGCGAGCGCCGCGGGCCGACCGCGGCCATCCTTTCGACGGTGTCCTGGGACCACTCGCGGATGGTCGGAGGGCTTGCCTACAACATGAAGTTCAGCCGGGGGCTCCTGCGGACGCCGGAGGCCCGCCGGCGACTGGGGGACCTGGTGGCGGCCTACCTGCGGCTGGGCGGGTTCGAGACACAGATCAACGTGGTGGACGCCTCGACGCTGCGGAAGGCGATGGCAAGCCCCGAACAGTACCGCGATCTGGTCGTGCGGATCGGCGGGTATTGCGACTACTTCACCCGCCAGACGCCGGAGATGCAGGAGGAGATCGCAGCCAGGACCGAGTTCGAGCTGGGCTGCTGAGCTACCGCCCGCCGCCGAGGCACAGCAGCAGGGCCTTCCGGCCGGGGCAGGCGGCGCAGGGCTGGACCGGGCGGGCCGGCGGAGGAAGCGTTCGGCCTGCCGGGTGAGCATGTGCCTCGTGCGGGGGCGGTCGCCTACGCAACGGGCCGATAGCGGATCGTCAGCGCCGTTCGCCGCCGGGGCACCGTCACGCGCAGCCCCTCCAGCAGCTCCGCGCCGGCGCAGCGGCGAACGTCGGGCCGGTCGTAGTCGCTCAGCTCGTAGCGGGCCTCGGCGTCCAGGCCCCCCAGCGGCAGCGCGGCCGTCTCGATCGGGCTTTCGGCGCGCCGGAAGACCTGGACCAAGCCGTCACCTTCCTGCGGCCGGTGGAACTGCCAGGCCATCCAGGCGTCCTCACCGCGGCTGTAGTCGGTGAGCGGGTAGAAGTCGCCGTAGTACAGCGGCGCCACCTCGTGCCATTCGGTCATCAGCTTGCGGAGCAGGTCGATGTCCAGCTCGCCGCGGCGCAGGTCGAAGCCGATGCACGTGCTGAGGCCCATCGTGCTGCGGAAGGCGTATGCGTCGACGCGGTCCAGCGGCAGGACCGGCCCGCCGAAGAACGGCAGCCACTGGAAGAGGCTGTGCCGCATCGCCTGCTTGACCGCCAGATCGTCGTAGCGATGGTCGGTGGGATGCAGCGACACGGCGCGGCGCATGGACTCCAGGTCGTTGCGCCGTCCGCCGCTGGCGCACGAGTCGATCAGCAAGTCCCCGAAGCGCCCGCGCAGGGCGTCCCAGTAGGCCAGGTAGCCGCTGACGTGGCGGTTCTCCGTCAGTCCCTCGCGCCCGGGCGCGTCGTTGTCGCGCCAGTAGGACAGGGGGTTGAAGTTGAAGTCCTGGCGGTAGACGTCGATGCCTTCGCTTTCGATCAGCCCGGCCACGTGCCCGGCAAGCCAGTGGAGCGCTTCTTCATTGCCGAGGTCCAGGAGGTGGTTCTGATGCACCGCGTCATCGCCGCCGCTGCCCGGCGGGTAGACTTTCTGCTCGAGCCGCGCCAGCAGCCACTGCGGCCGCTGGTCGTGCAGCCAGGTGCCGCCGGACACCCGCTCGGGCTCGAACCACACGATGGTGCGGATGCCGTGGGCGTGGGCGTGGTCGGCGATGGCCCGCAGGCCGCGGGGGAAGCGCGTGCGGTCCGGCTCCCACGTGCCAACCTTCCACCAGCAGTTCTTCTTGCGCGGCTCGAAGTAGCAGGGGTACCAGCCGGCGTCCATCCACCAATGCGTGATGGGCAGCTTCGCGGCGCGGTAGCGGTCGATGTACTCTATCTGGTTGGCCTCGTCGGCCCGGCCCATCTCATCGAAGAAACCGCAGGTGGAGCCCTCCAGCATCGGCGGGGGCAGCTTGCCGCCGGGGCGCGGCAGGTTGTGGGCGATCATCCAGCGCCGCCAGAGGTTGGCCGCGCGCAGACGATCGTCGCCGTTGAAGAACAGCACGGCGATCAGCGGGCCGCGGAACGACTCGCCCGGCCGCAGGCGAAATCGCGTGCGATCCTGCCCCGCCCGGACGCGCAGCACATCGCCCGTCTCGCGGAGGAACTCCGCCTTCCAGCGGCCGGGCCAGCCGACGGCCAGCAGGAAGCCCCTTCGCAGCGGCCGCGACGCGCAGTCGCCGAAGCCCGCCTCCTCGACCGCGAAGTACGGGAACGCCTCGCTGCACGGGCGGCCCTCCGGCTCGCCGCCCGCCCCGGACGTGGGGGCGAACGCGGCACGAGCCCCGGGCCACATGTCCATCGTCCTTGGCTCGTAGATTTCCCGCAGCCGGTGGTCGTCGCCCACGTGCCAGCGCAGGATGAAGTCCGCCGCCTCCCCGTGCCGCCATTCCGCGTCCAGCCCCAGCACGTCGCCGACCAACGGGCTGGCGCCCGTGTCTGTCTGCCGCAGGTGCAGCGTCCACTCGACGGCCGGAAAGTCCCGGTAGCGGACCGCCACGCAGCGCACTTCCAGGCCGTGCGCCGGGTGCGTGGCCGCCAGCACCGCCTGCTCGCGGTGCTCGTCCAGCCGGGTCACGTCGGTCCGGCAGCGCCAGTCGGCGGGCAGTCCGCGCAGCGGCTGGCCGTCGATGCTCAGCGAGAACGGCGCCGCGGCGGTGTTGTCGGCCAGATGGTCGCGCCACCAGCCTTCGGCCGCGGCGAGCTCCCCGTCACGCGGGGCGATCAGGTCGTGTGCCATTTCAGTATCCCTTTGCTGTTAACGGACTGGAGAACGGAAAGCCGATATGACGAGGTATTCTACAGACTGCCGCGGGCGGCCGCTGCGCCTCGCCGCCGGTCTCCGGGCAAGGCGGCGGGAGCGGTTCCCGCCGGGCGCCCGGCCGCCACCAGGCGAACAGGGAAAAGGAAAAGGAAATGGAAGTTGTGATCTGTCGGGACTACGACGAGATGTCGCGGAAGGCGGCGGCGGTGGTGGCGGGCATCGTTCGCGGGAAGCCCGACGCCGTGCTGGGCCTGGCGACCGGCTCCACGCCGCTGGGGCTGTACAAGGAGCTGATCCGCCTGCACAAGGAAGAATCGCTGGACTTCGCCAAGGTCACGACGTTCAACCTCGACGAGTACGTGGGCCTGGGGCCCACCCACGAGCAGAGCTACCGCTTCTTCATGGACAGCAACCTCTTCCGGCACGTCAACGTCCCCGTCGCCGCCACGCACGTGCCGAGCGGCACGGCGCCGGACCTGCAGGAGGCCTGCCGGTGGTACGAGCGGCGGATCGAGGACGCCGGGGGCATCGACGTGCAGGTCCTCGGCATCGGCTCCGACGGGCACATCGCCTTCAACGAGCCGGGCACGAGCCTCGGCAGCCGCACCCACGTCACCGTCCTGGCCGAGCCGACCATCCTCGACAACGCCCGGTTCTTCGCGCGCAAGGAGGACGTGCCGACGATGGCCGTCACCATGGGCGTCGGGACCATCCTGGAGGCGGGCAAGCTGCTGCTCCTGGCCAACAAGGCGTCCAAGGCCGAGGCGGTCGCCGCGGCCGTCGAGGGGCCGGTCACCAGCATGTGCACCGCCAGCGCGCTGCAGCTTCATCCCGACGCGGTGGTCTTCGTGGACGAGGCCGCCGCCGGCAAGCTCAAGATGGCCGACTATTACAGGTGGATTCAGCAGAAGAAGGCGGAACTGAGATGAGCGAAGTGCGCATCGTGCCCATCGGGTCGCTGGGCAGCGGCTTCGTGCCGGCCGAATTCCTCCCGGCCGGCAAGGACGAGTACTACCTCCGCAACGAGCAGGTGGGCAAGCCGTCCGACCACTGGCGCCACCTGCGTGCGGAGGAGATCGAGACGCTGGTGAAGAACGGCAACAGCACGGAGGACTGGGACGGCATCCTGGTCGACGACCGGTTCGCGCCGCACCTGGTGAAGAACTGCGAGTTCTACGGTCTGGTGCGGATCGGGCGGCTGGACGAGGCGCTCCTGGAGCACCACGACCTGACGGTGCCGGTGGGGCTGACCAACAGCCGCATCATCGCCTGCGACATCGGCGACAACGTGGCGATCCACAACGTGCCGAACCTGGCGCACTACATCATCGGCGACCGGGTGGTGCTGCTGAACGTCGACGAGATGCACACGACCAACCACGCCAAGTTCGGCAACGGCATCGTCAAGGACGGCGAGAGCGAGAAGGTGCGCATCACGCTGGAGATGATCAACGAGGCCGGCGGGCGGGAGGTGGCGCCCTTCGACGGCATGATCTGCGCCGACGCCGCCCTGTCGGCCCTGCATCCCGGCGACGCCGGGCTGCGCCAGCGTCTGACCGCCATCACCCAGAAGCAGTTCGACCCCCGCCGCGGCCGCTACGGCACCGTCGGCGACGAGTGCGTCATCAAGAACAGCCGCATCATCAAGGACGTCCGCGTCGGCCCCTGCTGCTACATCAAGGGCGCCAACAAGCTCAAGAACCTCACCATCAACTCCTCCGCCGACGAGCCCACCCAGATAGGCGAGGGCGTGGAGCTGGTAAACGGGATCATCGGCTACGGCTGCCACGTGTTCTACGGCGTCAAGGCCGTCCGCTTCGTGCTGTGCAACAACTCCAGCCTGAAGTACGGCGCGCGGCTGATCCACTCAATGCTGGGCGACAACTCCACCATCTCCTGCTGCGAGGTGCTCAACGACCTGATCTACCCCGCCCACGAGCAGCACCATAACAACTCGTTCCTCGTCGCCGCGCTGGTGGCCGGGCAGAGCAACATCGCCGCCGGCGCGACCATCGGCTCCAACCACAACAGCCGCGCCCCCGACGGCGAAATCCACGCCGGCAGGGGCTTCTGGCCGGGGCTGTGCGTCTCGCTGAAGCACAACTGCAGGTTCGCGTCGTTCCTGCTGCTGGCCAAGGGCGACTACCCCGCCGAGCTGAACGTGCCCCTGCCGTTCGCGCTGGTGAGCAACAACGTGGCCGCCGACCGGCTGGAGCTGATGCCCGCCTACTGGTGGATGCACAACATGTACGCCCTGGCGCGCAACTGCTGGAAGTTCGGCGCCCGCGACAAGCGGATGCACAAGGTCCAGCACATCGAGTTCGATTCGCTCGCGCCGGACACGGCGGAGGAAATGTTCGCCGCGCTCGACCTGCTGGCGGAATGGACGGCGAAGGCGAAGCTGCGCCGGGAGAAGACGGCGCCAGAAGGCAAGCCGACCGGGGACCTCGGCGCGATCGGGCATCGGCTTCTCCAAGGTCCATCCCGCGAGCTGAAGGGCCTGGAGGTCCTCGCCGACGGCGTGGAGAAATCCGGGCGCAAGGTCGTCGTCCTGAAGGCTGCGGAGGGCTACGCCGCCTACCGCCAGATGCTTGTGTACTACGCGGTGAGGAACCTGCTGGCGTACATGAAGGCCCAGCCCAATGCCGACTTGGCCGCCATGACCGCCGACCTGGCCGGTCCGCGCGAGAAACGGTGGGTCAACCTGGGCGGGCAGATCGTCCGGACGGATGACCTGGAGCGGTTGCGGACCGACATCAAAGCCGGCAAGCTGGCCACCTGGGGCGACATCCACGCCGCCTACGACAGGCTGTGGGAGAACTACCCGCGCGACAAGCAGCGCCACGCACTGGCTTCGCTGCTGGCCGTGCTGGACGCCGACGAGCTGACGGCCGAGGCGTGGGCCGGGGCGCTGGACCTGGCCGTCGAGGCACAGCAGTTCGTCGCCGACCAGACGTTCCTGTCGCGCAAGAAGGACTTCGACAGCCCCTTCCGCAGGATGGTCTACGCCGACGAGGCGGAGATGGCGGCGGTGCTCGGCACGGCCGAGGGAAACAGCTTCGTCAAGCAGGTCCGCGCCGAGACGGAGGAGTTCAAGGCCCTCGTCGCGGAAGTCCAGGCGCGGGAAAGTCAGTCGCGGAGGTCCTCGAAGCGGCCCGCCCGGTCCGCGGCAAAGAAGTAGCGGGGCATTGCCTGTTCCCGCGGCGCGCCGGCGTGTAGCATCCGCCGCCATGGGCACCGTTCGCATTGCGGGCATGGTGCGCCTGGCACAGCAGGTGCGCAGGCAGCTTTCGCGGCCGATGTCGCCGGAAGCCCTGGCGCGGCTGCGCCAGCACGTCGCCGACATGCTGGAACGTGTGGACGGCTGGCTGGACGAGGCCGGCTCGCGCCCGGAGGCCCTGGCGGCCCCCTCCCGCAAGGCCTACGAATTCCTGCGGGGCGTGGACTGGTCCCGCGCGGCCGTGTCCGACGACGCCGCGGCGCCGGCCGATCTGCTCGGCAGCTTTCGCCTGCCGGGCCTGCGAAGGCGGTTCGAGCTGCTGCTGGACGACCTGTCGTGCGCGGCGGCGCCGGAGAAGCTCGGCGAGCTGCACGAGCAGATTCGCACCTGGCGGCAGCGGATTGACGACGTGCTGGAGGGCGAAGGCGTCGCGCCAGAGCAGCTCCGCGAGGAATCGCGGGCCGTCCGCGCCTGGCTAGGCTACTTCTCGCGGCGCGAGAAGCTGGAGCAGTACGTGGCGGCCGCGGCGCGGGCGCGGGCGGCGCTGGAGGCGCAACTGGCGGCTGGCAGGGACTACCCGCTTCCGGTGCGCGTGCATTTCCGCCCGTCGCGGCCGGTGTGGCGGCTGCGGGCGGACCGGCGCGGGACGCTGGCGATCCTGCCGACGGCGATGATCACGCTCGGGCCGGAGGCCATGGCGGCGCTGGCGGCGCGGGCGGCGGGGGCCAGCCGCGACGACTCAGCCGTTCAGGAAGCGATGCTCTCGGCCGACTACCAGGGCGTTCTGGCCGAGCTGTCGGCGGCGGGCGGCGTGCCCGAGCAGGCGGGGGGCGTCCACCACGACCTGGCGGCGTCGTTCGCTCGCGTGAACGCGGCGTACTTCGAGGGGCGGGTGCCGCGCCCGCACCTGCGGTGGGGGCTGTTCACGTCGCGGCGGTTCGGCCATTACGACGCCGTGCGCGACACGGTGATGGTCAGCTCGACGCTGGACCGGCCGGACGTGCCGCCGCTCGCCGTGGACTACATCGTCTTCCACGAGTTGCTGCACAAGGTGCTGGGCGTGCGGCGGTGCGGCGGGCGCCGGGCCGTCCACACACCCGAGTTCCGCCGGGCCGAGCGGCGCTTCGAGCGGCTGGCCGAGGCCCAGGCCGTCCTGCACCGCCTGGCCGGGGGGCAGCCGCCGCCTTCCGCCAGGGGGCGATAGGGGAGGCGAACGGGCCGCCCGGCGTCTGCGGCTCGGCTCACCGGCGCCTGAAATCCCATAGCTTACTACCGTTTTTTCGGCGCAGGAGCCCCGAACGGGGCCTCGGACGGGTCTGGACACCCCCTGCCGGAGATCGCCCCGGAAATCTCCATTTTCCGTGCGCCGGCGCCGGGAAACGCGGCGTGGCAAGATGCACAGGATGGGCAAACTGCACAGATTGTGGAGGCTGGGGGGCGGTCGGTTCGCCAGTGGCGCGCTTTCCCGCCGGCGCTTTGCCGCGCGCGCAGGCGAATCGTACGGTTCCTGGTGAGCACACGGCTTGACTGTGCCGCGACGCCCGCGTGGGCCGCGCAAGACCGTGTGCAACGCCTGAGGAGGTGTGGGAACCATGAAACGATTCGCCCCCCTGATCACGACCTGCCTGATGCTCGCCGCCACCGCCGCCCCGGCCAGCGCCGATTTCATCCTCTACGGCAGCCATTCCGACTACGCCCCCGTACCGGGGGCTGACCTGGCCGACGTGCGGCTGGCCGTCAACCTGTCCGTCGCCGGAGGCCAGGCGATCATGACATTCACCAACGTCTCGGCCGCGCCGGAACTGACGGCCGTGTTCAAGGAGATCGTCGTCGACACGTACGACGACGACACCGGCACGGCCATCCTGTGGGGCGGAACGGTGCTCACCGACACGAAGGACGTGAGCTACACGATCGGCGAGTCGAACGGCCTGCCGGGCTTCGGGCCTCAGACGCGCGACGCTTTTCCGCTGGCGGAGCTCCAGGCCGGCAGCCCGCCGCCCAAGATGGGCATCGGACCGGGAGAGGTGCTCCAGGTGCGATTCCAGACGCTCCTGCCCGACGGGGCGGGGATCGGCGACTACTTCGCCGCGTTCGGCGGCGGGCAGGACACGGCCGACTACGCCATTGGCTTCCACGCCATCAGCGCGACCATCGTGAACCGCCAGAGCCTCAGCGGCTCGATGACGCTCGTGCCCGAGCCGGCCACGGCGCTGCTCGTGTGCGTTGGCGCTCTTGCGGGCGTCCTGCGGCCGAGGCGGGGACACTGAGCAGAGCGGCCTGCCCCGCCCGGGGCGTGCCCGGGCCGGGGGCTGGCGAATGAACACCTACACGCCGTCCTCGTGGGACGGCGAAAGGCCCGGCGCCGGCGCGCCGGGCCTTGCTTTTGGGGAGAGTGTCGGGTGTCGGGTGTTCCGCCCGCGGCGGATCGGGTGTCAAGTGACGGGTGACAGGTGACGAGTGACAAGGGTATGCTGTCCGCATGGCGCGGAAGGCGAGCTGGTGGGCGGCGCTGGCCGGGGCGTGCTGCTGCGCGGCGGCGTGGGCGGGCGACTGGCCCTGCTGGGGCGGCGGGGCCGGCAGGAACATGGTCTCGCCGCAGCGCTCGCTGCCGGAGACGTTCCAGCCGGGCCTGGGCGGCGAAGGCGGAGCGATTGACGTGGCCGCCCTGCGCGGCGTGAAATGGATCGCCTCGTTGGGCGGGCAGACCTACTCCAGCCCCGTCGTCGCCGGCGGGAGGGTCTACATCGGCACCGGCGACCGCGGCGAGCCGGAGGGCCGCCCCGGCGGCGGGGCGCTGCTGTGTCTCGACGAGCGGACCGGCCGGCTGCTGTGGCGCCTCCGCGTGCCCCGCGCCCGCAGCCCGTTGGACGGCAATGGCTTCGACGACCTGGGGGCCGGCATCTGCTCCACGCCCGCCGTCGAGGACGGCAGGGCCTACCTCGTCACCAACCGCGGCGAGGTGCTTTGTCTCGACGCCAATGGCCTGGCCGACGGCAACGACGGCCCGTTCGACGACGAGGCGCTGTGCCTGGCGACCGACGCCAACTCCGCTGCGCCGCCGCGCCCGGGCGACGCCGACATCCTGTGGCGTTTCGACATGGTCCGGCGGCTCCCGTGCGTTCCGCACGACGCGGCCGCCAGCAGCGTGCTGCTCGACGGCAACGTGCTCTACGTGGGCACGGGCAACGGCGTGCACCGCTGCCCCAGCCTGCCGGCGCCGATGCCCGACGCGCCCAGCCTGATCGCACTGGACAAGCGCACCGGTCGGCTGCTGGCCGTTGACGCCGAGCGGATCGGGCGGCGGACGTTCCATGGGCAGTGGTCCTCGCCGTCGCTGGGGCAGGTGGGCGGGCGGCGGCTGGTGTTCTACGGCGGGGGCGACGGCATGTGCTACGCCTTCGACGCCATCCGAAGCAGCAGGGATGAAGGGGATGCAGGGGATGGTCAGAAGGGCACCGGAAGGGTGGCGACGCTCAAGAAGGTCTGGCAGTTCGACTGCAACGGACCGGAGCTGCGCCGCCCAGGCGGGCAGGACGCCAACTACTGGGCGGGCGACGCCAGCAGGGCCGGACCGTGCCCAGACTACGTCGGCCCCAGCGAGATCATCGCCACGCCGGTCTTCCGCGACGGGCGCCTGTACGTGGCGGTGGGGCGCGACCCGCTGCACGGCCCGGCCCGCGGGGCGCTGCACTGCATCGACGCCGCCGGCCGCGGCGACATCACCGACACCGGCTGCCTGTGGTCCTGCCGCTCCATCGCCCGCAGCCTGTCCACTGTGGCGGTGGCCGGCGGACTGGTCTACGCCGCAGACGTGGCGGGCGACATCCGCTGCCTCGACGCCGCCGACGGCAGGTGCCTGTGGGTCTGCCGCACGAAGCAGGAGATCTGGGCCTCCCCGCTCGTCGCCGACGGCAAGCTCTACGTCGGCACGCAGCAGCGGCACGTGTGGGTGCTGCGGGCAGGCAGGACCCTCAACATCCTGGCCACCATCCGCCTCGACCGGCCGGTGTCATCGACCCCCGCGGCCGCCAACGGCACGCTCTACCTGGCCTCGCACCGCCGGCTGTGGGCGGTGACGGGACGGTGAAGCCGGGCGACCGGGTGCTGGTAGAAAGACGCCCCGGCCGGAGGGGGAGCGGCCGGGCGGCAGGGGGAGACCGCCCAGCCTGTGCTTCCGACCAGGGCGTCGCTCACTACCCATAATACGCATGAGGCGGAGGCGGGGGCTGCCTGCAGGCGCCTTCGCGGCGCCCGCGCATGAACCGGGCCGCGGTCCCCGCACACGGGGGAGGTCCGCGGCCCGGCAGGATCGCGTGCAGGCAGTGTTCCGCAGACGGAGATCACGCCGCCTTCGCTGCCTTTTTCTTCGGCGCCGGCCTGCGGAGCTGGTTGATCTTGTCGCGCAGGTCGCGGATCTTCTCGTCGACGGCCTTCAGCTCCTTCTGGACGGCCTGGGCGTCGGCGTTCTGGGCCATCTCCGCGTCGAGCTTCTTCTGGAAGGCGGCGCGGGCCTCCTCGCGGGCCTTCCGCTCGGCGGCGGTCTGCTCTTCGGTGACCTTCCGCGCGTTTGCCCGGGCGGCGTCGAGGGCCTTGTTCGCCTCGATCACCTTCGGGTCCTTGACGGCGACGGTCCGTTCGGCCTCGCGGAGCTTGCCCTGGATCGACGCGATGGTCTTGGAGGCCCCGGCAACAGCGGCGTCGGCCTCCTTGACCTTCGCCTGGGCCGCTGCCACCGCGGCATCGGCGGCCAGCTTCTCGGCGTAGGCCTTCTGGGCAGCGCCGGCGGCCGCGGCGGCGTCCTTGATCGCCTGGCTGGACTTCACCGCCTCGTCGTAGGCCTTCTGGGCCGCCTGGCGCGCCGCGTACTCCGGCAGCGCGCGGGCCTTGGCCTCCAGGGCCGCCGACGCCTCCTCCAGCGCCTTGCGGGCCGCGGCGACCTTCTCGTCCTTCTGGCCGGCCGACCGGGCGTCGCGATCGGCCTGGTTGGCCTTCGCCAGCAACTCGCGCAGGTCCGCCGACCCGCGGGTGGCCTTCTGGCGCGCAAAGTCGGCCTTGAGCTGCTCGATCCGCTGCTGGAGCTCCGCTTCAGCACGCTGCTCGCGCGCCTGCGCCAACTCCTTCTCCATCGCCTGGATGTTGCTGTCGGCCGCGACCGCGGCATCGGAAGCCTTCGCCACCGCGGCGCGGGCGTCGGCCTCGGCCTTGGCGGCTTCCTGGATCTTCGGATCGCTGCGGACCTTCTCCTGGTAGGCCTTCTCGGCCGCGTCGATGGCGGCCTGGGCGTCCTTCATGTTTGCCTCTTTGGCCAGCTTCGCACGGATCTGCGAAAGCTGGCTCAGCAGTTTGCCTCGCTCCTGGCGCTCCAGCATCTGCCGCTGGGCCTCCAGCGACTTGATCTGCTCGGCGGCGTCCTGGGCGACTGCCCAGGGGGCCGTCCACGCGGCCGCCACAAAGGCGGCAATCCTCATGCACCTGGTCATCGAACTTTCTCCTTGTCCTTGCGGGCGCCGCACGGCGCCCGGGCTGTCTGCCTCAGTCCGTCTTCTTCGCCTTCTTCTCGCGCGGGGCCTTGGCCTTCTCGGCCGCTTCCTTCATCTTGGCCTTCTGCTCGGCCGTCAGGACCTGCTCTTCGATCTGCTTGCCCAGGTTCTCGCTGGCCGCCTTCTCCTTCGCCTTCAGCGCGTCCAGCTCCTTCGTCATCTCGGCGGCCTTCGCCTGCGTGGCCTGAAGGTCCGCTATCGCCGCTTCGGCCAGCGTCTTGACCTTGGCGTCCTGCTCGGCCGTCAGCTTCACGCCGCGCAGGCTGCGCATGGCCGAACCGGTCAGCGCCGCCAGCGCCATAGCCTTGCGGTCGGTGTCGGTCAGGACGTTGGCCATGATGGCCTTGCCGACGGCTTCCTGGAACTGCCGGTCGGTGATGGGCTTGCCCGCGGCCTCCTGCTTCTTGATCTCCTCGGCGACCAGGGCCTTGGCCTTGGCCATCTGCTCGTCGTTGAGCTTGCCCGCCCGCCCCGCGGCGCGCTGCAGGACGCTGTCGACTTTCCAGTCCTGCTTCTGCTGGTCGGTCAGGACGGCCTGGATCTCGCTGTCGCGCTCGGCGGAGATCTTCGCCCGCGCGGCCGACATCTCCTGCTGCTGCTTCCGCAGTTCCGAAAGCTGGTCGTTCAGGCCCTTGGCCTTCTCGGCCAGCTCCTTGTTCTTGGCCTCCTGGCTCTTGGCCAGCTCGGCCATCTTGTCCTTCTCGGCCTTCAGGACGGCGGCGATCTTCTCTTCCTGCTCCTTGCTGAGGTTGAGGGCCTTGGCCATGGCCGCGTACTGCCCGGACAGGAGGCTCTTGGGCGGCGCGGCCTTCTTCTCGCGCGCCGGGCGTTCCTTCTTGGCCTTCTTGGGCGCCGCCTTGGGGGCGTCTTCCTGGGCGGCGACCAACCCTACGGACGCCGCCAGACCGATCACCGCGCACAGCAACCAGTTCCGCTTCATCGTCCTTTTCTCCATGGGGCCTGTGTTGTGGGGTCTCCGTTCCGGCCCGCCGCACGAAGACCCTTTCCCGTACCGGGGAACACCGCCACGAACTACAATCCAGTCAAACCGCCCGGCGGGCGAAAGTTCCGCGGATTCGCCCCTCCCCCGCCGCCCGGCGGGCCTGCCCCGCGCGGCGCCCAGCTCACCGGTCTCCCTGTCCGGCCTTGTCCTGTTGGTCAAGCGCCTCCCGCAGCACCCCAACCAACTCGGGCAGATCCTGTTGGATGGTCTGCCAAAGGATGTCTAGGTTGATGCGGAAGTACTCGTGGACGAGCCTGTGGCGCATGCGGACGATCGGCCCCCAGGGAACGGCGGGCAGTTCTCTCCGCGTCGCGTCGGTCACCGTGCGCGCGGCCTCACCCACGATCTCCACGGCCTTCACCAGCGCGAGCACCAGCCCGCGGTCGGTGTCCATATTGGCCCGGCTCTTGCCGGTCGCAAGCAGTTGCGCCTCGCTCGCCGCCTCCAACATATGGCGCATGCGTATGCGGTCAGGCCTGTTCATGGATCACCATGGCGCCGGCAAGCACGTCGTCGCGGAAGTACTCGCTGAGGTCATCGGGCGTGCGGATGTCGACGTCCGGGTGATCCAGTATTTCGCCCAACTCCTCTGCCATGGCCCCCAGGGCGATCAACCCTGGCACCTGACCGGGCGCGAACTCCACGAGCACGTCCACGTCGCTGTCGGGACGGAAGTCGTCTCGCAGGACCGAACCGAAGAGGGCCAGGCGCCGGATGTGACGGCGCCGGCAAAAGGCGGCGATTCGTTCGCGGTCGATGTCGATGGCCACGCTCATGTCACATCTCCTTCGCCCGCCTCGCGGTCCGCCTCCCCGCTCCCCACGCGGGTGGCGGCGATCTGCCGAATTGTACCACGCCGCCGGGCGGGGGCGAACGCCTCGCACCAAGCCCGCCTTGCCCCGAAGGCGGGCGGGCCGATAGGATTCCCCGGCCGCGCTGCGTCCTGCCTGCGGCGCGGCGCGGCGGAAATGGAGCTGTCATGGCCCGCGCGCTGCGGCTGATCGTCTGCGACTGGAACGGCACGCTGTTCCGCGACACGCTGGAGGAGGCGTACTTCGCGGGGCTGTGCTGGCGGCAGTACCGCCTGGCCGCGCGCCGCGGCGACATCCGGCGGATGGGCGAGATGACGATCCTGGGCGCCCAGTGCTACTGGCTGTACTTCGCCGCACGCCTGCATCCGCGGCGCACGCTGGACTACATCGCCCGGGTGATCGGGCTGGTGAACCGGCGCGTGATCCGCGGCCTGCCGCGGGCCGAGCTGGAGGACTTCACGCGGCGCTACGCGCGGCGCGTGCGGCGCAAGCTCGACCGCCGTCTGCTGGAGCCCCTGCGCGACTTCCGCGCCGCCGCCGGCGTGCCGCTGGGCGTCATCTCCTCCGGGTGTCGCATCGGCGTCGAGGCCGTCCTGGCCGAGGCGGGCTGGCCCTTCGACTTCATCGTGGCCAACGAGTTCCGCACGGCCGGAGAGGTCTGCGAGGCGTTCGAGTTCTCCCTGACGGACAACAAGGCGGCGGTGCTGGGCGAGGTGCTGGCCCGCCGCGGCGTCGATCCGCGGCACGTGATGTATGTCGGCGACAGCGAGCAGGACGAGGAGTGCTTCCGCCTGGTGGGCATGCCGGTGGTCAGCTTCTTCGCCCGCCGGCGCATGAAGGAGCGATTCGCCCGGCAGTACGGCGCCTTCGTGCCCGCCGACCGGGCCGACTTCGAGCGACATCTCCGCCAACTGCGCCGGTAGGATGGACCCCACAGGACAGCGATGGGCCCGATCCGGAGGATGCTGGGACTGCTGCTTGCCGCCGCCGCGTCGGCGGGCACGCTCTCGTGCGCGCCGCGCGCCGGACACGGCGCGGCCGCTCAGGGCCCCGCCGCACCCGCCGCATACCACTCGCCCGAGCCGGTTGCCTTCAGCGGCGACAGGCGCCTGCTGGCCGTGGGGGACGTCACGGCCCGCCAGGTGGCGATC
>Ga0172364_10001546_pt1 | contig 17839 bp, 15 predicted proteins | sample LakKivSesite10cm_FD_114545 | JGI IMG/M metagenome (GOLD analysis project Ga0172364, IMG submission 114545) | Sediment microbial communities from Lake Kivu, Rwanda - Sediment site 10cm | ecosystem: Environmental > Aquatic > Freshwater > Lake > Sediment | place: Rwanda: Western Province, Lake... | reverse complement strand
TGCGCACCCCCCTCAACCTCATCGTGGGCTTCACCGAGCTCATGTTCCAGTCCCCCGACTACTACGGTGCGAAATTGCCCCCCAACTACTTGCGCGACCTGGGCATCGTCTACCGCAACGCCCGCCACCTGCAGGACCTGGTGGATGATGTGTTGGATCTGTCGCGCATCGAGGCCGCGCGGATGGGCCTTCTTCCAGAGGAAACCGACCCAGGAGAGCTGATCTGCGAGGTGGCGGACACAGCCCGCAGCCTGGTGGAATCGCGCGGCTTGGCGCTGCATCTTCAAATCCCCGAGGACCTGCCTCCTCTGTGGATTGACCCTGTGCGGGTGCGTCAGGTGCTCTTCAACCTGCTGAACAACGCCGCTCGCTTCACCGAGGAGGGGAGCGTGACGGTGAAAGCAAAAGTAGCAGACGGAAGCCTGCTGGTCTCGGTGGAGGACACCGGCGTGGGGATCGCACCCCAGGATATCCCCAAAGTGTTCGAGGAATTTCGCCAACTGGATGGCTCCACCCGGCGGCGGTATGGAGGAGCCGGACTGGGGCTGGCCATCAGCAAGCACTTTGTCCAACTCCATGGCGGACGCATCTGGGTGGAGAGTGAGCCGGGCAAGGGGAGCACATTCTCCTTCACCCTGCCTCTCAACCGCGATGATGAGGTAGGACAATTCCCCTACCAGCCCTCAGCCCCTCTGCCTTCGGTACTGGAGACGGAAAAGGACCAGATCCTGCTGGCTGTGACCCCCAGCCCTGCCGCGGCCACACTCCTTAACCGCTACGTAGAGGGGTACCGCACCATCGTGGCCCAGGATCTCGATCAAGCGCGGGAGTGGATCGGGAACCTGATCCCCCAGGGGGTGGTGGTGGACATGGCCAATGGGTGCCGGGATCCGGAGGAGCTTCGCCGCCTGGCCGAGGAATGGGGGCTTCAGCAGGTGCCGCTCATCGCCTGCCCCCTGCCCGGTGAGGAACCGCTGCGGCAGCGAATGGCGGTGGATGGCTATCTGGTGAAGCCGGTGACGCGCCGCAACCTGTTGGACACGCTGCGTCAGTTCGGCGAGGAGGTGGAGACTATCCTGGTCATTGACGACGACCGTGACTTCGTCCAGTTGATGGGCCGCATGTTGGATTCCCCACCGCGTCCCTACCGGGTCCTGAAAGCCTACAGCGGCTACGAGGGGCTGCAGGTCATGTGGTACCGTCGGCCCGACCTGGTGTTGCTGGACCTGATGCTGCCAGATGTGGATGGGCTGGAGGTGTTGCGGGAGATGCGCGCTGATCCCCTGCTGCGCGATATGCCGGTGGTGATTGTCTCGGCTAAGGGAGAGATGGAGGATGTGGGGGAGCTGAGTGGGGTGGTCATGGTGACCAAGGAGGAGGGCTTCCAGCCCGGCGAGCTGGTGCGCTGGGTGCGGGCGATTCTTGACTCGTCGGCTTCGGCGAGCTGGGGCTAGAAGCCCGGCAAAACAGGACACGGAAGACACAGACAACACAGAGGCAAGATGGAGTTCAAGCACGGGGAACTGACCGATCGTATCCTGAAAGCGTTTCACACGGTCTACCACGCGCAGGGCTATGGCTTCCTGGAGAAGGTCTATGAGAACTCGATGGCGATTGAGTTGCGCAAGGCTCGCATGACAGTGCAACAGCAATTCCCTATCAGCGTCTACTACGACGGTCAAATTGTTGGCGAATACTATGCCGACTTGATCGTTGACGGTCTGGTCATCGTTGAGATCAAAGCCGTGCGGCGGCTACTGCCGGAGCATGAGGCCCAGTTATTGAACTACCTGAAGGCCACACCCTACGAAGTGGGGCTCTTGTTGAATTTTGGCCCCAAGCCCGAAATCAGGCGCAAAGTCTACGACAACTGGCGCAAGCCCAATCTGCGCTCACCATCGGAAGTCAGATCAGACCCATGACTCCGTGCATTCCGTGTTCGTCCGTGTCCTATTCCTGGCGGAGTTGGCCCTTACTCCAACGCTTTCAACGCTCCCACCAGCGCCTGTTGGCTGATGGGCTTCTCCAGTAAGGCGCTTGCGCCCAGTGAGAGGGCCAGCTCCCGCTCAGCGAGGACGGTGCAGACGATGACCGGAATGTGCTGCGTCTGGGGGCGATGAGTGAGGATCTGCAGCGCCTCCCAGCCGTCCTGCTGGGGCATCATCAGGTCCAATGTGATAGCGTAGGGCTGTAACTCCTCCGCCAGCTTGATCGCCTTCGTGCTGCTCTGGGCCGTGACTACCCGGTAGTCGTGACTGAGATAGCGCCGGAAGAGCTGCAGCGCGTCCTCGTTGTCATCCACCACCAGAATAGTGCGAGGAGAGGCAGCGGGGAAGAAGAGATCGAAGCCCAACTCTTCACGCTCAGCCACATGATCTATCTGCACTCCTTGAGTCGCGGCCAGCTCATCGAGCATGACCAGGCGATCCCCCTTCTGAAACTCCGGCTCCCCTTGCCCCCGGCACCTTAGGGCCAGAATCACCCTGCCCTCCTGCTCTCTGGCCTGAATCTGTACTGCCCCCTTTTCGGAGCGCTCCACCAGACAGCTCACCAGTCCCAGCAGCACCTGGCGCAGGATGGTTCGCTCGGCGCGGATGGGGGATAGCTCCTGGCTGAGGCGGCACTCGAGCCACACCCCGCGTTGGGCAGCCAGCTCGCTTGTCAGCGAGACCACCCCCTGGACGATATCCGCAAGGTGGGTCTGGCGGTTAGTCTGACCTATTCGCGCCGCCTCCAGGCGCAGCAGCTCCAGCCGGTCGACCGGCTGCTTTTCCTCGGGTGCGGTCATCTCCGGCGGGAGGTGGTTCTGCGCCTTCTCCCAGAGCACCTCCGCCACGGACTTGAGTGCCTGTTCCCGTTCGCGGTAGAAATGGCGCCGGCTGATGGCCAGCTCATCGGCTACTGCCTGGGGGTCCAGCCCCTCGGCGTAGCGATGGAGCATGAGCTTATAGCGTCGCCACTCGTGGGAGTAGGCCGGAGCCTGGGGGCCGGGGTTCAGCTCCTCGATGGTTTCCAGCAGCAGGTTATGCAGCTTCCAGGCCCGTTCCTTGCGGTCGAGCCCTGGATCGAGCACCAACAACTCGACCAGTGGATGGGTGCGCAGATAGACGAGGTCGTAGAGGTGCTCGTAGGCGTCTGTGACTTGGTCAACAAAATCCTCTTTGGGCAGCATCCCAAATCGATCCTCGGAAAAGTCACATAATGGCACAAACATGTCATGAAGCATGGTGACAATGGGCAGTTAATGTGCTATAATATAAGCAAATTGCCAGAAGGCTGAACAGGGACGTGTTTTCCCTCTGGAGAGAATCCGAACCCCCTGTTCTGGCAGGACGAGGGGCCACGGACTGGATCAGCCAGCGTCCTCAAGGTGTGTTCATTATAGCATGAAACGCTCCACAGGGAAACTGAAGCTTGTCGGTACTGCTGCCGACCGACGAAAGGAGGTGGTTAGACGGCAAAAACAGTGTGTTGGTGTGAGCGTCTCTTCGCCAGGCGAAATGCTGGCGAAGGGCAAAGTTTGAGGAGAGCACAAGGCTTTCCTCAAGTACTTCTCTAAGGAGGGAAAAGCAATGGAAAAGCGAAAACTGAACCGACGTGACTTCTTGCGCCTGGCTGCTGCTGCGGCCACAGGAGCACTGGTAGCAGCCTGTGCACCGGCGGCACCTCAGGTCGTTGAGGTGGAGAAACAGGTCCCGATCGAGAAGGTCGTCAAAGAGACCGTCGTGGTCGAGAAGGAGGTGGTTGTCGAGAAGCCGGCGAAACCGGAGGAGGTAGTTGAGCTGACTTTCATGTGGAGGACAGACCCAAAAGAGAATCAGATGCTCGAAGAGTTTCTCCCTAGCTGGGAGGAGAAACATCCAGACATGCCCGTTAAGCTCATCCTGGCGCCGTGGGACGAATTCGAGCCCAAGCTGATGACGATGGTCGCCGGAGGAATAGCCCCTGACATCATAGGAACCGGGGGAACCAATCCATGGGGAGAACGCTTTGTGCGAGGTATGATCTTAGCAATGGATCCCTACCTGGACACAGAGCCCGAACTTGCGGAGGATCTCTTCCCCATAGGAGTTAAGTCCTACACCATGGGAGGCAAGCTCATCGCGTTGCCGCAGTGCATGTGCTATCCCGGTGTCTTCTACAACGCAACCCTCTTTGACGAGGCTGGAGTAGACTATCCTCCTGTGGACTGGAAGGGCTCAGGGTGGACCTGGGGTGACATGATCGAGGCCGCGAAGAAGCTAACCCTCGACAAGGATGGCGATGGGAAGATAGACCAGTATGGCCTGCAACCAGGTCATAGCAGCCCTTGGTACTATACGCGCCTGTGGGGAGAGGACTTGATCAGCGGGGAAGACTATGCGAGTCGTATCCTTCATGGATGGCAAACGGATGACCCTGATGTCTACAATGCCTGTGTAAGCGGGCTCCAAGCAAGAGCGGATGCGATTTATGAGCACAAGGTGACCCCTAGTCCGGCGACCGCGTCGGCCCTTGAGCAGATGGGGCCGATGCTGAAGACAGGTGTACTGGCCATGGAGTTCACAGGCGCCTGGGCCCTGTTTCCCCCGCTCCCTGAGAAATTCAAGTTCGGTGCTGCTGCCAATCCCCTTGGCGGTGAGAAGGGGAAGGGGACGAGGGCGAACATGGTGTGGGTAGATCCGATGCAGATACCTAAACAAGCCGAGGCTCGGGGGCACGCTGATGCGGCGTGGGAGTTCTGCAAGTGGATGGTGGCCGATAAGGAGGCGATAAAGGTTCAGGTCCCTTATCGCGCTAACAGCATACCCTCTGTACAGTCTGGTTTCCCCATATACATGGACGCATGGGGCAATCAGCCGCAGATGGTGACAAGAGGAGCTGATCTGGAGAAAATGATCCTTGGAAGCATCGAGGTAGCGACAGCGGATGTTCCCTGTCATGGCATCGTTGGCTGGACCGCGATACGGGACATCTTCCGCGGCGAGTTAGAGCCGGTTTGGCTGGGTGACAAGACCGCCAAAGAGGCCGTGGATACGATGATTCCACTGATCAACGAGGCACTTCAAAAGTATCTGAAGGAGTTGGGAGTAGAGTAGTGCATATATCTACTCCCCGCTAAGCAAAGATTGGCAGCTCACATCTGTCGGCCTCGAAATGGCGGCAGTGGGGGAGTTCAATTATTGGCTTTCTCACTGCCGCCTTGTTCCTTAAAGGTGGTATCCTAAGCAAGCGACCGATCTCTTCTGCACACCCAACCTGCGAGTAGCGCATATAGCCACCTGCGTTGGACAATGGGGCAAGAAAAAGAGCGTGATAGATAACAGGGGACTGTCGTTTACTAATATGCTACATGAGGGGGATAACGATGAATGAAAGGACAAGAATGGGCCGTCAGGCGAGGAGAGAAGAGAGGTATTTCTATCTCTTTATATCTCCCTGGCTGATAGGTTTTCTTGTATTCTCTTTGGGTCCTTTTGTTGCCTCCCTATTTTTCAGCTTCAACATCTACGATGTAATAACCCCTCCGCGATGGAGCGGTCTGGTAAACTACAAGGGTTTGTTCGCAGACCGTTTGTTCTGGCAATCACTGAGAGTCACCACTGTGTATTCCATGGGCTCGGTGGCGCTGGGTATTGCGGCGTCGCTGGCCATAGCGCTGTTGCTGAACAGAAATATACACGGTGTGGCATGGTTTCGAACTATGTTCTATCTACCCTCTGTCATCTCTGGAGTTGCGGTATCTCTCTTGTGGATGTGGATATTCAACCCTGACTTTGGGATCCTCAACTATCTGCTGTGGGGGGTTTTTCGCATCCGCGGTCCGGCCTGGATATATAGTGAGCAGTGGGTGATACCTTCTCTAATACTTATGAGCCTTTGGGGAATAGGAGGGGGTATCGTTATTTACCTTGCCAGCCTTCAGGGCATACCTACAGAACTTTACGAAGCAGCCGAAATAGATGGGGCCGGAGCATGGCGCAAGCTTGCAAATATCACCCTCCCAATGATGACCCCTGTCTTATTCTTTCAATTGATCATGGGGATCTTAGGGTCCTTTCAGGTATTTACTCAAGCCTATGTGATGACAGACGGGGGGCCCCATTATGCCTCACTCTTCTATGTTTTGTACTTGTATCGGAACGCTTTCAAATACTTCAAGATGGGATATGCATCGGCTCTGGCCTGGATTTTGTTCCTTATTCTCCTGGGCTTGACGGTAGTGGTGTTGAGATCTGCTACTCTTTGGGTCTATTATGAGAAGTGAGGGAGGAAGCTATGGAATTTATGTGGACCAAAACTAGGAGAAGGATAGCCCTCGATACTACTGACTATATTCTTCTTATTCTCCTAAGTATGATTATCCTTATACCGGTCTTTTGGATGCTCTCCACCGCTCTAAAGTCAGATAGTGAAGTGTTCTTATTTCCCCCAGTCTGGATACCAGAGAATCTGCACTGGAATAACTTTAGTCGGGCTTTCGCCTTTCTGCCATTCGGAAGGTACTTCCTGAATACTTCGAACATAACGTTTTCCGCTATGATCGGGCAGTTTCTGTCGTCCCCGCTGGTGGCCTATGCATTTGCCCGCCTCAGAGCCCGGGGGAAGGGCATATTGTTCACCCTGGTACTTTCCACCATGATGCTTCCCTCACAGGTGACCATGATCCCAGTGTTTGTACTGTTCAGGATGCTGGGCTGGGTGGACACTTTCGCGCCTCTGATAGTGCCCAATTTTTTTGGGAGTGCTTACTTCATTTTCCTGTTGAGGCAGTTCTTCCTCACGATATCGCCGGAATTGAGCGACGCTGCGAGGATAGACGGCTGTGGGTATTTTGGGGTATTCGCTAGGATCTTTCTTCCCCTCTCCAAGCCAGCTCTGGCAACTATGGCCATATTCACCTTCATGTGGAACTGGAATGACTTCATGAATCCGCTCATCTATTTGAGCAGCAGTGAAAAGTGGACCTTAACCCTTGGTTTGAGCAGATTCACGGGCATGTATGGTATGACGGCCTGGAATTTGCTTATGGCGACCACACTAGCAACAGTACTTCCATGTATCACGCTGTTCTTCTTTGCGCAACGATACTTCATCCAAGGCATTGTGATAACAGGGGTTAAGGGATGATGCCGCTTGGGGCCGCATCCCTCTGCAGTGTTGAGATCGGTCTCTCCTGCAGGAACGATGGACGCGTTGCAAGAAGCGGCTATGATTGTCAAGCTAGTGACATGAGGGGGAGCGATGGACAACAACTATGCTATTTGGGTCTCGGATCTGACCAAGTACTACGGCAATTTGCTGGCCGTGGACCACATTAACTTCGAGGTGCACTCGGGGGAGATCTTCGGCTTCCTGGGCCCCAATGGGGCGGGGAAGACCACCACTGTGCGGATGCTGACCACCCTCCTTGAGCCTACAGAGGGGACGGTTCTGATCAACGGCTATGATATCTCCCGTCAGCCCTATCAAGCTAAGCGGCAGTTCGGCTTCGTGCCCGAAGACTCCAACGTATATGCCGAGCTCTCGGCCTGGGACAACCTGATGTTCACCGCCAAGCTCTACCGGGTGCCTCGCGGCGAACGAGAGCGCCGTGTGCGGGAACTGCTGGAACTGGTTGGGTTGCAGGAGAAACAGGATGAGAAAGTATTTTACCTCTCAAAGGGGATGCGGCAGCGACTGAGCATCGCCATGGCCCTCATCCATCGCCCACCTATCCTCTTCCTTGACGAGCCCACCCTAGGGTTAGATGTCCAGAGCGCTCAGCTCATCAAGGAACAGGTGCGTCAGCTCAATGCTGAGGGAACGACTATCTTCCTGACCACGCACCAGATCGAGATGGCCGACCAGCTCTGCGACCGGGTGGCGATCATTCACCAAGGCCGGATCGTGGCCATTAACACGCCGGAGCGACTCAAGTGGGCCTTTGAGAGCCGACGGTCGGTGGAGGTATCTCTAGACGGGTGCGAGCCGAAGCAGCAGGAGGGGTTGGCAGCCCTGCCAGGCGTGACCGTGGCAGTCAAACAGGGGGATAGGATACGGCTCTACACCGCCGACCCCTCAGCGCTGCTTGTGGAAGTGATGGGCTATGCCCAGTCGCGGGGTCTTCGGGTGATCTCGCTGAATACATTAGGCCCTAGCCTGGAGGATGTATTCCTAGATATCACCCGGCAGAAGGTGGAGGCCGCGCAGCAGAAGGTTGACCGCAGCCAGTGTCGCAACTGCCCGGTACGTGATCAGTGTAGCACAGAGGAAAGCGAGCGGCCTCGCCGTCGCACGGGGCTTCTGAGAAGCCCGTGTGACCGATGATCAAGAAGAGGGCTTGGCGGAGCGAAAACTAGGATAGGGGAGAAGAGGAGTGATGAGGAACGATAACTGGCTGGCACGGATTGGAGATGAGGTGGCGCAGGCCTGGGCCATCGCGGTCAAGGATGTGCAGGCCTACTACTTGACACCTACGACGATTCTGTGGGGGCTGCTGATGCCCTTCGCCATGTTCTCCTGCTTCGTGGTGCGGCAGGGGATGACGGCTCAGGTCGGCCTGGCCCGACTCTTGGCCATCATCACCTTCTTCACCACCTCCTCGGTCGGGCCGGTGATCATCCTCCTGGAGCGACGGATGCGCACCTACGACCGGCTGCTAGTAGCTCCTATGTCATTGGTCACCGTCATCGTGGGGAAGAGCCTGGTCGGCGTCCTCTTCGGCTTGGCTGTCTCGCTGGTGACGCTGGTAGTAGGGTTGCCCATCTTCCGCATCAGTATCGCCAGCCCAGTGCTCCTGCCGATCGGCCTCATCCTGTCGGCCAGCGTTTTCTCCGCGCTGGGCATTCTCCTCGCCTCAGGCTCAGCGCAGATGCCATGTGAGGTGTTGATACCCACCATGCTACTGCGTTGGCCGCTGCTCTTCATCAGCGGCGTCTTCATACCACTGGAGCAAATGGCTCCCTGGATGCGCACTCTCTCCTATGCTTCACCGCTGACCTATGCCCAAGATCTGCTCAACCATGCCATCGTGGGGAGTAGTGCACAGGGTCCGGCAGTCGCATGGATGTGCGGGCTACACCTGTGCCAGGTCACGACATCCGGGGGCTTGCGAGGTGGCGTACAGAGCCCGTTGTTGGATCTAGTCATGTTGCTCTGCCTGATAACCCTCTTTTACATCCCTGCTTTGAAGCTACATGACCGGAGCCGGCGATTGGGCTACTAGCCGCTGAGGGACAAAGCTGGTAGGGAGCAGGTCAGGCCTGGGTTTGTGGGTAGGATTTGTGACCAAGCGATGAGCAAGGGGTTTCTCTTTTCCATCTTTCCTCCTTTGGTTCAGGGCGGGGCTTCGGCCCCGCCCTGGGCTTTTGGGATGAGCACGGCCCTTTCTCAGCGCAGGGCATGGCCGGGTGCGGATGGTCAGGGGGTAGATAGGGCTTGGACTTCGGCATGACAAAAAGAGGCCGCCTCAAAGAAGGCGGCTTCTGACTTTGTGAAGCAGACTGCGTGGGACTCTAACGTCGAGGTGACGCCTGGCCAGCGTGGTTCAGGGGATTCTCCGTGGATAGACCTTCTGCTTCAGCAGCGGCAAGAAGGTCTTCATCGCCAGCAACGAAGGTAAGGGGTAGATGTTCCTGCGCCACTAACTCCGCATTGGTCACCAGGGTCGTAGCCAACTGGACGGCATCATAACCGCGTAAACGATGGCCCTGAGTGAGCTCCACAGCGAGGTCAATGACGGCTCGATCTACTTGGACAAGCAGATAATGCTCGTCACACTCCTGGAGAAAGCGACTGAGAGCCCGGTCTCGTTCCTCTCGGCTAATGCCCCGCGGCGCCTGGTGCTTGGCAGCCAGGGCAGCAGCCACTTCAGCCAGGGTGATCTCGGCTAGCAGGATGAGGTTCTCTGAGTCTGGGTCCGTGATTCGCAAGATCCAATCACTTCCTGGCTCCTTGGCATACCGTTTGACCAAAGCGCTGGCATCGAGGTAGTAGTCAGTCATGACTTGGGGCCCCGTTGCTCCAATACGAGCTCGCTCAATGAAGGGCCACCGGCCCGACTGAGGGCACTTCTCACCTCTTCAAGTGTGACGCCGGGAATGATCCTGCGTCGCAAGGCCTCGCTCAGGGGACGCGCCCGGCCCGAAGCTTCGAGGATATCTCGAGCACTTTTCCCTGGCCCTTCCTCCATCCTTTCCTCTCGCAGAGCCTTTTCCACCAGCTCTCGGATCAGGGACTCCGGTGGTTTGCCAATCCGCCGGGCTTGCTCTTGCAGACGCTGGTAGGTTTCCAGTGGCAGCTCAATCGCCAGAGTGCTCATATCACTTACTCCGTTTCTGAAATGTTCATCATCTTGATGGGATTGTAGCCTATTTTCTCTTGGCTGTCAACTTCAAAAGCAGGCGGTCTGCTCATCCATATGGCTCGCTTGGGGCCGAAGCCCCACTCCCGGCTTTTGGGAGGCGCGTCGGCTCCTTCTCAGCCCAGAGCATGGCTGGGTGCGGATGGTCAGAGGGTAGATAGGGCTTGGACTTCGGCATGACAAAAAGAGGCCGCCCTAAAACAAGGGCGACCTCTGAATTTGGTGAGGTGCTGGAGGAATCGGGCAAATTGTGGGTGGGAATGCAAGATACCTATTCAGCGAAGAGCTCGTCTACCCCTACCTTAAATCCGGCCAACACCCATGAGCTGGCTGTCTCCCCCTCTCCAAACTTGCCCTCCAGAGTATACATGCCCTCCTCCAGGGCGAAGACCTCGATAGTGCAAGCCCGGCAGTCCACGATCCAGTACTCGCACACCCCGGCCTCCTCATAGGCCCGGAATTTCTCCGTACGGTCGTAGAGCCAATTGCCAGGAGACAAGACCTCCACCACCAGGTCCGGTGCACCCTCCACATACTCCACCCCGAAGATATCTTGCCGCTCGGCACTCACAAAGAGGATATCCGGCTGGACGGGGACGGGCTGGCCCAGCAACCGCACGCCACAGGGGGCGACCAGTACCTCCCCCAAATGGTGTCCCAGTGCAAAGTTGCCCATTCTTCGGGCCAGCCGAAACAGTGCGCGCTGATGCGAGATGCTCGGTGGTGGGGTCATGTACAGCACTCCATCCAAAACTTCGTAGCGGAAGCCGTCATCGGGCAACTGCAGCCAGTCCTCATAGGTCCACTTCCCTTGCTCCGGTGGCCAGACCTGTGCTTCCTGGATTGTCCGAATCGCCTCAACTGCTCTATTGAGCGCCATTCTTTGCCCTCCCAGGTTCCAACATCTCTGTAAAGCTCTCCAGGCTCAGTGGCCTGAAGGATGGGCATAATTTACGGTTATTGTACAACACATCCCTATAAACTGCAAGGGAGCACACACATGGGGGATCAGGTGAAGGCGATGAGGTAAGATCGGGGCTGATGGCTATGTGTCCAACACAGCTTCAGCGGTTGGCCTGGCCCGGAAGTTGGTGGGGGTGTAGGTCAGGTCCAGGTTTGTAGGATTTGTGACGAAGCGATGCGCAAAGGGCTTCTCTTTTCCATCTTTCCTCCTTTGCTTGAGAGCGGGGCTTCGGCCCCGCCCTGGAATTTGGGATGAGCGTGGCTCCTTCTCGGCCCAGGGCATGGCCGGGTGCGGATGTGCAGGGGAAGGCAGGGCTTCGTCCCAGCATGACAAAAAGAGACCGCCTGAAAGAGGGCGGCCTCTGGCTTTATGAAGGGAGTCCAGAAGAATATTGCCGGGCCTGGAAGGCAGTAAGGTGACTTTCCTTTCCCGTTGGGTGTGGTATAATTACTCATTGCAAAGGATTGTATTGACAAGGGGGAAGCTCTATGAGTGTTTACGAAGGGAGTGGCGAGGGGTTCATTGTCCTCGACCTGGAGAAGCCCGATATCAACCTCGCCCAACTCTTAACCAGGATGAAACAGTCCCGCCAGCCCATTGAGCTCCGTCTTCCCGAAATGGAAGCCGTGCTGCTCATCTCCAAAGACCAATATCTCTCCCTTCTTTCCGCCAAGGAGATGCTGGAAGCTCTGCCCACACGGGAGCGCAAGTCGCCCTTCGATTACTTCGCCCAGACAGTGCGCTCCCTGCGAGAACTGGAGCGGAGAGATATGGGATGAGCATAGAAGCCACTCTTATCTTCAAGGGTGGCTCTCGTCTACTGGCTAAGGCCCTGCTCGATGATACTGCTGAGATCAGAGAGTACGATTACGCCTACATCTACTTGGCTCCCAATGGTGAGCGGATCTTTCAATACGATGATGCGCCCCATCATCCTGAGCTTTCAACTCATCCCCATCATTGCCACAGAGGACCGAGACCCTCAAGGGGCGCGGATCAAGCCTTTCCCTGGACATCCCCCAGGTGGATTTTGTGACCATTGTAACCAAGATCGAGGAAGAGTACCTGACTGACTAGGGTGCTGTTTCCCATCTACTGCCAGCCTCAGCTCACTCCAGGCGCTATTGATGATCGTGCCGCCACAACCCCTGGCCAGGACAGGAAACAAGGGACCTGCTCGAAAGCTCTAGGTGATGGAAGATGAACTTGCAGAGGAGGAGACCAAATGACTTGGCAGGGAAGAGCGTCTGGGGCCTCGTTTTCCTTAGAGATAACTTCGATACTGAGAGATCTGCAGCGAGAAATGCTTCCTCTGATCTGGGGTGCGCTGTTCCTCTTAGCCTTTGGGTTGGTCCTCTTTGAAGAACACCTCCCTGACCTGATGCAAAGCAATATCCTGGCCATCCTGCTGCTCCTGCTACCCTCGTTATCCATATGGATCGCTCGCGAGCTCAGTTACCTGCTAGGGGTATGGACCCTCATAGGTGGGTGCATAGCCATCAATGTGCTGGTTCTACGACAGTACCAAATCGGGGCAGCCTCCTGTCTGCTGGCCCTGCCCACCGGTCTCGCCGCTCTGTTGATCAGCATGGGCGGTGGGGTGGTTACAGCAGCGCTCTCCAGCATCATCCTGCTCCGGGGGGCTGTCTCCTTCCTCCCCCTGAGGAGCGAAGCCGTGACGATCGCCCTCACTGCGGTATGGGGTACACTTCTGCTGACCTGGGGCTTTTCTCACCTCATGCGCACCATCATGGAATGGTCGTGGGCCAATTATGAACGGTCGCGTCAGTTGCTCGAAAAGGCGCGGGATCGCCAGATGGAGTTGATGCAGATCCAGGAGGATCTGGCCAATGCCAACCTCCAACTGGCCAGGCTGCATGAGCGGCTCAGGGCCATGTATCGCATAGCTGAGGAAGCGCGCAAGGCCAAGGAGGAGTTCGTGGCCAACGTGAGTCACGAGCTCCGCACCCCTCTCAACATGATCATCGGCTTCAGTGAGATGATCATCCAGGCGCCGCAGGCCTATGGCGGCTGCCTGCCGCACGCTCTTTTGGCCGACATCACCGTCATTCACCGCAACAGCCAGCACCTGTCAAGCCTGATCGAAGATGTGCTGGACCTGAGCCAGATTGAGGCCGGGCGCATGGCCCTCAGCAAAGAGCGGAGCTCTCTGGGGGAGATTATTGAAGAGGCTGCGCTGGCTGTAAGGCCGCTCTTGGAGTCCAAAGGGCTCTATCTGGATATCGCGGTGCCTGCGGATCTGGAGCCGCTGCTCTGTGACCGCACCCGCATACGCCAAGTCGTGCTGAACCTGCTGAGCAATGCCGGGCGTTTCACAGAGAGAGGGGGTGTACAGGTGCATGCCTGGCAGGAGAAGGACCACATTGTGGTCAGTGTGGCCGATACCGGTCCTGGCATAGCCCCAAAGGACCAGGACAAGCTCTTCGAGCCTTTTCGGCAAATGGATGGTTCTACGCGCAAGCGCCATGGGGGAAGGGGCCTGGGCTTAACCATCAGCAAGGAGTTTGTGGAGATGCATCATGGTAAGATGTGGCTGGAGAGCGAAGTCGGCACCGGAACCACGTTCTACTTTAACCTTCCCGTGGAGACGCTGCCTCCCATCGACGAGAACATATCCCGTTGGTTCAGCCCTTACCTGGGTTATGAAGCACGCACCCGACCCTCGCGAGCCCCGAAACCGGAACTCGTCCCTCGCTTTGTCGTGTTGGAGCGGGGCGATGCGCTGCAGCGTCTGCTGGACCGCTATCTGGATGGGGCCGAGGTCATCTCTGTCCACAGTATGGAAGAGACTTCCCAAGCGCTGGAGCGCTCGCCAGCCCAGGCCTTGATCGTGAACGACGCCTCGTTAGAGCAGACCCTCACTCCTTCGCCTCTGCTGGCCGAACTGTCCCACAACACGCCTGTAGTGACTTGCTGCGTGCCGGGGAAGGATGACGCGGCAGAAGAACTGGGAGTGGTCGATTACCTGGTGAAACCAGTGGACCGAACCACGCTTCTCTCAGCCCTGGAAAAGCTAGAGAAAGAGGTCGAGACGGTGCTCTTGGTGGACGACGACTTGGAGGCCCTGCAGCTCTTTGGGCGGATGCTCCGTGGCTACCGGGTGCTCCGAGCGAGGAATGGACAGCAGGCCTTAAGCCTGCTGCGCACGCGACGGCCCGATGTGATGCTGCTCGACCTCCTCATGCCCGGCATGGATGGCTTTCAGGTATTGGCGGAGAAGAATCACGATGCAAGGCTGCGGGATATCCCCGTGATTGTCATCTCCGCCAAGGATCCGATGGGCGAGCCCATTGTGAGCAACGCACTGATAGCGACCCGCAATGGCGGCCTGTCCGTGCGCGAGGTGGTGGCCTGCATCCAGGCCATCAGCGAGATCCTGTCGCCGCCGTCAAGAGCTGCCGATCGAGCGCTTCAAGGAAGGCCTGCCGAGCTACTGGCTTAGGCAGAAAGTCGCTAGCCCCCAGAGAGAGCGCCAGTTCCTCTTGAGTCAGCACAGTACACACCACGATCGGTATGTGGCCGGTGAGAGGATGTTGTCGCAGGCGCCCCAGCAGTTCCCATCCATCCACCCCGGGCATCATCACATCCACAACGATGATACAGGGGGACACTGTCTCAGCCAGGGACAGGGCCTCCTTTGGATCGCGTGTTCCCACGAGATGATAGCGCGTGCCTGAGGTATAGCGTTTGAGCAACTGCAACGTATCTTCGTTGTCATCAATGGCCAACACTGACAGTTGCTCAAGAGCAGGGAGAGTGAGCGTGGCGGCGAAGGGCTCCTCGCCGGCCGGCAGCGTGAGGTCGCCGCCGAAAATGCTCACCAGTCGGCGGGCCATATCCAGGCTGGCTACGTCGTCGTTGAGGATAGATTTGGGACCAGGGCGGGGGTTCGAGGTCAGCATCTGGACCTCCACCCCCCAGCGCACAGGCTGGGCGGAGATGAGAATCTGCCCTCCAGGGGTCCGATGTATGGCCACGGTGAGGAGGCTCAGAAAGGCCTGGCGCAAGGCGGTGGGATGTATCGCCAGATCGGGCAGGGAGTCAGGTATCGTCATCTTCAGGTGCACCTCATATTGGGCAGCTAGCGGTCTGACCAGATGTGAGACTTTGGAGAGTTCCTGGGCCATATTGGCCGGCTCGCTGAGCGAAGGGTCCTGCAACCAAGCCAGCTCCTCATTCACCGTAGGACCGACTTCCCAGGAAGCGGGTGGCGAGACCTTACTTCTGCTCGCCTCTGCCCCCACCTTTGCTCCAAGCTCGTGTTGGGTCCACAGGTGGGTGGCCAACATCTCCAGGGCCACCTCCTGCTCGCGCCGCAGGTGGCGAACACTCAAGCCCAGTTGGTCAGCTATCTCCCGCTGGCTGAATTGTTGCACGTAGCGGTATAAGAGAACCTCGTAGGTGCGCCAAACGGGAGAGTGGAATGGCACTTCTATCCCTGGCTTGAGGGATTCGATCGCCTCTGTGAGTATCTGGCGTAGAAGAAAGGGGGTGTCCACCCTGTCTGCGACACCGAGGAGGGAAGCAAGGGGGCTGCGACGCAGCTTGTCCGGTTCATATAGATGATCGAGTGCATTGCGGAGATAATGCACCAGCTGCTCAGTCGTGGGCATGTCCTCTTTATGACCTTTTCTTGGCCTATATATTGCCCCGATGAAGCTAAGGTTCTGCTATAATAGTACATGTAATCCATTTTGAGCGCAAGCGCAGAGACTCTCAGCCAGTTTTGGAAGGGGGGTGATAAGTAGGGAATCTTTTCGGGTGCATGTTTGACGGAGCCGTACAGCAAGGAGATTGCTGGTATCAATTGTGCATGAGGAAGGAGAAGCATGATGAGAGAAGTGAATAAGCTAAATCGCCGCGACTTCTTGCGCTTGGCCGCCGCCACAGCCACAGGAGCACTGGCAGCAGCTTGTGCTCCAGCGGCACCTCAGGTCGTAGAGGTGGAGAAACAGGTCCCGGTCGAGAAGGTCGTCAAGGAGACGGTCGTCGTCGAGAAGCCAGTCGTCGTCGAGAAGGAGGTCCTAGTCAAGCCAGCGGAGAAGGTGAAGATCAGGATCTTCGTCGGCTTTGGCACGGGGACAGGCGAGGACCAGATCCGAGACGAGGAGGCACTCGCCTACCGGTTCAACAGTGAGCGTGAGGACATCGAGGTTGAGTGGATGATCACCCCCTGGGACGAGCATACGGCCAAGTTCTCGGCGATGCTCGCCGCCGGCGACCCGCCGGACATCTGCATGCCCATCGGCATCGGCGGTGTGGCGCAGTTCTACGACGAGGATGTCTGGATGGATATCCAGCCCTACATTGACCGGGACAACTACGACATGAGCGACTTCTATGGGCCCACCGTTGAGCTCCACAAGTACGAGAAGGGGACGCTCGGGTTGCCCATGGCAGTGTATCCCTCCTTCATCTACTACAACAAGGACCTCTTCGACGCCGCGGGTGTGGACTATCCGCCCCACGAGTGGGGCACAGCGGAGTGGACCTTCGACAAGCTGGTCCAGGTCGCCCAGCAGTTGACTCTGGATTCCAAGGGCAACAATGCGGCCTCCCCTGGCTTCGACCCCAATGACATCGTGCAGTGGGGCTACGATGAGTCGTGGATGGATGTCGCTGGCCTGGCACGACAGTTTGGGTCGAAGGCTGCGAACGGCGTCAGTGACGATTACAAAACGGCGCTGTTCAACACGAAACCTTTGGTGGAGAGGGCGCAGTGGATGAGCGACGCCATCTGGAAGTGGCACATTGCGGCCTCGAGCGAGCAGTCCAGCGTCTTCTACGACACCGCTGGAGACCCCTTCGAGAGCGGCAAAGTCGCCATGTGGTACTGCCACACCTGGATGATGGGCGAAGCCTACGCCGAGGCACCCTTCGCCTGGGACATCGGAGCTGTGCCCACGGGGCCGTACGGAGACCTCTCCGCTCAGGTGGATGCCGACACCTTCGTCATGCCCGCAGCAGGGAAGCATCCCGATGAGGCCTGGGAGGTGGCCAAGTGGATGTGCGCGCCTGGGAATCTGGAGGTACTAGCCCTCACTTGGGGCTCGGTACCTGCCCGAAAATCGGGCCAAGAGGCCTTCCTGAAAATGTTGAAAGAGAAGTTCCCCAACGTGGATGAGAAGGTGCTCTTCACCGCCATCGAGTACGGCGATATCCCCAACCACGAGGGCTGGTTGCCTCAGCCTTCCAAGATGGGGGATGCTGTAAGTGCGGCCATGGATCTGATCCTAACGGGTGAGAACAAGGATGCCCAGCAGGTGATGGAGGGGCTGAACAAGACCGTGCAGGGCTATCTGGACGAATACTGGGCGCAGAAAGGGTCATAGACTCACCTGAGGCTGGAGGTGCCCCTGTTGGGCACCTCCAGCCGTTCCTTCACTATGAACGAAGTCCCATGACCCGACGGGATCTGTTCTCGTCCTGTTCGCTGCCACAGCATGCCGAGGACAGAACAGTGGGCCGCACCGTGTCCTGTCAGTAGAGAAAGGAAGACCGCCGGATGGACATGCCTTTAAAGATAAAGA
>Ga0172364_10001545_pt1 | contig 17841 bp, 15 predicted proteins | sample LakKivSesite10cm_FD_114545 | JGI IMG/M metagenome (GOLD analysis project Ga0172364, IMG submission 114545) | Sediment microbial communities from Lake Kivu, Rwanda - Sediment site 10cm | ecosystem: Environmental > Aquatic > Freshwater > Lake > Sediment | place: Rwanda: Western Province, Lake... | reverse complement strand
TGAGAAAGATACCGGACCAAAAATGGCTGAAGAGAACGACCCTCGGGTAACTAAATTTGGCAGATTTCTTAGAAAAACCAGATTAGATGAACTTCCTCAACTTTGGAGCGTTGTCAAGGGAGAAATGAGCTTTGTCGGACCAAGGGCAGAAAGACCGGAATTCCACCAAGAACTTAGAGCAAAAATACCGTTTTATCAAGAAAGATATTTAATAAAACCAGGACTTTCAGGTTGGGCACAAATAAAATATGGATATACTTCATCAATCAAGGGCAACTTCGAAAAATTGCAGCACGACCTTTATTATGTGAAAAACCGCTCTTTTATTCTGGATTTGAGTATTATTTTAAAAACTATTAATATTATTTTAAGAGGAGGAGGGAGATAATAATAAGTTAAAAATTTATTCTATGAACGGACAATTATCGGTAATAATTCCGGTTTATAATGAAGAAAATGTCATCGAACAAACAATCGAAGGGCTTAGAAAAGAACTGAATAAGCTTGATTTAGATTATGAAATTATTGTGGTTAATGATGCTTCAACAGATAAAACAGGAGAGATTTTGGAAAAAATCCAAGGAATAAAAATAATCAATCATTCCTTCAATAAGGGCTACGGCGCCTCTTTAAAAACCGGAATTAGGGAGGCAAAGTTTAATAATTTACTTTTCTTTGATGCTGATGGTCAACATAAAGCTGAGTATATTTCGGAGATGATAGAAGATCTTGATAACTTTGATATGATAACTGGAATTAGAACTGGATATAAAGGTCCGCTAATTCGCCAGCCGGGTAAAAAAATATTACATTGGTTAGCAAATTATCTAAGTCAGCAAAAAATACCAGACATCAATTGCGGCTTCAGAATTGTTAAAAAAGAAAAGATCTCTAAATTTCTTCCCCTTTTGTGTAATGGTCTTTCTTTTTCTACTACCACCATTTTATTGTTTGTTGCCGAGAACTTATCTATTAAATATGTGCCAATAACAATTAATAAAAGGGTAACTGGCGAAAGCACAGTCAAACCAAAACACGCCCTGGACACTCTTATTGTTATCCTAAGATCTATCCTTTTATTTTCTCCCCTAAGAGTGTTTCTACCAGTAACCGGTTTTTTGGTTATTTTGGGAATTACCTCTTTCATAATCGATATAATCCAGTCTTACCGCACAAACCTTAATATAAGCGACGCAACTATTTTTATTCTCATCTCTTCCCTATTAGTATTTTTCTTCGGTCTTTTAGCTGATCAGCTAGCCGCTATAAGAAAGGAAATAAAAAAATAATATGGAGAAGTCTAAAGCAATTTTAACTTTTGATCTTGAATTTTGGTATAATAGTAAATTCTTAAAAAAATATTTGCCCGAAGATACAAATCAAGCAGAGGATCATATCAAGGAATCAATCGATTTAATACTAAATCTGCTTGATAAGCATCGTCAACGGGCGACTTTTTTTGTTTTGGGAAAAATCGCAGAAAAATATCCAGATTTAATAAAAAAAATTTCTGATTCGGGCCACGAAATTGGTTCTCATGGCTATTCTCACAAACTCCTGTGGGATTTAAATAAAGAAACTTTCGAAGAAGAAATTAAGGTGTCTAAAAATATTTTGAAGAATATTATAGGCAAAGAACCAGCTGGTTTTAGGGCGCCTAATTTTTCTTTAAATAAAAAAACAGAATGGGCTTTGGATATTCTAAAAAAATACGATTTTAAATATGATTCTAGTATCCATCCCCTAAAACCAGGGAAAACCGTGAAACAACTTACAGAAATCCCACCGTCTTTTGGTGGCATCTATTTCAGGTATTTCCCTCTGTGGTTATATATTTTAATAATAAAAATTGCCTCTAAAACCAAAATTCCAGTTCTATATTTTCATCCCTATGAATTTTTTGAATTTAGTCTTCAGATAAAAACCGCCCCCTCCTGGAAAAGGAAAATAAAATACTGGGGAACAAAAAATGCCTGGAAAAAATTTGAAAAACTAATGAAAAAATTTAATTTTATTTCTATCGAACAACACATCAATGAAAATCCTTTTAATTAATCCTCCTTTTGAATATACGATTCAAAGTTGCCAACCAAAAATCCTGGAAGAAGGGTTAGATTTCTTGCCGCCATTGGGCATAATGTATATAGCTGCCTATTTGGAAAAAAGAACTAATTATAAAGTAGAAATCCTGGATACCCAGGTGGAGCAATTGAAATATAATCAAATAAAAGAAGAAATTAAAAAAAGGAATCCTGATATAATTGGTATTACGGCAATGACCTTTACTATTATAGATGTCATAAAAACAGCAAAAATAGCCAAGGAGATAAATCCTAATATTAAAATTATCTTGGGTGGGCCCCATGTTATTATCTATCCGGAGGAAACAATAAATATCCCGGAAGTTGATTTTGTGGTCTTGGGTGAGGGCGAACAAGTAATCAAACAACTTCTGGATAATATTAGTAATCCAGATAAACTAAAAAAAATTAAGGGCATAGTATTCAAAGAAAACGATAAAATAATCAATACTGGCCGAACCGAGTTCATTACAAATCTTAATGTTCTACCATTTCCTGCTCGACATCTCACTCCTTATAAAAAATACTTCTCTATTGTTTCTTCGAATAGACCAGTTACTACAATGTTTACCTCTCGGGGTTGTCCTTATAGATGCTTATTCTGCGACAGACCAACTTTTGAAAAATTTTTCCGCGCCCGTTCAGCAAAAAATGTTGTGGATGAAATGGAGGAGTGCAAAAAAATGGGGATTAAGGAAATCTTTATCTATGATGACACTTTCGGAGTAGATAGACAAAGAGTAATAGATATCTGTAAGGAAATAATTAAAAGAAATTTAAAAATTTTCTGGGATGTTAGAACAAGAGTGAATACCGTTGATACAGAATTATTGAAAAAAATGAAAAAAGCCGGCTGTCAAAGAATCCATTATGGAGTGGAAGCAGGAACTCAAAAAATATTAAATGTCTTAAGAAAGGGAATTACCCTGGAACAGGTTGAAAAAGCTTTCGAATGGACCAAAAGAGCAGGCATTGAAACAGCTGGTTATTTTATGATTGGCTCACCAACCGAAACAAAAGAGGATATCCTTAAAACAATTAAATTTATGAAGAAACTTAATCCTGACTATGTTCATATAACTATAACCACACCTTTTCCGGCTACTGATCTTTACCGAATTGCTCTTGAGGAAAAAGTTATAAGCCATGATGTCTGGCAAGAATTTGCCAAAAACCCCCTCCCAGATTTTATTCCTCCTATATGGGAAAAAGAAATATCTCGAGAAGAAATGTTTTCATTATTCAAAACGGCTTACCGCTCTTTTTATTTGCGTCCCTCTTCTATTCTCAAAAAAGTCCTCCAACTAAAATCTTGGAAAGAACTATTAAGAAAAGCAAAAGCAGGTTTAAAATTGTTAAAAATATGAAAGAATTAATAAAAGGGGTAATGAATAAAAACTATCACTTAGAGAGAAAAATAAAATTAGCGCCTAAGTACCGATTGAAAAGAAGGGGGTACGAAGTAATTGATGCAATTAGAAAATACTATCATCCCAATGTCACAGCCATTTTAGATATTGGTACTGCCGATGGTTTAATGCTGAGTAGAATTAAAAAAGAATTTTCTATTGTTAAATGTGTTGGTTTAGAATATTCTCAGGAACTGATTGAAACGAATCAAGATAAAAATATTGAGATAATTCAGGGCGATGCTCAAAATATGCCCTTTAAAGACGAATCTTTTGATATCGCTATCGCGGCAGCAGTAATAGAGCATTTAAACCAACCAGTAAAAATGCTTAGGGAGGCCCATAGAATTCTTAGGCCTGGCGGGATTTTAATATTAACTACGCCAAATCCCCTTTTTGAAAAAATTGCTGATTTAATTGGGCATTTTGAAAAAAATATTCATCAAGAAACTTTTGCTTTAAAAAAGTTAAAGAAATATTTTCTTGATGGTGGTTTCAAAATCCTAGAAACAAAAAGATTTATGATTTCACCAATTGGCCTTCCTTGTGAATTAAAAATAGAAAAATTAGTAAGATTTTTAAAATTAGATTTTATTCTATTAAATCAATTAATTGTAGGTAGGAAATAAATGTTTAATAAAATTTTTAAAAAATATTTTTTTCTTATCGGAATAATTCTATTTCTGATAATTCTTTCTAAGAGCAATCTACGAGAAATATACGAAAACATAAAAAATATTAACTCTCCCTATTTAATTATTGCTGCGCTACTGATATTTCCGATGCTTATAAATAAAACTTGGTGCTGGCACTATATTCTAAAACAACAAGGTATAAAATATAGATTTAGGGATTTATTCTCGATGTATTGTAGCGGATTATATATCGGTCTTCTCACTCCGGCTAGAATGGGCGAAATTACCAGGGCTCTTTACTTAAAAAAAGATGGCCATTCAATGGGGAAATCTCTGGCTGGTATTATCTTGGATAGACTTTCTGACTTCGCTTTTCTTTTGTTTTTTGTTTTCTTTGGATCTTTATTCTTTGTTACGGTTTTTCAAAAACAAATTCTAATCTTTGTTTTAGGAACAACAGCAGCCGTTATTTTGTTTCTCATATTTTTAAAAATTGGTTTAGTTAGCTGGTTTTTGAATAATTTATTCAGAATTCTTGTTCTAAAAAAATATCAAAAGTCTTGGAAAGTCAATTTCCAAGACTTTATTAATAACCTTAAAATTTATAAATTAAAGCACTATCTAATTATCTTTCTTATAACTGCCTTTTCCTGGCTATTTTATTATTTTATAACCTATCTGCTGGCTAAGGGATTAGAACTTAATGTATCTATTCTTTATTTGGCAATAGCGGTTACTGTGGCTGGCTTTATAACTCTTCTTCCCATATCTATCTCGGGAATCGGAACAAGAGACGCTGCTTTGCTTGGTCTCTTCGCCCCTTTTGCAATCAGCATTGAAAAGATACTCGCCTTCTCGGCTCTAATTCTTTCAGTCTCATTATTCACGGTGTTAATCGGATTAATATGCTGGTTAATCAAACCTCTTAAACTTTAAATTTCAATATTCTACCTAATTAAATTCATCAGAAAGCTCTTATCCGAAGAAACTTGATCAATATCAATCTTTAATGAATTAGAGGCAATATTAACTACTTTAGTTTGAGCTACTGTCTTATCAGAAAGTTCGTCCGGATATCCTAAAATATACTTCACGCCAAAAGTTTCAAAGGCCTGTTTTATTTTATTCTCTTCTAATAATTTATTCAAAGTTGAGCCCCTAAAAATAACGAGGGATTTATTGGTTAAATAGTTTAAAGTCTCTGCCTGCCCAGTAAAATCTCCAGGTATAGCAATTACATCTTCATTTTTGATTTCCAAAATATGGATTTTCTCGGCATAAGCAAAGGTTCGTGGAATATTATCTTTATCATATAATTTGCCGAGAACAACATGATTTATTAAAACGAAGTGATAAACAATCAATAATACAATTATTAATTCGTAAATTATTAATTTTTTTCCGATTAAATTAAACTTTTCTTTAAAAATATCAAAAATATAAAACAAACCCAAAACCACCAAAAGAATAAGCAGCCAAATAAAATCCATAAGATGACTTCTATTCACCAGAATCACAAAAGAAAAAATCAAAAATGAAATAATTAACCAGTTAAGCAAAAATTGATAAAGAAACTTATTCTTAATTTTTAAATAAATTAATCCCAAGAGCAATAAAATGGTTATTAACGGCCCTCCGAATTCTTCTAACGAAAAAAGTCTGAAAAAATGCTGGATAAAAATATAAATTCCGACCCCAAATCTCTCAAACAAATTAAGGTTATTATATCCAAAATTGCTTAAAATCTTTTTTGTTTGCAGATTTTCTGACCAGCCTAAATTTTGATTCCTAAATTCTTCTAAAAATTGTTCTCTTTCAAAATAATAAGTATAAGGGTCGGGAAAAACGTGCATATAAACTGAAAAATTAGCTTCTTCTTGCGCTTTTGTTCCTAACAGGTTTAAATAACGATTCTCTCCCCTAACCATTGCCGGAAACCAAAAAACCAACAGTATAATTACAAATGGAATAAAAATGTATACTAACTGACGCTTGAGTTTCTTGAATAAGAAAAACACAAAAAGAGCAAGAGCAAAAACAAATGTCACTTCTTTAAATAATCCCGATAAAGCCAGAAATATTCCTGAAACCGTAAATAACAAAAATCCGAACTTAGATTTTTCTTTTTTAATTCCCCAGAAATAAAAAATAAAAAATAAAGCCCAAAACAATAAACAAAACTCATAACCGCCAACCATCCTGCTTAACCCCCATCCTAAAGGCGAAAATATATAAAATAAAGAAAACACAACTCCAACTTTTAACCCAAAAAGATAAATGGTTAGGACGGCAAAACAAACTAAAACCAAAGAGTATAGAATAATGGTAATTAAAATCAATCGATTATAATTAGGGATACCGAAAATATCAAAAATTTTAGCAAAAAGGATTGAACGAAGATTTTCTGACAGCGATAAGGGGTAACCATTATCCTTGATTAAATCTGAGGCGAGAGTAATATTTAGCTTGTTTTGAGTTGCCAGAACGCTGGTTAAAGAATAATTTCTAGCTAATAATAACTCATTTGAAATTGTCTGGATGGGATAACCTTTAAAAATAATCGGGGAATACCAAACCCCGATAGCTAATAAAAATATCGCTGATAAAAAAACGACAATTAATATTTTCTTATTTATTCTCTGCATCATAAAATAATTTTGAAATATTGTTTGACACTATGTTGGAAAAAATAAAATCAAAAATTACAAATATTCTTATAAAAACCCAGAAATACACTGGCACTGACAATATTTATATTGCTACCCATGGCTCTTATTTAACTCTGGGAAATATAATCAGTACAGTAACCTCATTTTTCCTGGCAATGGCTTTCGCGAGATTATTGCCAAAAAATATTTATGGTCAATATGATTATATTCTCTCCCTAATAACCCTAATTGGCATCTTTGCACTTCCGGGAATGGAGACGGCGATAGTTCAAGTAGTGGCGAGAGGAATAGAGGGAAACTTCAAAGAGGCGGTAAAAAAAAGATTTAAGTATGCATTATTGGGAAGTATTGTCTGCTTCTTGCTTGGCGTATATTTTTTTATAAATCACAATATTGCTTTCTCAATTTCTTTCTTTGTCGCCACAATATTCTTCCCATTAATGGAACCATCTGCAAGTTATTTATCATATCTTGGCGGGAAAAAGTTATTCGGCGTTCAAGTAAAATACTCAACACTAACCCAAATAATAGCCAGTATATGTACAATTATAACATTATTTTTGACAAGAAATCTCATCATCTTAATTTTAGTTTATTTCGCATCAAACACCATCTTAAGAATTTATTTTTTGTTGCGAACTCTCAAAAAATACCCTCCGAATGAAAATCGTGATTCTAAGTGCATAAATTTTGGCAAACATTTAACTGTAATTGAGATAATAGAAACAATCGCCGGTCAGCTTGTTAATATATTGCTTTTTAACTTTTTAGGGGCAATACAATTAGCAATTTATTCTTTTGTGACATTACCAACCAAACAGGCTTTATATTTTTTAAAAAACATTAGACAGCTTGTTCTGCCAAAGCTTGCCGCGAGACCAACAGAAGAAATTAGAAAAACACTATTGAAAAAAGTGGGTAAATCCTTTCTGTTTATTGTCCCGCCAATAGTAATCTATATTCTTATTGCTCCCTATATCTATAAAATATTCTTTCCCCAATATATGGACTCCGTATTTTATTCTCGTTTGTTCATTTTAACTTTACTCGCCTTCCCTTTTACTATACTCAGTACCACTTTTAGCGCTAAAATGATGAAAAAAGAGATATATCAAATCAGCATATTTACTAATATAGCGAAGATAATTCTATTATTGATAATGATCCCTTTTTATGGAATAATGGGGGCTGTAATAGCACAATTATTAACTCAACTCTTTTACGCAATTATTGTATTTATATTTTTCAAAAAAGCTGACTATAGAAATTTGTAATATTGCTCTAAAATTTTATCTACCTGCTTTTCTATAGAAAATTTTGTCTTTACTAGGTTATATCCTGCTTCCCCAAATTGCTTTGCTTTTTGGGGATTTTTTAATAAGTCGATAATTTTATCTGCCATCAATTCAATATTAAGGGGATTAACAATATAACCCGTAACATTATCCCGAACGATTTCTGGGGTTCCGCCAAAACAAGTACCAATTACTGGCTTTTTACAAGCCATTGCCTCTAGGTTAACTCTTGGAAAAGGATCTAAATATAGAGAAGGAACCACTACCACATCTGCTGACCAATAAGCTGTTTTCAATTCCTCGCCCTCTAGCCAACCAATTCCTTCCTTCCCAGCTATCAATAAAAACGCCTCTGCTATTTTTTCTTTGACCTTAATTACTGCCTTTTCGAGTTGCTTTAATCCTTTCAATTTGTTCATTCTGCCGCCGCAGAAAATTATTTTTTTCTCTTGAAGATTGTGGATTTTCTTAAATTCTTCAATTTTCGCCGGCGTGATTTGCCAATCATCTACATTTATCCCACTATAATTTACCTCTACATTTCTTATCCCATTCTCTTCAAGCGCTTCTTTTAGAGCATAACTAACTGCGAATTTTATATCAGCATAATTTAAATACTTTTTAATCAAAAAGTTTCTTAAAGGATTATATCTTTTTTGGGCTTGTTTTAAATTATCCCACCACGAAACACGAGGGTTAAACTGAGTCAGATATTTTTTCGTTGCCAGCTTGCCATAGGTAAATGACATTGTGTCTCTCGCGGTCCAAAATACGGCTCTGCTTAATTCCTTTGCTATTTTTAAACTATGGTAAGAAAGATAGTAATGAATATTATGGGCATGAACTATATCTGGTTTTGTCTCTTTGATCAATTCCCTAACCCTAGTAAGAGTCCAGGGATTATAAAGGCTTAAATAAGCTCGCCATCGTGGATGGTAATTAGAGTAAATTCTAAAAATTTTTAATCCTTGGTAGTTAATGCCCCCTTCTTCTTTTTTGTGTCTAACTGTAGTAACTACAAAAACTTGATGCCCAGCCTTCTGGATGCCACGGGCTAAATAAAAAGTAGAAAAACCCGCTCCGCCAAAACTTTGAGGTGGAAAATCATCTGATAAAAATAAAATCTTCATTTTAATATTTATTTCTTATTTTCGGAAAATTAAACACCAACCGATGGTATGTTTACGATTGGCTTTGCCTTTATCTATCTTATCTAAATACATCATAAATTTAGTAAAAAACCTAAAAGGAGGATTCAATAATCTATACCATTTTTTTTGATAAAGATTAAACTTATCTATCAAATAACGAATCTTCAATTGGGCCATCGTGGTAAAAAAGCCACCAATTTGATCACATTCTAATATTTCAAATCCTGATTTAGAAAATATCTCTATTAATCCGAATTTAGTATATCTAAAATAATCGTAAGGTTCTCCATGTATTTCATTCACTTGAGGTGCGCTAATTAAACAATGCCCTTTTTTCTTTAACACACGATAAATTTCTTTGGCTGCCTTAAATGGCTCGGTCAAATGTTCAAAAACTTGGGTGCAAACCACAGAATCAAAAGTTTCATCCTTAAAAGGAATATCTTCTGCTCTGCCAACCACATCTACGTTCTCGCCCTTCTCAACATCCATTTTGATGTATTCCCGATAATCAAAAAAATTAATATAACGACTATAATTTCCAGCCCCAACATCTAAAACCTTGCCCCTAATATAATGACTGTGTTTTTGAATTATCTCATCTAGTAAAATTTTCCCGGGTTTATAAATATAAGGCATACTAATTTAATTATTTTTGTAAAAACATATCCTTTGAGTATAATCCCCTACCCGACTGCAGTTTTTACATAAATCAAATTCTTCTCTGATGATTTTTTGGCGATATTTCTTATATTTTTCACTTTTCCAAACCTTTCTAAAGCCTCCGTCTCTGAATACATTTCCTACAATTAAATCTCCCTCAAAATCATAACAACAAGTAGTCACGTCGCCATTCCATAAAATAACACTTTGACGAAGCCAAGAACAAAGTCTTGGCTTGGACTTAAGACTTAGTATTCCCTCTTTAAAATCATACCTTGAAAATTCAGCCGAAGGTAAAAATTCCTTGGCCCGTTTTATCTTTTCGGCGACACTAACACTGCTCCCCAAAGAAAGGCTTTTGAATTCCAAACTGTCTACCCCCAGATTTTTGGCTAATACTATAATTGCTGGCACTTCATGTTCATTATATTTGGTTAATAAACACTGCAAAATAACTCGGGGTTTATTTAATTTTCTCTTCTTTTTTTCTTGGCAAAAATCTTTGATATTCCTTTTTATTGATTCAAAATTGCTTCCAACTCGATATTTTTCATGACTCTCTTTACTTGCTCCCTCGAGACAAACGATAAGGTTATCCAATCCCGAATTCAGGGCCTCCTCTATATATTGATTTAAAAAAACAGTGTTGGTGCTGATACCGGTTCGAATTCCTCGAGAACTGGCATGTTTTACCATCTTAAAAACCTCTTTGTTTAAAAGTGGTTCGCCAGACCAACCGAAATTGATGGACTTCAAATTTGGAATATCATCTATGATTTTTTTAAAATTTTCAAAAGAGAGGAATCCTTTTATTCTTTTTGATTTGGAAGTAGGACAAAGTGGACACCTCAGGTTACAAGCATTAGTGGGCTCAATAATTATTCTCCCCGAAAAACCAAAATTACATAATTGCCACGGCAAATAAGGTAAAATTAAAGAACCCATTCTTTGCTTTAAAAAGGTTTTTACTTTATTAAACATAGCTGATATTACACTTTCTGATTAATTTTTTAACTGCCTTGAAAACATCATCAACCGTTATATCGACAACACAGCGACGGTGACCTTCTTTGCATTCTCTGGCTGGCGGAATTACAAAACAACAGGGAGCACAATATATATCTTTTTGAACTATCTCTGATATCTCATCCTGGGGAGGTTGTACTGCAATGTCAACCGGTCCAATGATATCTACCACCGGCGTTCCTACAGCGTGAGCAATATATAATGGTCCCGTATCCACAGAAATAAAAAGTTTTAATTTTTTAAATAAAGCTGCCAGTTCATTTAGCTTAAAATTAGTAGCGGAAATAGCTTTGTTCCTCATTTTATAAATAACTTTTTCTATAATTTGTTTATCCTCTGGTGCTCCAATAAAAATTATTTTTGCCTTCACTTCTTCAATTAATCTATCCGCCAATTGACTAAATTTTTCTGGTTCCCATTCTTTTAATCTATTACCAGCGGTTACAACAATTCCAATTAAAAAATCATTTATTTTTACGTTATTTTCTTTCAGGAAATTTAGGGCTTTTTCTTCTTCTTCTTTGGTTGTAAAAACTTCCTTCTTTTCACTATAATTTTTAATTCCCACGAATTTCAATATTTCTAAATTATGTTTTAACTTAGAAGTATGCTGCTGATATTCTAATCTATAACTATTCAAAAAAGAAAAGATACGAGCTACCTTGCCTGTAAACCTAGAAACAGAGGTAATTCTCTTCGGAATGCCTGCCCAGAAAGGAAGAATGGTATTAAAAGCGCGAGGGCTCAAATTAATGCTCCAGGTAAATCTTTCTTTACTAAGTTCTTTAATTAATCTCATTCCTCCTGAAAATCCTTGATATTCTTTAGAATTCAAGAATATAAATTTATCAATATAAGGATTATTCTGAACAACGCCGTAACTTTGCTTACGGATACCAACTGCTAAATACGACTCGGGAAATTTCTTCTTAATTTCTCTAAAAACCGGAGTTGCACAAACAAGATCGCCAATCTTGCCAGTCATAATCACTAAAATCTTTAACTTCCTAGCTTTAAATAATGCATTCCATAAAATTCTAATATAAAAAACCGGAAGCAATATAAAAGTAATTAAAATCCCCAAAAAATTCTTTATCATTTTTGATAAATAATAAAATCGCCAATTTCAGCAACCTTTTTTAGAAACGAATATTTATCTAAATTCCATTCAGGATTTATTTTTTTATCCCAAACTAAATATTTTACCTCGTATTTGGTCCATATTTGATTTAAAAATTCACTATCGGAAATAGATAGGGACTCTAAATATTCATCAACAATCTCTTGAATTTTTTCATCTGGTATAGCCTCATAACTTCCCACTAATTCACGATAATACACACCGTAAATTTTAGCCGAGATATCTCCCCTATCTCTAAAAAAAACTGCCTGAGTTTCTTCTTTTCCCACCCCCTCTAATCTATAAAATGTAAAAAGAATATGAAGTAAACGCTCCCTGGAAGCAGAAAGAGAGTACATTGCAGCCCGATGATAAAAGACATTTAATGGTGTATAACTTACAATTAAATGGGAAAGTTCGTCGTCAGCAAAAACAACCTCTTCTTTCTCAGCATTTGTATTAAACCAGTTTATAATCGGACCGTATCTTTGACTCTCAATGGCTTTATTTTCAATATCTGCATAAGAAACAGCTTGGATAAAAATACCCGTACAAATACTTATGATGATTATTGCTATAACTGATATTCTTTTAATGATTTTCCAATTTTTTTTAGAAACCCAATAAAAAAATATAACTAATAAAAAGATAATTGCTAAAGGAGTATGAAAAAACCAATGATAATGACCAACTTGAAGCATTTTCCCAGTAATAATCTGCTGATTAAGAGTAATAAAAGGAGCAATAACTAAAGCTAAAGAGAAAAGATATCTCTCTTTATATTCCCGAGGAAAAAATAAAAGAAAAACAATCAAAACAAAAGAAACCAAAAACCCTAGGGTAGGTGCGTGACTTTGAATCATGCCAAATATCTGTCTGACTTCTTGGTAAGTTGAATAAGTTGTGGTGCGATAAAGATTTAAAAAATAAGGGATAGCCAAAATGACACCTCCCGCAAAAACAGCGATTATTCTTTTTGCCTCTCTCCAATTCTTTTGAAAAAACAAAATAAGGACAAGCGTGCCAGCAAAGGCATATAAAAAAGTCCAAGTATAGAAATAGTCATAAAAAGTAAGACCCAAGATTAAGGTACTAATAATCCCCCATCGCCATTGCCTTTTCTCATAAAAAAGCCAGAAAAACAAAAGAAAAGAAAAAAAGAAAAAGAAAGTCATGGCTGGATTAACTGCCCGAGTAATATACAAAAAACTTCTGGGAGTTTCTCCCTTCAACATCAAAAAAAATGCTGAACGACTCAAAAGAGCCTCTCCTAGAAGAACAACTGTCGCGCTCGTCAAGGCGGCTAATTTATCTTTTGAAAATAAAAGAACAAAACTATATATTATAAGAAAAACCAAAAAAGGAAAAATCAATCGGAAAAGCAAAAAAGTATTGTTTAAATCCAGTGAGAAAATTTTGCCCAAATAGGCAACTATAATTGAACCCAGTGGTTGTAAAAGATAGGGATCACTTTTACCATCTTTATAATAAATGCTTCCGAAGTTAAGATGCCCTTCTTTGGCCTCTTGAACTCTAGGCGTCCAGGGAGAATCGCCGATAATCTCGACTCCTTGATAAATATTCTGATTATGATAACGAAAATAAATCTGAGGGGCGGCGACAATAATTGCCGTTATTAAAGCAAGAAAAATCGCCCACTTGTGATTCTTTAAAAATTGATTTATTTTTTCCATTCTATTAGAAATTAATCTTCTCTTTTATTGAATAAGAAGATCTCCCCTGTGGTTCATAGTAAATTCTAATAACAATTTCAGCTAAAATTCCCATTAAAATAAATTGGATACCAACAAGAATTAGAAAAACCGTAAGTAAGGGCAAGGGAGTTCTGCTAAAATGCGTTCCTTGAATTCTAAGAACAATAGCGGATATCCCAGAACAAAATCCAAAAAATAGAGATATTAAGCCTATTCTACCAAAAAAATGAATCGGTTTAGCTAGATAGGTCATTAAAAATTTTACGGTAAGGAGATCCAGAATCACTCTGAAAGTTCTAGAAAGTCCATACTTGGCCTTGCCATATTTTCTGGGCCGGTGATTAACTGCTATTTCTCCAATTTTTGCTCCGTACCAAAAGGCGTAAGCGGGCATAAAACGATGCATCTCGCCATAAAAGCGCACATCCTTAATTATTTCTTTCTTATAGGCCTTCATAGTGCAACCATAGTCATGCAATTTTACCTTTGTAATCAATGAAATAAACCAATTAGCAATTTGTGACGGTTTTCTTCTCAAAAAACCATCTTTTCTATCTTTCCTCCAGCCCGAAACAACATCAAAACCCTGGTTTATTTTCTCTAGAAATTTGGGGATATCAGCAGGATCATTCTGTAAATCAGCATCCATGGGAATTAAAATATCGCCCTGGGAAAAATCGATACCTGCCGATATGGCTGCGGTTTGACCATAGTTTCTTCTAAAGTTGATAACCTTAAAATTCTGGTCATTACCAGCAATCTCTTTGAGAATCTCGGGGCTTTTATCCCGCGAGCCGTCATTAATTGCTATTATCTCGTAATCCAAGAAAGATTTATTTAATACTGCTTTAATTTCGTTATAAAGCTCCTTTATGCTTTCTTCCTCATTATAAATTGGCAAAATAATAGACAATTTCATAATTTTATTATACTTTTTTAGCTATAATTATGATATGCCAACAAAGATATTTATTTAAAAATGGAATTCTTGAAATTAACTCATCTACGCCCAGCAGAAAGGGGGTAACTACCTTCTTTAAAGGAAAAAACCTATAGATATCAAAAAAATCAGGAAAACCAAGAAGGATATGACTCAAAAATCCCCAATAATAGACTTTTTTTATTTCGAAATGTGAGCCAATCATTTTTTTAAATTCTCTATCCTTGAAACATTTGTGCAAATGCGAAAAATGTTTAGTGCCTCTTATTAATTTCCTAGGCAAAGCAGCAAAAATATTAAAGAGAGGTTCAGAAAAAACAGCCTCACCCCCTTTTATCAGTATCCGATTAACCTCATCAACTGCCTTTTGAGGGTTTTCTAGATGGTGAAGAATTCCCCTATTGATTACGGTCTGAAATGAAAAATCTTTAAAGGGTAGATTCTGAGAGTCACCTTGGACTATCTTAGAATATCTTTTTTTAGCTAATTTTATCATTCCAGAAGACATATCCAGCCCCACCACTTCGTGTCCCTTTAAATACTGAGTCATAAAGCCGATACCACAGCCATTATCCAAAATTGGATTTCTTAAGTTTAAACTCGAAAGCATCTTTTTTGCCCATCGATCATGATATGCCAAAGAATAAGGCTTAGCATACCTTTTCTTTTCATATAGATCTGAAATATAATCTTGGATAGCAATTTCTTCCTTAAAATAATCTTCCATAATTTTTAAATTGTAATCTTATAAATGGGTCTTCCTTTTTCCGACTTGCCAATCAGCTTGGCGTTATTCAAACAGCAAGAATTTTCAATTATAAAATCTACAAACCGTTCTGGCATATAGGTTTTATAAACTTTCCTATTTCGAAATTCTTCAGGAAGATACGGTTCGAAAATTAATTCTTTGGTTTTAAGTCTTTTTAAAAATTGGACCAGATTTAAGTACGTAGCTTCTCTGTCTAAAAAATGATGGAATATACTTAATGCTAATACTACATCAAAAACCAATTCTTGATTTTTTTTGTATTCAAACAAGGTTTCGGGAACTATCTTAAATTTCCTGTTTTCTGCTCTTTTTAATTTTTCCAAAAAATAAAGACACATCCGATTTTCTTCTAAGGCATAGCAATCAAATCCTTCTTCTTCAAATTTATGGCAAAAATAGCCCAAATTTGCCCCAATGTCAAGAAGGATTCCTTTCCGAATGGTAAGATTTTCTTTAATCATTTTAAAACGTTCCTCTCCGTCTCGTTGGAAGGGAATGTCCTGAAGATCAGGATGAGTAAGGGGTTGATAAAGCTTTCCTTTTTGATAATTTTTAGAAAAGAAAATTAGTTCTTTTCTAAAATCCATCCATTTTTTGTGCCGAGCAATAATCCTGATTGGAACCCGGGGGATATTAAGCAATTTAGCGATAGAAAGCCGATGTCTCCCCTCAACTAATAAAAACTGACCATTCCTATCAATCACTACAGCGATTTCGTCTAAAATTTCTCCTATCTTTCCTCTTCTCGCAAGCCACCCCTCAGATAAATAAATGTCTTGTTGTGATTTATAACCACTATCTTTTATTTGATAATATAATGAGTCTATCTGCTCAAGTCGGAAATCGAAATCTTCTTTATCTTTGCAATCCCATTTTTTAATACCATTAGATATTTGACCTATAACTCTGTGATAAAATTCTGTTTCTTTCCACATCTTCCCCTCTTTAAATCTTTGTTTAAAGGCCTGATAAATGTCTAAATCCTCAAAATTTATCAATGATTGATCCCAATCCCCTCCTAAAATCCTGCCATAATTTTTCCAGATATCAAATTTACTATCCAAACAATATTGTATCTTATTGGGATGAATCCCATAAGTTTTATCAAAATCCAATTTATCAGCAGGATATTTTAGTCTAGTCGCCAATTTTAAAATTTCTTTCTTTATTACAAACCTAAGATCCCGAAGAATATACCAACCAGTTGCCAGAGGGCGCCCAAGGAAGGGAAGCTTATTACTTAAATTAAAAATAAATTCTCTGGTATTAACAATGATTTTACTCCTAATTTTTTTATAAAAAGAAATGTTCATGTTTCTCGTGTTAAAATTTTAACAGAAAAATTGGAATTTTTCAATGACTTATAAAACACCCCTATTTTGTTTTTGTGCTTAACCATTCTTTTATTGTTGTTTTGTATTTTAACAGACTTCTTAAGGCCAGAAGTGGATGTCTGAAATAATAAGACATTTTTGACCTTTTCACATATTGGAAAATTTGTTCGTAACTTAAATCTGGTTGTTCAAAAATTGGCATATTTCTACAAGTATCTAGGGGCGGATAAAATCTCTTTTCTTCAAAATACTTAGCCCAGGAAAAGGTTTTTGGTAAGGTCCCGAATTGTTTGGCTATTATCTCTAATTCTGTCCCGGGATAAACAATGGTTAAACTTTGGGTTGCTTCATCAACGCCGATTTTGTGCTCAAGATATCTACTCAAAAAAACTGTCTTCTTAATATCTTCGTATGTTTCTCCGGGCAAGCCGTGCATAAAAAATACTTTAAGTTTAATACCAGCTTTTTTGATTATTTTCGCCGCTTCAATTCCCTGCTCTACAGTAATAGCTTTCTTAATATTTTTTAAAATTCTATTACTGCCTGACTCAATTGCCATCGAAATGTGCTCACAACCTGATTTTTTCATCCACTCTACTAATTCTGCATCAATAGTGTTTGCCCTTGCTTCGCACCACCAATAAATGTTCAGGTTTCTTTTAATGATTTCCTTGCAAATTTCTATTACGCGAACCCTATCCATTGTAAAAACATCGTCAAAAAATCCCACCCCATCTAATTTGTAATTCTTCATTAGATATTCAATTTCATCAACAACATTTTGAGGAGAACGGTGCCTAATTTTATGCCCCCATTGTTCCGATGTAGAACAATAAACACAGTTATAAGGACAACCCCTACTATTTATCATACTAGTGCAAATCTTATCAGATAAGGGTATGGTCTGCTTATAGTCATCTATCGACAATAAATCTCTAGCCGGCATTGGCAAAGTGTCCAAATCGGCAATCGGCTCTCTGTTCGGATTATGAATTATCTGTCCCTTTTTGTTCTTAAAAGAAATACCTTTAATT
>Ga0172364_10001542_pt1 | contig 17850 bp, 17 predicted proteins | sample LakKivSesite10cm_FD_114545 | JGI IMG/M metagenome (GOLD analysis project Ga0172364, IMG submission 114545) | Sediment microbial communities from Lake Kivu, Rwanda - Sediment site 10cm | ecosystem: Environmental > Aquatic > Freshwater > Lake > Sediment | place: Rwanda: Western Province, Lake... | reverse complement strand
TGATTCTGATAAGGGAGATATTTCAAATATAAATATTAATTTTTCTTATGACACTTACAGGGTTAATTTTGAATACAATAGAGAAAATAATAATTATTTAAAGTTTACGGGAGGTGCTCCTCATACTGATTATGAAACCGGTAAGCAAATTGAAGTAAATAATGTTATTGTTATGATTACAAGCATCAAAGGGCCCATTGATCAATTGGGTCATATGGCTGTCAGAACAACCGGGACCAGCGATATTGGTAAAGCCTTTTTCTTTATGGATGGAAATGTGATAGAAGGAACATGGGAAAGAACATCTGCTTTTGATCCATTTAAATACAAAGATGATGATGGAAATATAGTATTATTCAACCGCGGTTATACATGGGTGGCATTAATACAGGATACCAATAGGCTTACATATTAAAGATTTATCTTACATATTAAAGATTTATATTAATTAATTTATCTATATTTTGAGTGAACAAACTGAAAAAGAACTGGTAAAGAGTAGTATTTTAGGAAAAGTATTATTTTCGAGTTCGGATATAAAAAATAGAATTTCCGAGCTGGGAAAAGAAATTACAAAGGACTATAAAAATAAAAATCTGCTTCTGGTTAGTATTTTAAGAGGAGGAGTGATATTTCTATCCGACCTGATAAAGGAAATTGACCTTCCCTTAAGTATTGATTTCATGAGTATTTCTGCATATGGTATTAATGGTACATCTACAGGTGTGGTCAGGATCACTAAAGACCTTGATGAATCAATAGAAGGGAAGGACGTATTGATCGTAGAAGATATCATTGATACCGGGCTTACTATAAGTTATCTACTCAGGAACTTAAAATCAAGATTTCCGAATAGCCTTGAAATATGCACTCTGCTGGATAGGGATATAAGAAGAATTGCAGATATCAATATTAAATATATAGGCTTTAAAATTGGAGAGAAATATATAGTTGGCTATGGTCTGGATTATAAACAGAAATTTAGAAATCTGCAGTCAATATACGAATTAAAATTAGATACTGTAAAAAAAGATATCGAATTCTTAAAGAGCAGCTCTAGCATATAACCCGAGATCCTACAACTCCCATAAACACGGAACCGCACTGCAAACTATATTTAAATTTTTAGAAATAAATAAAATATAGTTTATCGATTTATCTTATTAAGTGTTATATAATTACCGGTAAAAATATTAAATTTTTCTAAAAGTGAAAAATAAAAAAAACTCCAATTTAATAAAAATGACGTTAGAAGGTGTAAGGATAGAACTACCTTCTAATAAACCAATCCTTCTTTTAAAAGAAGAAAATGGAAACAGGTATTTACCTATCTGGATTGGACCTTTTGAGGCTTCCGCTATAGCGCTTGAAATGTCTAATATAAAAACACCAAGACCCATGACCCATGACTTGATTATTAATATTATTAATAATTTAAAAATAAGTATTGATAACATCGAGATAACAGATATCAGGGATAATACATTTTATGCAATAATAAATATTAAAAATACAGATAGAAAAGTTGTTAGAGTTGATTCAAGACCTTCTGATGCTATAGCTACTGCTGTTAGAAGTAAATGTGACATTTATGTAGCGGAACATGTTTTAGAATCAGGCGGGTTGAGGATACAAACAATTGAAGAAGAAGTAAAAAAATTTAAAAACTTCCTGGATCATGTTGAACCTGAAGATTTTAAGGATAAATAAATACTCTTTTTCCCAAACAAGTTTTTTATTAAAAAAGGTCTTTTATTAATAATTAATAAATCATCGATGTAACCTATATCCTGCCTTACATATGCTTACTGTACCTATGTTTTTCTATGTTTTTCTATTGACTTTAATAAGATTAAATCTTAAAATTACATTAGTGTAATTACAATGATGTAATTAAAATTATAACATGGTAAATATATAGTTTAATATGAAAAGTGACATAATAAAAAAATTTTATAGTTCTAAAGAAGTTTGTAAGATAATCGGGATTACCTACAAGCAGCTTGATTATTATGATAGGACCGATTTTATAAAGCCTTCTATAAATGGAGCAGGTGGTTATGGAACCAGAAGGATGTATAGTTTTAATGATTTAATGAAATTAAAGGTTATTAAAAAATTAATGGAAGCCGGGATAAGCTTACAAAAACTAAGAAAAACAAAAAGATACCTTGAACAGTATGATGATAGCAATAATAGTAGTGATGATGAGTTTTTAAAAGTAACACTGATATCTGATGGGAACACTGTTTATGCTTGTAATTCTGATAAAGCAATAATAGATACATTGAAGAGCGGCCAGGGTGTTTTTGGAATCGCTCTGGGGAAAGTGTACACTGATCTAAACGGGGATATAGAAAGATTTTTAATTAAAAATAATAAAAAAGATGTAACTGCCGAAAAAGTTAAAGAAATTATATGAATAATTGGAGGTTGATTTTAAAAATCTATGGTTAAAAATTTATTGGAAATAAGAGAAAATTTAAATAAGAATAATAGGCTTGATAAAAAATTTAAAAATGCTGAGAATATAAAATTTGCACATAACAGCGAAAAAGAATTTTCCAAGATATTAAATTTCTATAGAATAAAATGGGAATATGAACCTAAAACTTTTACACTACGTTTTGACAGGAAAGGTAATCCTACGGTTAGCTTTACTCCAGATTTTTATCTGCCTGATTTAGATTTGTATATAGAACTCACAACTCTTAATCAGAAATTAGTTACAAAGAAAAATTGTAAGATAAAAAAGTTAAAAGAATTGTATCCGGATATAAATATAAAATTATTTTATAAAAAAGATTATAATAGCTTATTGTTTAAATATTTAAATAAATAAAAACTTTTATAGAATTATAAAGTTCCTGAGTAATTTTCTATTATTTTCTATTATATTAATTATCAAAGTCAGCCGGAAGACTCTTCTGCCTTAAGGAAGGAGATATAAGATTGTCAATGACGGTAGGGCATACCGTCTCAGCCTGTGGAGTGAATCCGTTAGGAATCACTGTGAAGCAGGAATCTCTCGTCCTTCAGGGTGGAGAGAATGTCGAAAAATATCCTTATTGTATTATAAAAATGACTGGTAACGGTAATTTAAAAGGTGATATAAGACATCTGTTCAGTAGATATGGAACAATTAAAGGAAAGCCAAGTATCTGGGGAGCAATAAGAATAATACTGGTTAAGCCTGGGGTTCAGGCTTTAATTTTTTACAGGTTTTATCGTAAACTTTATAAATTAAAATTAAGGCTTTTAGCAGAGTTCTGCAGCAGGTTAAACTTTTTCTTTAATGGATCAGAAATCGATCCTGGCGCTGAAATCGGTTCTGGATGTAGATTATGGCATCCTGCAGGTGTTGTTATCGGTAGGGGAGTAAAGATTGGAAATAATGTAAGTATCTTTTCTAATGTTACTCTGGGCGGTCTTGGTCATTCTATATTTCATCATGGTGAGCCAGGTTATCCCGAAATTGGAGATAATGTAATTTTATATACTAATGTTACAGTATTAGGACCTGTAAAAATTGGAAACAATACTACTATTGGGGCACACTCATTAATTTTAGAATCTTTTCCTGATAATTGCCTCGTAGCAGGAATTCCGGCCAAAGTAATAAAATCATTTTAATAAATCATCTTAAAATAAATTAAATATTAATCAATATTGTTAAAAGCTAATCAAGTTTACATAATATATATTATCGGAAGTTGTAATATTTTATAATATTACATAAAAATTCCTCAAAAATATAGGCTTTATAAGATTTTATATTAAAAGTGTTGTTATTAATTAGTGAGTTTCTATTTACCGGTACTACCGAATCCGCCTTCTCCCCTGCTGGTTTTGCCTAAATCTTCAACTATTTCTAAATTAACTTCTTCAACTTTATGGATTACAAGCTGGCAGATTTTATCACCTTTTTTTATTTTAAAAGTATTTTTTGGATCAAGATTTATAAGTATAGCGCAAACCTCTCCTCTATATCCGGAATCAATAAGACCCGGAGTATTTACTACACTTATGCCATTTTTTATAGCAAGCCCCGATCTTGGCTGAATAAAACCGGCACACCCTTGTGGTATGGAGATTTTAATGCCTGTGGGTATCTTTTTTCTTTCAAATGGTCTTAATTCGCAATTTATAGAGCTGTATAAGTCCAGTCCCGCATCTCCAGTATGGGCATATCTGGGTACTGGAATTGACCTGTCAAGTATTTTTAGTTTTACTTTTTTCAATTAATTATCTTATAAACAATTTTTAAAATGATCTTTTATTATTATAAACCAAACATATATTAGGTCATATATTAGGTTTATAATACTACCGAACATATGTTTGTGTCAATAAAAAATTAAAAATTTATTAATTTCTTTTAAATACCATCTAAATCTTATATAACTTTTTTTAGTTATTTGTTAGAATAGAAAGCAAATTATTTATATAGTCCCCTATCTGGCTGTAACCATTTTTATGTAATAAATATTTAATAAAATTAAAGGAGGAATAATGGCAGAAATTCATTATGATAAAGATATTAATATGAATATCTTGAAAGGAAAAAGGATCGCTATAATTGGATATGGAAGTCAGGGACACGCACACGCACAAAATTTAAGGGACAGTGGAATGAATGTAATTGTAGGAGAACTGGAGGGCAGCAAACCCTGGGATATGGCCAAAGAAAAAGGATTTGAAGTCTACACTACTGACAATGCCTCAAAAATGGCTGATGTTATAATGTTTTTAGCACCAGATAATCTACAGAAAAGTATTTATTACAAATATATAGAACCAAACCTTGATAAAGGAAATATACTCTGTTTTGCGCATGGTTTTAATATTCATTTTAATCAAATTATTCCTAAAGAAGATATTGATGTTATTATGATCGCTCCTAAGGGACCCGGCCATATTGTGAGAAGAATGTATAAGGAAAATAGCGGAGTTCCAGCAATTATTGCTGTCTATCAGGATTATTCAAAAAAAGCCAAGGTGTATTGCCTGGCGTATGCAAAAGCCCTGGGAGCTGGAAGAGTTGGAATAATTACTACCACATTTAAAGAAGAAACAGAAACAGATCTATTTGGAGAACAAGCCGTACTTTGTGGAGGGACAACTGAACTTATCAGAGCCGGATTTGATACTTTAGTAGAGGCTGGATATCAACCAGAGATAGCATATTTTGAGGTGCTGAGCGAGCTAAAATTAATAGTAGATTTAATATATGAAGGTGGAATATCCTGGATGAGATATTCTATTAGTGATACTGCAGAATATGGTGATATGGTAAAAGGAAAAGAGATTATTACAGATGAAACTAGAAAAAATATGAAAAAGATACTGAAAGATATTCAAAGCGGTGCTTTTGCCAGAGAATGGATACTTGAAAATAAAGCCGGCAGACCGGTTTATAATGCAATAAAGAAAAAGGAAGAAAATCATCTTATAGAAAAAGTGGGGAAAGAGCTGAGAAAAATGATGACCTGGATTAAGAAAGAAGAAGATTAAATAAATAACATAATAAAAAGCGAACCTATGTTTGCCATAGGTTTGCCTTTTTGTTATAATGTTATGCAAGTTAAGAAAATATATATTTTTATTACATTTTTAAATGAATTATGAATAATAATATCAGCTCCAGACAGGAAAAAATATTAAAGTTTATCAGTAAAAAAATTAAAGAATCTGGATACCCCCCATCTATAAGAGAAATAGCCAGGGCAGTGGGTTTAAGCTCCTCAGCAACAGTTCATTCCCATTTAAAAAAGCTTGAAGAAAAAGGATACATGAAAAGAAATCAATCTAAACCACGTGCTATTTCCCTGCTGTCCAGGCAAAAAGATGAAACAATTGACCGTGGTTTTAATAATCTTGTCTACGTTCCTGTAGTTGGAAATATAGCAGCCGGTAGGCCAATTTTAGCAGATGAAAACATTGAAGATTATTTCCCGCTTACATCGGATTTTGTAAAGGGAAAAAAAGAAGTGTTTATTCTTCATGTAAGAGGAGACAGCATGGTCAATGCGGGTATACTGGACAGGGATTATATTATTGTAAGGAAACAGAATAATGCCATAAATGGTGAAATAATCGTAGCTTTACTGGAAAACGAAGCTACAGTTAAAAGATTTTTTAAAACTGATAAAAATATAAAATTAATGTCCGAAAATGATTATATGAAACCCCTAGTTGTAAATGACGTTAAAATACTTGGAAAAGTAATAGGGGTTATTAGAAAATATTTTTAGCCAATATTAGCTTCCCTGCTCCCTCTTCCTCTGTATATATACCTGGATAATATAGAACAATATTTTGAATTCACATTTAAATTTAATATAGTACTGTCCTCTAAATCTTTACGCCCTAAAACCTGGCAGTTACTATAAATAAAAGACATAATTTTATTTTCGTTATAGGGAATTTTTACAATTATATTTAAATAATGCCTTTCAATTATTTTTTTTATTCTTAGGTACAGATCAGGCAGTCCTCTTCTTTTTAAAGCAGATATAAACACTGAATTTTTATATTTTATTTTTAAACTATTAAGTTCTCCACTGCTTAATTTATCAATTTTGTTAAAAACCAATACCACTGGTTTTTGCCATACGTCAATTTCTTTTAGAACTTCTTTCACACTGTAAATATTATTCTCAAAATCAGTATTGCTTATATCAACAACAAGCAGTAATAGATCTGATCTTCTAACTTCTTCTAAAGTGGATTTAAAAGATGCTATCAACTGATGTGGTAATTTTTTAATAAATCCTACTGTATCTGAAATCAATACTTCAGAATTGGGATATATTTTTAATTTCCGTGTAGTTGAGTCAAGGGTAGAAAAAAGCCTGTCTTCAATATAAGCATCTGAATCAGTGGTAGCATTAAGTAACGTAGATTTACCGCTATTGGTATATCCTACCAATGCTATCTGAAATATGTTTTTTTCTTCTCTCTTTTTTCTCTGTGTATCTCTCTGCACGCTTATCTGGTACATTTTCTTTTCAAGGAGACTGATTCTCTTTCTTATTTTTCTTCTATCTACTTCCAATTTAGTCTCTCCAGGACCCCTGGTTCCAATTCCACCACCCAATCTTGAAAGTTCAATTCCTTTACCAGTCAATCTTGGAAGAAGATAGTTCAATTGTGCCAGTTCTACCTGCAGCTTGCCTTCCATGCTATGCGCTCTCTGCGCAAAAATATCCAGAATCAGTGCAGTTCTATCCAGGACTTTGGTATCAAGTTCTAATTGGAGATTTCTCTGCTGCGTGGGGGTAATTTCATTATCAAAAATAACTAATTCTATTTCCTTATTATCTACAATATTTTTAATTTCCTCTAATTTTCCGGTACTTATGAAATATTTAGGATTTGGCTTATCTTGTTTGTGGCATAATATTTCTTCAACATCGGCACCGGCACTTATAGTTAAATTTTTTAACTCTTCTACATTTTCATTTATGGTTTTAGGGTATCGCTGCTTTTTTGTAGTATTATTTTTAAAGTTTTCAAAATTAATAAAAACTAAAAGAACTTTTTCTCTTATCATAAATTATATTGTTGCTATTGCTACTTTATAATCCATTCCTTATCCTGTTTAAAGCTTCCTCCAATCTATTTTCATTTATAGTCAGTGAAATCCTAAAAAAACCTTCTCCATATTTCCCAAATTCGCTGCCCGGGGTTACCACAACATTTGCTCTGTCAAGTATCATTTTGGAAAATGATTCGGAAGTAAATCCTTGAGGAACTTTTGCCCATACATACATGGTAGCATTAGAATTATAATAATCAATACCAATGTCATCCAGCGCTTTTTTAACCATTTCTCTTCTCTTATTATAAATTTTATTATTATATTCAGTATGTTTCCTGTAATTTTCCAGAGCTTTTACAGCAGCATATTGAATAGCATTGAAAACACCAGAGTCCACATTAGTCTTATATTTACCCAGACTTCTGATTATTTCCTCATTACCAACTGCATATCCAATTCTCCATCCTGTCATATTGAATGTCTTTGAAAGTGAATTTAACTCTATTCCTACATCCTTTGCACCACCTGCATTTAAGAAACTCATTGGCTTATTATTGCCCCAGTAAGTGTCTGAATAGGCATTATCATGGCAGATAATAATATTATTTTTTTCTGCAAAATCTACTATTCTTTTAAAAAAGTCAACGCTGCATGTTGCTGAAGTTGGGTTATTGGGATAATTAAAATATAAAATTTTTGCCTTCTTTGCTATCTCTGGATCAATATCTTCTACATTGAATAAGAAATTATTTTTTTCTTCCAGAGGTACTGTATATGGTATACCGCCTGCAAAAATAGTGCTTATTTTATATACCAAATATGAAGGGTCGGTCATAATTGCATACTCATTCGGGTTTATGTAAGTATATGCCATATCAGATATACCTTCTTTCGAACCCATAATAGGTATAACTTCCCTATCCGGATTAAGTGTTACATTAAACCTTTCATAATAAAATCTGGATACAGCTTCATTGAAAATCTTTAAACCATAACTTGAAGGATATCTGTGATTTTCCGGATTATTTGCTTCCCTGCAAAGAACTTCGATAATATCATTTGATGTTGGTATATCAGGATCACCTATACCGAGGCTTATTACATCCAATCCTTCCTCTTTTTTCCTGTTTATAATTTTATTAATTTCAGCAAATAAATATGGGGGTAATATTTTTAATCTTTCAGACTCTTCAAATTGCATTACTTTCCTCTCTTCATCTATTTGAAAGTTATTTTTTATATAAAGTATTCGCCATCAAAATTATGATCTACCCTACCCTCAAGAAAGACATCTGGAATTAAAGGATCCCATATTACATTTAATTTTCCACCCATTAAATTGACAATAATATTATTGCCTTTAACTTTTTTTAATTTAATTGCACATACAGCTGCAGCGCATGCTCCAGTACCGCATGCCAGGGTCTCGCCTATTCCCCTTTCCCATACCCTCATATTTAGTTCCCTATCATTTTTAATTTGAACAAACTCTACATTGGTTTTATTTGGAAAAATTTTATAATTCTCCAGTTTAAATCCCCATTTACTTAATGGAATAGTATTTATATCTTCGCCTTCTTGAAGAAATATAACACAATGAGGATTCCCCATTGAGATACAGTTAATAAAAAATTTTTTTGAGTCTATAGATATTTTATGGTTAAAAACCTCAGTCTTATTTTTTATATTTACAGGAATATTTTCCGGCCTAAATTCAGGTATTCCCATGTTGACTTTTATATTTACTACTTCATTATCTCTAGTATCAATTGATATCTTTTTAATTCCTGCAAGGGTTTCGATACTGATATTTTTACTTTTTATTAGATTGTTTTCATAGGCAAATCTTGCTATGCATCTTATACCATTTCCACACATTTCTGCAATCGAACCATCATTATTATAATATTCCATTTTTAAATCAGATACTTCCGATGGCCTGACTAGTATCAGACCATCTGCTCCAACACCATAATTTTTATTGCACATTTTAATTATTTGTATTTTAGATAAATCTAGTCTACCGGTAGTTGCATTAACTATTATAAAATCATTGCCCTGACCGTTTAACTTTGAAAATTTAATTTTTTTCATGTCATTTCTTTGACTAGAAATGTTATTATCAGCCTAATTTAACAACATTAACATTATTATTAATTATATTAAAAATATCTATTATTAAGTCTATAATATTACCATAACTATCAGTTCTTATCCATTTTATTCTTGGGTCAGATTTAAACCAGGTCATCTGTTTTTTAGCGAGTCTTCTGGTATTTCTCTTAACCTCATCTATACATTCATGAAGACTTATTTCCCCATTCAGGTACTTTACAACTTCTTTGTAGCCAACCGCCTGCAAAATACTATTGCAATCTTTATATCCTTTTTCAATCAAGCTCTTTACTTCTTTTACTAATCCCCTCTCAAACATTCTATTTACTCTTTCCTCTATATTCTTATATAACTCTGGTCTATCAACCTCAATACCAAAAATATCGGTGTTATAAATAGATTTTCTACTTTCCCATTTATTTTGAAAAAATGAAAAAGGTTTTCCTGTAATCTCGTAAACCTCTAAAGCTCTTACTATCCTTCTCTCATCATTAATACTTATTTTTTTGCTATAAGTAGAATCTATTTTTTTTAACTTCTTATAATATACAGAAAGACCATATTTTTTTATATTCTCCTTTAATTCGTTTCTAATTATTTTATCTCTCCCTGGAAAAAAGTCTAAGTCATCTATCACTCCTCTTATGTATAGGCCAGACCCCCCAACCAGTATAGGAATTTTATCCTTAAAAAAGAATTCATCTTCAATAACCTTTCTACAAATGTCTCTAAATTCAACTACAGTTACATAATGATCAGGATTAAAAATGCTGGTCATATATTGCTTTAAATTATATTTTTTCGTGTCATGCTTATCTGTACCTATATCCATGCCTTTATAAATCTGAATAGAATCTACCGAGATAATATCTGTATTGAGCAGTTTTGCAAGAATAATACCAATTCTACTTTTACCGGTACAGGTTGGGCCGCAAATAACAATAACTTTTTTCTGTTTAATTAATTCCTCAAGCAGTTCATTTAAATTGATGTAGATGTTCTTTAATTTAGATTTGATTAAATTTAAGTCAGTTTTTTTTATAATTTTCATTTTAATTATATTATCAGAAATAATTCTTGCGAGTTAAATCTCCCATAAGGTAAAATGTTTTAGCTCTGGTAATAATAACTGAAACAATTTTTCCGATAAGACTGGTATCACCCTTAAAATTTACAATGGTATTATTTTCCATCCTGCCTTCCAGTAAGTTGGTGCCTTTTTTACTTCTACCTTCAACCAATACTTCAAACTTTTTACCAATATATTTTTTATTTTCTTCATAAGAAATCATGTTTTGATTTTCAAGCAATTCTTTAAACCATTTTTTCTTTTCTTCCATCAAAATATAGTCTTTCATCTTTGATGCCTTTGTTCCTTCTCTTGGAGAATATATGAACGTAAATGCCCTGTTGAATCTAACTTTTCTCACCATATCCAGAGTTTCCAGGAAATCATCTCTCTCTTCACCAGGAAAACCGATTATTATATCAGTAGTAATAGAACAATCAGGAATTTCTTCTCTTATATTTTCTATTATGTTAAGGTAATCCTCTCTTGTGTAATTTCTGTTCATTTCCTTTAAAGTCTTATTTGAACCTGCCTGCAGGGGAAGATGAATATGCCTTGCAAGGTTATCCCTATTCTTAATGATATCAATAATGCTTCTGGAAAAGTCTTTAGGATGTGAAGTCATAAATCTGATTCTTTTAAGTCCTTTTATATCTGATACTTTCTCCAGTAATCCGGAGAAGGTGCAGGCCTCATTCAAATCCTTTCCATAGGAGTTAACATTCTGGCCGAGAAGTGTTACTTCTATTACTCCCTGAGATACCAGTCCTTTAATATTTCTTATAATTTTTTTTACTTCTACAGATTTTTCCCTTCCCCTCACAAAAGGGACTATGCAATATGAACAATAATTGTCACATCCAATAGTTATGGGGACAAATGCCTTAAAATTATACTCCCTTTTGACATCAAAAAGGTCAGGATCAAACCCATTATCCTTAATAGAACAAATACTCCTGTTGGTTAAAATACGCTTTTTAATCAATTCGGGAAGTTCGGGAATATTATGTGTACCAAAAACAATATCTATAAAAGGGAAATCTTCTATTAATTTTTCCTTCAGGTCTTGAGCTGTACATCCGCCAATACAAATTAAAATATGCTTATTTTTACTCTTTAATCTTTTTAAATTTCCTATATGGCCATATAATCTATTTTTTGCTTTCTCTCTTACTGTGCAGGTATTCAATATAATAAGGCTGGCTATCTCAATATCATAAGTCCTCTCATATCCCTCTTTTTCGAGTAAATACATTATTCTTTCAGAATCATTTTCATTCATCTGGCATCCAAAAGTTTTTATATATGCTTTCATTGGTGTGAAAATCCTTATATAAAAAGTGATTTACAGATATATTTAAGGGTTAAACAATCATTTTGATTCAATACTAAGAACAATAGCAGTCTTTATTTCTCCATTTACTTCAATATCTTTGAAATAAGGTATACATACCAGTTCCTGGCCGGTAGGAGCTATGAAACCTCTGGCTATAGCAACACCTTTTATTGCCTGATTTAATGCTCCTGCACCAATGGTCTGTATTTGAACCCTGGTATCGCTTCTAATTATTCCCGCTATTGCGCCTGCTACTGAATTGGGTTTTGATTTTGAAGAAACCTTAAGCAATTTAATACTAGCATCCATATTATTATTCTTGCTATTTTAATTTTTATTCTTTTTGCTTCAATTCAATTAATAATTTTATAATATTATTTGCCTTCTTATATTCTATGTTTTTACCAGTAGTAATGAAATACTTTTCGCCTAATTCTTTAATCTTATTTTCTACAGTTTTAATTATACATCTTATATCTTCATCTTTAAATCTGCTTGCTAATCTATACTCATCATAAAGCATTAATTTTCTATCCGGTTTACTGCCCACTTCATCTTCACTTGAATTATTAATTTGCTCCCTTAAGTTACTGGCTAGATCAATTTTAAGGGGCTCCAGCGCTTTAATTTCATTATATATAATTCTTTGAATACCTCTCTGGGATATATCCATATTAAATATATTTTTAGAAATTATATCCATTAAATTATAATTATCTGTAAGTACTGGAATTTCTGTTACCTTTACTCTATTTTCTTGAATAAAGTTTTTTAATTTTTCCCACCGGTCAAATTTTGGATAACTGTCATATCTCTTATCTTTTCTTAGAACTTCCCTCATAGTAGTTAATATCTGGGTTGGACTTCCGTAAAAAAAATTAATATCCCTATTCTGAAGCTGAAACTCAATTATAGTTTTTATAATATTATTTACACCACCTATAATACTTAAATCCCCGTCCATTTTGATTATTTGAGGTACTACAGACTGGTCTTTTTTTTCAGGAATTTTTAAGAGATCTATATCTATATAAAAGGAGACACCTTTTGACATGTCAGAAAAAACTATGCTTATATCATCAACATTTAATTTTATTGAAAATAATGCCATTCCCCTGCCGTGAAAACCGTAAGGGTCTTTTATTCCATTTTCCAGCTTTGAAGTTACTCTTGACTGGAAAATAAGCTTCTGCAAATTAGGAGGGATACCGTTACCGTCATCTATAAAGTAAATTTTTCTTCTTTTATCTTCAATTTTCTTTGTTCCAATAAAGATATTCCTGCTGCCTGCATCCCGGCTATTGCGGAGTAGTTCTACAATTATATCTTCAACACAATTTATGTCCTGAAGGGCCTGTCTCCTTTCAGCTTCTGAAATCTTTAATCTGACATATCCATCCCCTAAATCTTCTTCTATATTCAGTGAATCTTTTAATTTTAATTCAGACAGAAATCTTTTTATATCAGAACTATTTTGCATATTCAACGGCTCTACTTTCCCTGATTACAGTTACCCTTATCTGTCCAGGATATTCCATTTCTTTTTCTATTTCTCTCGCTATTTCTTTAGCCAGTACTAAAGACATATCTTCATCAACTTCTTCAGGTTTGACCATGACTCTTATTTCTCTTCCAGCCTGTATTGCATAAGCTTTTTCTATTCCCTTAAATTTAGTAGCAATTTTTTCCAGGCTTTCCAGTCTTTTAACATAACTTTCCAGCGTTTCCCTTCTGGCGCCAGGCCTTCCACCCGATATCTGGTCTGCTGCCTGTATAATTACGTCTAATGCAGATCTAGCTTCGACTTCATTATGATGTGATTCTATTGCATGGCAGATCTCTTCCTCTTCATTAAGTCTTTTGGCCAGTTCAGCTCCGATAATTGCATGTGATCCTTCTATATCATGAGTTAATGCTTTCCCAATATCATGCAATAGCCCGGCTCTCTTTGCTTTTTTAACATTCATACCAAGTTCAGCTGCAATCACACCTGCTATATAGGCAACCTCCTTTGAATGAAGCAGTACATTCTGTCCATAACTGGTTCTGTATTTTAATCTACCCAGCACTTTTACAATTCCTGGATTTAGTTCAGATATGCCTATATCAAAAACAGCCTGCTCACCTTCTAATTTAATCTCACTATTGATAATTTTACTTGCTTTTTCATACATTTCTTCAATTCTTGCAGGGTGAATTCTTCCGTCCATTATCAAATTTTCCAGCGTTACTCTCGCAATTTCTCTTCTTACTGGATCAAATGAAGATAATATTACAGCTTCAGGAGTATCATCTACAATTATATTTATACCTGTAAGATTTTCAAAAACTCTTATATTTCTACCTTCTCTTCCTATTATTCTCCCCTTCATTTCATCATTGGGTAAATTTACTACAGATACTGTAGTTTCACTAACATGATCCAGCGCACATCTCTGTATGGCCTGAGAAATTATTTTTTTAGCCATAGCGTCTGCATCTTCTTTTAACTTTGCCTCAATATTCCTGATTTCTTTTGCAGATTCATATCTTGCTTCTTCTTCTATTCTTTTAATTAAAATCGCTTTTGCTTCTTCTTTTGTAAGTTCAGCAATAGCTTCAAGCCTTAGTATTTCTTTTTTTATCACTTCATCTAATTTTTTATTTTTACTTTCGAGTTCCTCTTTTTTTTGATTTACTGTTTGTTCTTCCTTCTCAAGGTAACGATTCTTTTTTTCAATGGAATCCTCCCGGGCCAGTAACCTGTCTTCCATCCTTTTAAGTTCTAATCTCTGTTTTTTGGCTTCTTCCTCAACACGTGTTTTTAAATCTTGAATCTCCTCTTTACCCTCTAACAGGGCTTCTTTTTTAATAGATTGCGCTTCTTTTTTAGCATTACTTAAAAGTAAGTTTGCCTTTTGCTCTGCAGAACTTAGTTTTGAATCTATTATATATTTTCTATAAAAAAAGCCTATGAAAAAGCCCATTACTATTGCAATAGCCAATGTAACTATTCTTATTAACAATTCCATTTTATAAACCTTCCTTCCAAATAAAAAAGCCGAGTTAATTACCCGACTTATAAATTAATTTGCACTAATTAATTTTAAACTAAATATTTCTAATATTTATAAAAATCTAATATTTATATATTAGAACTACAACTTTTTTGCTCTAAAAAAACTCATTATAAACACTAAAGACAATTTATTTTAAACTAACTATTAACTTACGTTCTGGTTTATTATTTTACCAGAATTATCATTAGCAACTTTATAAAAAATATAAGATAACATTTATTTATTAAAACCATCAACTCCCTTTTATTGTATTAAAATTATCTTTCTATCGCTAATAATACTTATCATAACCCGTGCAAATTAACTTATAAACCAAGTAATTATTAATGCTATTATTAATTGCTTTTATTTTAACTATAGCATTAATTTAAGTCAACAGGCACAAAATAAACTTATAATTATTTTTATTTAAAATATTTTAATGGTGGAACAGGTTATAGAATATTCGTGCATGCTTAATTTTTAGTAATTATTTTTCTAAAATGCCTTTTACCCCTCTGAATTACTTTTTTATTGATATCATTTAGACTAAGTTCCAGATTTGGATCGCTAATTTTCCTGTTATTAATTTTTATTCCTCCTTGAGCAACCAGTCTCCTGGCTTCACTGTTAGATTTGGTAAGTCCTGAATCTGTAAGTAATTGTGCCAAACTTATTCTTTTATTCTTTACACTTTTTAGATTTATAATATACTGCTCAATTTTATCCGGAATTTCTTTTTTCTTAAAAATTAAATCAAAATCTTCTTCTGCTTTTAATGCATCATTTTTAGTGTATAGATTCTCTATTATTATTTTTGCCAGTTTTCTCTTTTCTATTGAGGGCTTTAATTTCTCTTTTTTTATATTATCTTCAATTTCTTTAATTTCTTCATTATCCAGTGTGGTTACAAGCCGGAAATAATCCATCATAATATTATCCGGGATAGACATTACTTTACCAAAAATTTCATGAGGTGGCTCATCTACTCCTATATAGTTCCCAAGACTTTTACTCATTTTTTCAATACCATCGGTACCGACTAAAATAGGCATAGTAATGGCAATTTGAGGTTTCTGCGAGAATTCTTTTTGCAATTCTCTTCCCATAAGAAGGTTAAATCTCTGATCGGTTCCTCCTAATTCCACGTCAGCCTCAATTGCAATCGAATCATATGCCTGCATTATTGGATACAGAAATTCCATAATTGCTATTGGTGTATTGCTTTTAAATCTCTTTTTAAAATCATCTCTCTCAAGCATTCTGGCAACAGTAAATTTGGAGGTTAGATTTAAAATATCTTCAAATCTTAAAGACTTGAGCCAGTTTGAATTTTTAACAACTTCTGTTTTTTCAGGGTCAAGAATTTTGTATGCCTGTTTCATATAGGTCTTTGCATTCCTGTCAATATCCTCAGCAGACAGCTCCGGTCTTAAGGTAGATTTACCCGAAGGGTCACCTATCCTTGCAGTATAATCACCGATTATCAGAATAGCCCTGTGACCTAAATCCTGGAACTGCCGGAGTTTATTTAGAACTACAGTATGACCAAGATGAATATCCGGAGAAGTTGGATCTAATCCCAGTTTAACTTTCAAGGGCTTATTTTCTTCTATAGATTTTTTAACAATACATTCCAACTCTTCTTCAATTAAAATGCTCTCAGTTCCCAGTATAATGACATCCATTTGTTTTTTTAAGTTTTTTTCCATCTCTTACTTTCTATAAATACGTTTCTAATTGAAAATTAAAATAAATATTAACATAATAGTCGTATCTATGTCTATTTGGGATAATTCGAAGACTCTCAGATATTCATATATTGTTTGGTATATAGTTATAGTTAGTGTCAAGTTTTCCTATATCAGGGTTTCTTGACACAGGGCTTAATACAGTCGTGTTGTTATTTAACTAAATTTTGTATAAAATTTCTTAAGTTGTAATTTAGTAATATTTGAAAGTAAATATTTTATGATGAGCCCAAAGCGTAAAAAACCAGGCGGATGTTTAAAGTTCTTTATATTTATAGTAGTAGCAATTTTTTTAGTGATCACACTTATAGGAGTAGCTTTAACCCTATATTATATCAATACATTACCAACGCTCGAAGAACTTACTCCATCACCAATTGCTCAAACCTCTGAAGTTTATGCCCTGGACGGCAGACTTATTACCGAATTACATGCTGAGGAAAACAGAAAAATTATTTCTTTTAATGAAATGTCTCCTTATATCAAAGACGCTATTGTGGCAGTTGAGGATAAAAGATTCCGGGAACACGAGGGAGTTGATTATATAAGAATTATAGGAGCTTTTATAGCGGATCTAAAAGCCGGCCAGTGGGTTCAGGGTGCAAGTACTATCACCCAGCAATATGTAAAAAATATTTATTTTAGCCCTGAAAAAACATTTCGCAGAAAAATTAATGAAGCTCTTATTGCCATTCAGCTTGAGAGAAATTACACAAAGGATAAAATTCTGGAAATGTATTTAAATACCATAAATTTCGGATCTGGGACATATGGAATAGAGAAAGCCTCTGAAATATATTTTGGTATAAATGCAAACGAATTAGACCTCCCGCAGTCTGCACTACTGGCAGGTCTTGTAAGAGCTCCCGAAATATATTCACCATTCAATGATATGGAAAAAGCAAAATTAAGAAGGGATCTTGTATTACAATTAATGTATGAACAGGAATTAATTGAAACCAGCCAGTATCTTAACGCATTGGCTGCGCCAATAATCT
>Ga0172364_10001540_pt1 | contig 17861 bp, 17 predicted proteins | sample LakKivSesite10cm_FD_114545 | JGI IMG/M metagenome (GOLD analysis project Ga0172364, IMG submission 114545) | Sediment microbial communities from Lake Kivu, Rwanda - Sediment site 10cm | ecosystem: Environmental > Aquatic > Freshwater > Lake > Sediment | place: Rwanda: Western Province, Lake... | reverse complement strand
CACGCCGCCAGCGTTCGTTCTGAGCCAGGATCAAACTCTCCATTGGAATATCTCAACGCATAATACGTTTTGAACAATGGAATTTTTGGGAAACACGCACGCTTTTGACCTTTACCTTTTCCACTATTCGATTTTCAAAGAGCAAATTATTAACGTTTTTTTTGTGTTTATAAGTCTATCGTTAACAAAGCAAATACAATATATATAAAAAGCACTCTTCTTAAGTCAATATCAAAAATAAAATTTTTATATTTTTTTTATCACCATCATTATCTTGCATAATGCTGACAATATTAACTTTGCGAAACATTATCAAAATTTTACCCTTCACTCAATAAAATTTTTTCTGCCAATTTTTACATCAAAACCAATCCTTGATAAAATTTCGAGCTTTGGAGAAAAACAATTATGAAAACCAGAAATAATGTATTTAACTATGTGTCCATATCTGATTGATATGGATATTTCTGATGCTTATTTTACTTCTTCTTTGTTCTTTCATCAATAACCATTGTTCCATCCGACACGGGAAGAAACAGCGGATATTTATCAAGCGACCGAGGACCAATGATTATCTCCTCAACTTCTATGGATGTATCCCGTAATATATGATTATCATAAGACCTGACAATCCTTGCCTTATGAGGATAACAATAACCCTCCGCAGTTCTTCCAATATCAGAAACTTCATGAACACTTGCCCATCTTCCATCCTGACCATGAATAGTAATTTTTGAGGGGATACCCGCATCATTATCGAATTCCAATTCCGCACAACGTGAAGGAGGTGTTTCGATTTGAATTGAATGGTACGGACTTTTCATTTGTATTGTTTCCGAAGTTCCGATTTCTATTGCTTCCTGAATACTCATGATACCCGAAGAATTTGAACGAGTGAATATTGCCAAACCAAAAAAGGGATAACGAAATAGGCCTATTTCAATGTCTCTTAAATGCTCGACATCCCTTAACCAAATACCAGGCTCCCAATCGCCCCGCTTATTCTGTTCACGGATATATGTGCCATCAGATAATCTTGTGAGGGACATGGTTCTGGTTGAAACTTGATCTTTATAGTGTTCAATATCTATGGGTTCTGTAACTTCTGTATATTGAAATTTTTCAAAACCTTCAGGAACATGAACATATAAACATTCATTAATCAAGTGAGAAAAGGCGCTTTGTGCGTCAAACGGGGTAAAATTATTGCCAATAAAAATTCCCTGGCGCTTGCCAAGAAAAAATCCCTGACGAATATTATCAGCGACAACATTTTTATCTTTAATCTTATATCTCACAGCATAAGAAACATTTAGTATATAATCTGTAGAATTTATGATTTTTGTTAAATCCGCATCTGAGAATAGAAAAGGTTCTGAAATAATTATGAAAAACAATACACCTATAAGAATTATTATTGTTCTGACGTAACAACAATTCATTATTCTACCCCTCTTCTATATCAGGCGTTTCATAGTCTTCCTGACATCATAAATCCTCATAATTAAGATTTACTATGCCTTCCTTAAATTTTGACGAAATGACTGACATTCAGGTTGACAACAGCCTGATTCAGGAAGCACTGGCTCACTTTGCCCTGATATATAGAACTATACCTTGACTCAAATAAGCAGGCATGAAATGTCTTTTCAAAAATCCTGACGCCTCTGCTGGCATCTCCGCGCCCGCAATCACATGCGTGATGCCCCATCTATCAAGTGAAGCGAGGGTTCCATCCTCTCCCCTTTCCCTTAAAAGGAATGTCAGCATATCTTCCGCATGCATGTGAGGATTCGGCAGAAATGGAACCGGACATGAAATAAGGAGCCGATTATTCACAAGGATGAGAACTCTGTCATCATGACTTAAACGTTCCCGAAGATATTCGGTAATATTCTCATAAGGTTGCTCATAATAATAAGATAAGTATTTCAAAACCCCTTTCGTCCTCCTCCCCTCTGACGGGAGAAATCTGACCGCCCAACCAGAATCCTCAGTCCAGACATTGTGCCGTAAAAACGCCCAACCGTATCCCAGCACAAACACGCTCAGCATGGCTGTCAAAAGTGAGCGACGGACAAACACTCGCCTTGCCCCCGTCCAGAAAATTACTACGGAAAGCGGATATAATCCAATGACAAAACGCGCAAATGGTGTCAGTAAAATCAGCAGGAGTGAAAACAAACCGGTGAGGATGAAAAATCGTTCCACAGGTGAAAGTTGCCTGAAATTCAGTGCGAGTAATAAAATGCCAAGACTCATCCAGACCGCCATCACGTTGGCGCCGATATAAGACACATTGTGAATGAAAAGCGGGATATTATGCACGAGGTTCTCAAAAATGCCCAGAGGGGTTTTCAATCCGCGAAACTCCATGTAATAGTTTGAAAATCCCTCTGCCACAGCCCGAAACTCACCCCGCGGGGAAAACACGCCGGAAAGAAACGGATAAAATGGATTGCCCGTGAAAAAGGTGTTTTTTATAAACCATGGAAGGGTGATAATAATCGTGCATGCACCGGCAATAATGAGTTTTCGCCAATGCACCCTGAACCGCGTCCTTTTATCCACAAGTGGCAGTAGAAGATAACCCAGACCGGCAGTTCCCAAAAACAAAATGCCCGTGTTCTTTGAGCTGTATCCAAGTCCAAAAAAAATGCCGGATAGCAGGATATGAAACGTGAGCCCGCTTCCAATCGCCCTTGCGAGAAAATAAATCCCAAGTGCAATATAAAATCCCACCCCCACATCAATAAGTGAACCTCTTATGACTGTTGCCACCTCAAACGCCATGAAGGATGAGCAAAGGATGCCTGCCGCGGCGCGCCTCCCGATAAATCTCTTTCCAAAGACATACCCGCCCATGGCAAGCAGTATGGCATAACACCACTGAAGAAATTTGCAAAGCGTAAAAGTGGCGCCCGGAAGCGCAAGGAGTAAAAGGTTCTGCATCTGGATAAGGAAATGAAACTGTGAGTGCATATTATAAGGGATGGGGCGGATGGCGCCGTCCTGAAGCCAAGCAAGGGGAGTTGCGATATGATACATGACGGCATCGGTTTCCAGCTCGGGATTAAAACATAAAAGAAAAAGGACAAGCGCCGCCAGACTGAAAAGAAAAATACACACACGGGTGAACCAGTCGGAACCGACATTTTTTTTCCGGCTGGCAAGGCAATCTATTAATGACACCGATGGTCTCACCGCAAAAACGAGACTAAGGAAAAAGAAAAGCGTCAGAAACCATCTCTGCAAAATCCCGACCAAGCCAAAAAAAAGAACGGCGTATGAATAAAAGCCGAGTCCAATGCCCGTTGAGGTAATAAAATCTTCAATGGGACTGGAGAGCTGCATCCTGCCGAGCATCCGCCGACCCATGCCGTAAGAGCCCCACATCAGTATCGGAAGATAAAAAGTCTGTAGAAAAGTAAAGGTCATATCCGGTTATTTTGAGATTGCCATATTTCCCCACAAGAAAACGGTAAGAGCGGAGCGGTCACTTCCCAAAGCCGACATTTAACACAATATCCACCCGGCGGTTTTGCTTCCGTCCCTCCGGCGTGTCATTAGAGACAATCGGGTGAAACCACGAACACGAAACAGATTTCAGTCGCTTGCTCTCAATCTTCGAAGACTCCATAAGATACCTGACAACGGCATCAGCCCTTGCCGAGGAGAGGGCGAGATTATCCACAAACGGAAGATTCTGGATGGGTATGTTATCAGTATGTCCCTCAACAAGAATCATGCAGTCAGGGAATTGTTTCAGAAGATTTGCGATTTTGGAGAGGAGGGGCTGGACGTTCTGACTCAATATCACACTTCCGGGGTCAAAGAGGTCATCACTGGCGAGACGAATCACCACGGTGTGTTCAGTGGAGACAACATGCAGTTTGCCCGATGAAATCTCGGCGGCAAGTCCAATTTTAACCTCAGATTCGATATTTTCGAGGGGCGGCTCTGGTGTTGACGTCTTGACTTTTTCCGGAGGCGATTTTTTCAGGACTTCAATCTGCGCCTTCAGGTTTTTGACATGCTCATCCGATGCCGACTGCGCCTTTTTGAGTTTTGATTCAAGGTCGGCGACTTTTGACTCAAGAGTGGAAATGGCGGCATCCTTCTGTGCGATTTGCCCCTGAAGGGTCTGCGCTTCAGTCTTTTTTTCAGAGATTTCCGAGTCCATGGATGAAAGACGCGACTTGAGGGCTTCCATCTGTCCAAGCATGGCAGTCTTTTCATCCTCCGCCTTTTTCAGTTCATCTTCTTTGCTGCCAAGTTCGGCGCCAAGTTCGGAAATTTTGGCTAATAATTCATCTTTCTGCCTTTTAAGTTCATCCTTTGATGCATTCAATTCATTTGTCAACGCATTGACATTGCGGCGGAGTGAGGCATTTTCATCGCTTAGCCGGTTCTCCTTTTCCGTTCGGCTCTGTTCATAAACCTTGATCTCACTCTTGAGATTCTCTATCTCTGTGGAGGATTTGATGCGTTCATTTTCACTATCTCTCTTCAGCTTGGAATAGGAATCCTTATATTCATTGTTCTGCTTCTCCAGCTCGGCAATCCGTTCATCCTGCATCGCCTTGATGCGGCGAAGTTCCGTGAGCTCCGCACAGTTGGTCAGCAAAAAAAGTGGGAGAAAAACCGAAAGGAATGCCAACCACTTATTCATCTTTCCACCACCTTTACTCACAATCATGAGCTTTTATTTCCCATATTTTCTTGAATTTTCCTTCGCCCCGTTTGCTCAAGGAGAAATATCAGAACGAACCACAGGACCACCTGTGCCGTGAGAAGCAGGGCAGGCACAAGGGGGAGATATGCCAACGGGAGTGCGCACATCGCAACGCAAAGGGTCACAACATAAATAAATATGACCGCCTGCCGTTTTGTCATGCCAAGATTGACCAGCCGGTGTGAAAAATGGTTTGTGTCACCCTTCATTAGCGGGCGTCCCGTGCGGTAGCGGATAAAAAGAACACTGAACGTGTCAAAGAGCGGAACGCCGAGGATGATGAGAGGCGTGAGAACTGGCAGTCCGGTCGTAACGCCACGCTTATAATACGTAACAAGTGTTGTGAGCGCCGCAATCATGTATCCAATGAACAGACTTCCCCCATCACCCATGAAAAGGCGTGATTTAATGAAATTGTAATACCAGAATCCAAGAATACTACCCAGCATGGAAAAAAGTAGGACTGTCACAAAAAGGTCGCGTGCACGCCAGGCAACACAGGACAAAATAAAACAGACAATCACAGCAATCCCGCTCGCAAGTCCGTCCATATTATCAATGAAGTTAAAGGAATTTGTCAGCAAAACCACCCAGAATATCGTGAGGAGCGCTCCTGTCCATGCGGGAAGGAAGAGCTGGATGCGAATGCCCGCCGCAAGCAGAGCCAGTGCGGAAATAATCTGACAGATGAGCTTTGTCCACGGTCTCATAGTGATACGGTCATCGATTATGCCAGCGACAAAGATAAATGTAGCACCAATCATGAGCCAGAGGATTTTGCGGGCAATTGTTGGGATATTTACAATATATTTTGAGACGGTCGGATTCAGAAGTGAGGCATGATATGTCCAATATGCCAGAGCAAGACCAAGCACAAGTATCAGGAAAAAACTTGCAAAAATGGCAAGTCCACCAGAGCGCGATTTTGTCTCCTCATGGATTTTCCCTTTCCGTGGCGTATCAAGGAGTAAAAACCGGCGCCCGATAATCTCCGAAATCGGGGTGAGAATCAGGGATAAGAGAAGTGTAAAGAAAAAGACCCCCAGATATATTATACCCCATGAGAGTTTCATCTCGGCTCCTTTGATGCGGCGCTTTTTTCCCCCGACTTGAAATCTTCAACACCAGTAATTTCCCCCATAAGGGTGTGGGCAGTGGAATGTTTCACGTGGACATTGACAATTTCTCCAATGCAGGCATTGCCGCTTGGAAATACAATGGTGTGACCTCCCCTGTCTCTTCCCGCCATATCATGCGGATTGCGACTGGAGCGTCTTTCAATTAGAACCTCGCGCATACTGCCAACAAGCGCCGCATTTTTTTCAGCACTGATTTTTTCCTGAAGATTAATCAATTCCGAAATGCGCGCTTTCTTCACCTCGTTTGGAACATCATCCACCAACTTCGCTGCCGCAGTCCCCTTTCTGACGGAATATATGAACATGAAGGCGGCATCCCAGCGAACCTTGCGGCAGAGGTCAAGCGTCTCCTGAAAATCGGATTCCGTCTCACCGGGGAATCCCACCATGAGGTCTGTTGTGATTGCCACATCGGGAATCTCATCCCTCAAGCTCCCCACAAGTGCAAGATAATCCTTGCGCTTATAACCGCGATTCATACGGGCAAGAACGGCGTCCGAACCCGCCTGTACGGGCAGGTGGATTTGTTCGCACACATGGGAAAGTTGAGCAATGGCGCGTATCAATTTTTCAGACACGTCCCCTGGATGCGAGGTAGTGAAGCGGATGCGCTCAAGTCCGGGTAACTCATTGACTGCGGCAAGGAGGTCACCAAAATCCGCACCCGATGTCGTATCATGGTAAGAATTGACATTCTGTCCGAGGAGAGTTGTCTCTTTCACGCCCTCCTCAATGAGTTGCGATATCTCCCTTAAGATATCATTCTTAGAGCGGCTCACCTCGTGCCCGCGCACAAATGGCACAATGCAATAACTGCAAAAATTATCGCACCCATACATGATATTGACAAATGCCGTAACGCCGTGCGGATGGCGTGGCGTCTGGATTTCCGGGAGCTCAGCGCCAATATTGCCTGTTACAGCGAGACGCTCCCCCGTCTCCATAACCCGCTCAATCAGCAAGGGAAGTTTGAAATAATCGCGCGTCCCGATGACGAGGTCAAGAAAGGGGAATCGTTCTAAGAGCGCGGAACCATCCCTCTGCGGAATACATCCGCAAAGGACGAGCAGTCGTTCGGGCTTTTGAGTCTTCCACGGTTTCATGAGGGTGAGACATCCAAAGGCGCGCTCCTCAGCTGAGCCACGCACACAGCACGTATTAAAGAGTACGAGGTCGGCATCGGTGTCATTCGAAACTTCCTCCCAGCCCGCCTCGCGCAAAATGTCCCCTATCCTTTCTGAATCACACACATTCATCTGGCATCCAAAAGTTTTTATACAAATTTTTTTCATAGACCGAATTTTTTGAATAAGTAGAATTTCGGAAAATCAATGCTTAGCGTAAATAATGTTGAGAATACAATAACAATGACAACCTGATTTACTGAAAGAGATGGAACAAAGATACCATATACACCTAAGAGAAAAAAACTGATTAAAGTCGCCGCACTGAGAATGAGCAATTCTCTACCGGGGACTGATGACCAGAAATGTCTCCGTTCCCTTACAATCAACACACGAAATTGGCTATTGAATATAAGGTTCAGCATGACCAGCATGCGCAGGCGCTCCCATTCCAATTGAAAATATTTTATCCCCACAATAATCACTATCAATCCTTCCACAATCAACAACATACCAGGAATAAGCGATGACAAAGTAATATTTTTCACATTCCATTTATTCGGATTACTTGTCGACTTTACGTTATCAGTTGCCAGAGACATTGTAACAAAATCATTAGCAAAAACAAGCAGTGACATGCCAAGAAGCGAGAGCACAATTTTATGCAAGTAAAAGAACGCCAAAGTCAATAGCCCTTCAAACTCTATAACCTTGGTAACTTTATTTATAACCCATGTCAGCATGCGTTGGTATGTCTGCCTGCTTATTTCTACCGCATCAATTATCACTTTTATTCCAGGCTCGATCAGCACCATGCTTGCCGATGCTTTGGCAACATCGGTTGAGTTGCTCACAGCTATTCCCATCTCTGCCTGCTTTAACGCCGGTGCGTCATTGACTCCATCTCCGGTCATTCCTACCATGTGTCCCTTAGATTGCAGCAATTTTACAATTTTATATTTGTCTTCAGGATATATCTCAGCAAATCCATCGCATGCTTCGATAGCCCTTATCCGTTCATCTTCGTGCAGGGCATTAATATCAGATAATCGGATAATATTATTGCCAATACCCACCTGATGGGCTATTTCCTGAGCTATGCTAATATTATCCCCGGTCAGCATGATTGGCTTTATTCCCAAATTCTTTGCTTCCTCAATCGTATTCTTTGAGTCATGTCTTGGAGGATCCGCCAATGACAATAATCCAATAAGCTGAAAATCATCCAAGTCTTTTTCTATCGTTCTTGCCACGGCAATTGTTCTGTAACCTTTTTGAGAAAATTCTTTTATTGTATCGTTTACCCTTGCCATGGTTTCCTGATTCACTTCCCGGCAAATGGATAAAACCATCTGGCTTGCGCCTTTAATGACTTTCCAACGTTGACCATCAGTCTCAACAATCGCCTCGGTTTTTTTAGTCGCCGGACTAAATGGAGTATAAGCAATCTGTTTGTATTTACTAAGAACAACTCCCATCTTTCTGGCATATTCAATAACAGCAAGGTCTATTACATCCATTCCTTCTTCTCGGGATGCTAAAGCCGCCATGCCGATAACTTCATCCTTGCTGAAGCCAGAAAATGTTACGCTATCTATTATTGACAGTTTATTTTGTGTTATCGTCCCCGTCTTATCAAAGCATAGAACATCTATTGACGCCGCATCCTCTATCGAATCAAGTCTGGTTACCAGCACACCCATCCGACTGAGCTCCAAAGCTCCCACCGATTGAACAATTGTCATGACCGCAGGAAGCGCCACAGGAACTGCCCCCATTAGAAAAATCACAATGAAAGTAAATATCACCAGGATGCTTTCATGAAGTAATAAGGCGTATATTGAAACCAGAATTGAAGCGGCGATGCCCAGATACATCATGTATTTGACAACCGCCATCATGATTTCTTCCTGATGTGATTTCGGCTTTGCAATCTTGACCAATTCGGCTGTCTTACCAAAAAATGTGCCTGCGCCGGTATTAACAACCACACATCTTGCCTCTCCGCGCTTGACTACCGAGCTCGAATAGATGACGTTCGATGGATGCGCATCCTTAGGCAATGACTCTCCAGTAAGAGCCGATTCGTCAACGGAGAGTTCGCCGCTCATAATCTTGGCGTCTGCTGGCACTATATCACCAAGTTTAATGGTGAGGATATCCCCGACTACAATCTCTCGCGCTTCCTTCATCACCCATCTTCCATCCCGCAATACCTTCGCCTTAATCGCCAGCTTTTTCTTGAGCAGCTCAACAGCTCTTTGTGAACCCCGTGCATGTAAATGACCTATGATGACATTTATTGTCAGCAATACAAAAATTATCCCGCCTTCAAAATAATGCCGTAATATAATTGAGAGCCCAATGGCTAATTCCAGCAGCCATGGCATGGGTCCCCAATAACGCTGTAAGAATTCCAGAAGGAGATTTTTCTTTTTCTCTATTATTTCATTCGGACCGAACCTGGCAAGGCGACTGGTGGCTTCAGACTCCGTCAGACCATTTGCAGTTGTCCCTAATGATTTAAGAGTCTCTTCTAAAGAGAGCTTGTAATACTCAGAAGTCCCTCTGATTTTCAGGTCCATAAAAAACACTCTTATCTTTCAGCTTATATATTGCTGCACTTTTATGCTATTATTCATTAACATAAAATCTTATAACTCTATCAGATATTATTCATGGCACAGAAGTGTCAAGACAGGACTGGAAGTGCCTTAAGAGATTAAATACGGCATTCTTTCCCTTGACATTATTATAATGTCAGACAGACATAACTCTTTATATTAGGATAGAAAGATAAGGAAACGATTATGAAATTAAAAGTTGATAAAGATGCCGATGCCCTTTATCTGACTATTGATGACTCGACTATTGCCGAATCAGAGGAAGTCTCACCGGGTGTCATTGTGGATTATAATGCTCAAGAAGAAGTCGTGGGTGTTGAAATTCTTCACCTTTCAAAACGAAGCCGCCAATCCAATATCCGCGAATTGATATTTGAAACAATATAATGCAAATCTTATTTTACTCAGCTAATTCTCTTTCCCTTTGATTACACCGATCTATTACATAAATAGAATTCACGAATCTGTTATCCGTCAATGTGAATTCAAGGATTTATGTTTGGCGTTCTCTTATGGATAATTATTGTTTCCATACCAGATTGTGCCAAATTCCTTTTAAATAATAGGCTCAAGAATGCTTATCAGCTTAGGAATGAACTCTGAGGCAACTATCCATATCTTGTCATGTTTAATCTCACCATATTCATGAGCAATGACATTTCTTTGAGCGATGATTCCACGCCATGGTATTTCGTTATGAGCATCGCGAAATCCTTGAGAGACATGTCCGGCTGCTTCGCCAATAATCTCAATATGCCGCTCAACAGCACCCCGCAACATTCGATCATTGATGTAATCATGATAGGTCTTATCTCTGACAAATTCAGCGATTGCTTTGGCGGCGTCAAGCATATCCCACATATAAGCGGCGTCTAACTTTTCATGCGGCATAGAACACCTCATGTTCGGCAAGAATGGCGCGGCGACGGTAAGGATTGCGGATAGCGTCCTTTTCCACAATATCCACATCATGCCCGAAGATGCCTTTTAGTTCATCCATCATGTCCACAATATCCAGAAGGCTCCAATGTGAATCGTTGGCAAATGTAACAAGGACATCCACATCACTTTCCGGGCAAAAATCATCGCGAAGAATAGAGCCGAAAAAAGCGAACTCAGATATTTTCCATTTACGGCAGAATTCCTCAATTCGCTTGCGGTCGATGGGAATTTGAAGATTCATCTCGGTAGTTCCCTTATGGGCAATTTGCATGTCCAATCAAAATAAACGGTTCTTCGTAGCAATGTGTGGACTTGAAAGTCAAGAAGGAAGAAGAAATCTTACAATATGGATTTAAATAATCCTTCAAATTCCAAGCGATTTGGCGAATTGCTGAATTTTGGCTTGTGATTGATTTTTGACGACTTCTTTGGTCATGATTCCGAGGATGGCGAGGGGTTTTTTGCCAGATAATTCTTCCATGTGGCGGAAGGTGGAATCGATACCACTGCTGCCTGCGGTGCAGAAGAAGGCGACGTTCCTAAAATTTTCCTTATTTTGCATGATGTAGGTGCGCGTTGCGCAGGACATTGTCCATGCCCAGACTGGCGTGCCGATAATAACGAGGTCGTAATCTGCCGGGTTTTTTTCGAGCGGCTTGATGGGCGTATGCTTTTTCAGCATTGCGTCCTTACCGGCGACAATAAATCCAAAAAGTCCACCGCGCTTTTTCAAGTCAACGATTTCCTCAACATCGCAACCGAGAAGGGTTTGAATTGCCCCAGCAACCCTCTTTGTCACCCCCGTCCGTGAATAAAATACAACGAGAGATTTCATAACACCCCTCCTTAAAAGGCACTCATGAGCAAGTAAAAAAGCCCGCCCGCACCATCTTTCAAAATATTGAAAATCGGCAGTGAAAGGGACGTCTTGAATTCTCGCTCAAGCTCTTCCGCATTAACATAATCCGGCTTGAAATGACCTCTCCGCCCGACTTGACGCGGGAAAAATGGGTTGATGGCAACGGCTATGAGACGGATGGGATGATAGTAGTGGACATGCGCGCCGCGCTTTAAAAGTTGTTCAAGATTGTCACGGACTTCAATCGGATTTCCGCCCGCAAGAAGCATTGTCGGCGATGCAAAATCAAAAAGGACATCCTTTAACGTGAGGGCTGAATTGTTCAGAAGCGCTCTGAATGGTTTTGATGCGACTGCACCGGGGATAGCCACACATCTAACGTCATCCTTTATCTTTGCGCTGAGGGAGGCGGCATCTGCATCAGCGAGGAGCGATGTGCATCCGGCGAGAACCGCCTTCGTACCCCTGTGACCATAAATCGTAACCTCATCAGGCATCTCGGATGGCAAATTTCGGTGTGCCTCCTCCCCCATCTGGAAGATGTCCATGATTGCCTTCATCTCCTCGGCAAGATGAGGAATGTTGGTCGAGCGTGCGGCGCCAGTGGTAAAGACAACAGTATCGGCGGCTGTCATGGGCACCATGCGACCAAGCGCGCCGTCAATCAGTTGAATCGGAGCATATTTCTCAAGAAGTATCAGTACGCGTCTCAGCGCATCGGTCTTGTTGGGACCTGCGAGCATAATGCGTCCTTCGCCAGTAATTCGGACATGTAGGACACGTCCGAGCGATGTCATTTCGTCCGTGGGCGCAATAACTTCGTATGGCGCGGTTGCATTGCGCACGCATTCCTCCGCCGTGCAGAGATGAATTCCCTCATAAACGTCAAGACGCGGTTTGGGAAGGAGCGTCAGGTTATCAATCGCCTCTCCATCATAACCGATGCCAGTGAGGGCTACGGGGATAGCGCGACGGCGCGCCTCATTCATCAGGGCAATCAGAACTGTGGTCTTGCCGGTATTCTTTGCCGTCCCCACAATCCCGACACGAACGGTTTTTGTCCTCTTCTTCAAACAGAACACCTGTTTCATGGAATCTTAATAAATCTATCCTTTTGCACCTGTCCATCTGTCAACGAAAGAAGTATCTGCATAACATACAAATACTTCCAAAATTCCATTCAAAAAAATATTGACAGAGTCCTATCACCATAAGACTTTCGGTTTGAATTAAAAATAAGAAAGATTGATGATGAATGGACGAAAAAATATTTTGTCCAGCATAAAAATAATTCAATGGAGGTAAGAAGGTTATGGCAATCAAGGTTGGTATCAACGGATTTGGAAGAATCGGGCGTCTCGTTTTCCGCGCCGCTATCGACAGAAAGAATATTGACATTGTCGGCATCAATGACCTGTTTGAACCCAAAGTCCTCGCCCATCTCTTGAAGTATGATAGCATCCACAAGAAACTTGATGGAACCGTTGAGGCAAAAGAATCCAGCATTGTTGTCAATGGCAAAGATATCAAGGTCACAGCGGAAAAAGACCCCGCCACACTCCCCTGGAAAGCCCTTGGCGCAGAGGTTATTATTGAGTCAACTGGCAGGTTCACCAAGCGCTCCGATGCCGAAAAGCATATCACCGCCGGAGCAAAAAAGGTAATCATTACAGCCCCCGCTACTGACCCCGATGCCACGTTCGTCATGGGCGTGAATGAGAATACTTATGACAAGGCAAAGCACAACATCGTCTCCAACGCATCCTGCACAACGAACTGCCTTGCCCCCGCCGCCAAAGTCATTCTTGACAAATTCGGCATCAAGCGCGGCTTCATGACCACCATCCATTCTTACACAAACGACCAGATGATTTTAGACATCGGGCACAAAAAGGATATGCGTCGCGCCCGCGCCGCCGCACTCTCCATGATTCCCACCAGCACAGGCGCCGCCAAGGTAATCGGTCTTGTCATCCCCGAGCTCAAGGGCAAAATGGACGGCTTTGCAATGCGCGTTCCCACACCCAATGTCTCTGTGGTTGACCTCGTATGCGAAACGGAAAAGACCCTGACCAAGGCAGACCTTATAGCCGCTTACAAGGATGCCGCTAAAGGCAAACTAAAAGGCATCCTCGCCGTCTCTGAGGAACCTCTCGTCTCCTGTGACTTCAACCACACGGATATTTCCTGCACCATAGACGCCGAATTTTGCAACGTCATAAGCAGTAATTTCGTAAAGGTCATTGCCTGGTATGATAATGAGTGGGCATATTCCTGCCGCATTGTTGACCTTTTGGAATACATGATGAAATAGTCAATTGATAATTGACAATTAATAAGGAGGGTTTATGACGGCTCGCATACCTCTAATTGCTGGCAACTGGAAGATGTTCAAGATGCGGAGTGAGGCGGCAGACCTCGTCAACGCCATTTTACCTGCGGTCTCGCGAACCGATTACTGCGAGGTGGCTGTCTGCCCTCCATTTACCGCAATCCAGACTGTTTACAATCTTGTTAAGGGGTCAAAACTCGCACTCGGCGCACAGAATTGTCACTTTGAGGATAGCGGTGCATTTACGGGAGAAGTATCGCCCCTGATGCTGAAAGATTTGGGCTGTCAGTATGTGATTATCGGTCACTCAGAAAGGCGACAGAAATTCGGCGAGTCGGATGAACTCATCAACAAAAAGCTAAAGGCACTTTACAAACACCAGCTCAAGCCGATTCTATGCGTGGGCGAAACATTGGAGGAACGTGAGGCGGGACGCCTGAAGGAGGTTGTGGAGCGGCAAGTGCGCGGCGGTCTGGCTGATGTCCCGCAGGAAAAAATCCTCAACACGGTCATTGCCTATGAGCCCGTCTGGGCTATCGGCACTGGCAGAAATGCAACCCCTGTGCAGGCGGAAGAGATGCACATCTTCATCAGGGAACTCCTTGGGAAGATGTATTCAAGGGACGTGGCGGATAAGGTGCGCATCCAGTATGGTGGCAGTGTTAAACCGGAAAACATAAAAGAACTTATGGCTCAGCCTGATATTGACGGGGCGCTTGTGGGAGGTGCCTCACTCAAGCCCGACCAGTTTATCCCACTGATTCAGTTTAAAAACTGAAACCACCCTTATTGGGAGGGCGAAAATGAAAAGGATTGGCGTTATTACTGGCGGTGGCGATTGCCCCGGTTTGAATGCCGTGCTACGCGGGATTGTTGTCAGAGCAGTCAGCATGGGAACCCAAATTTATGGGTTCCGCCGTGGATATGAAGGGCTTATGGACACTGGTGATTATGTCCGCCTCGGCTCGGAGGATGTGGAGGATATTATAATCCAGGGCGGGACTATATTAAGAACTTCCCGCGCAAATCCTTTCGCAAGGAAGGAAGGTCCGCGCCAGATTGTCAATAATTTAAACAAACTCGGTTGTAAGGCACTCATCGTCATCGGCGGGCATGATATCCTCACCAGCACTTATGAGCTCTATAAAAAGACCGGACTGAACATCATCTTTGTCCCCAAATCTGTGCAGAATGGAGTCTGCGGCACGGATTATACTTTTGGATTTTTCTCCGCCGTGAATTACACCGCCGAGGCGATTGACCGACTCCATACCACTGCACGCTCCTATGGGCGCTGTATCGTGGTTGAGACAACAGGTCCGAAGGTCGGCTGGCTTGCCCTTTATGCCGGACTTGCAGGCGGGGCTCATGCCATTCTCATTCCAGAATTCCCTTATGACCTGAACGCAGTCTGCAATCTTGTGAAGCGCCGCAAGAAGGAGGGAAAGGAGCATACCATCATCGTCATGTCAGAGGGCGCCGCACCAAAAGATCGCAGGAATTACAGACTCACGTCCGTGGTCCGCGATGAATTCGGTAATGAATCCCTGACGGGCGCCTCGCAGTGGTTGGCAGCAAGAATTCAGGAGACGACAAAGATTGACACACGCCCTGTGGTTCTGAGTTCCATTCTGCGCGGTGGCACTCCAACTGCTTTTGACCGCACACTGGGTCTCAAATTCGGCGCCAGGGCAATGGAGCTCGCGGATGAAAGGCAGTTCGGCATGATGGTGAGTCTCCAATCCACGGAAATCACTGCCATTCCCATGGAAGACGTTGCGGGCAAAATCCACACAGTGCCGGAAAGTCTCTATCGAGAATCAATGCTTTTTATGAAATAAATCGTTTCCACCACGAAGACACCAAGACACAAAGAATGGAACTTAAAGTAAATAAGAGCATTATCCGTTTGGTGGAGAGCGACATTACAGAGCTGGCGACGGATGCCATCGTCAATGCGGCGAATGCGGCATTGCAGTTGGGCGGCGGCGTGGCGGGCGCTATAAGGCGCAAAGGCGGACAGACGATTCAGGAGGAGTGCGACCGCATTGGCGGGACACATGTGGGCGGCGCGGTCATTACCACTGGGGGCAATCTCAAGGCGAAACATGTCATTCATGCCGTTGGACCGCGCATGGGTGAGGGAGATGAAGACCGCAAGCTGGAGAGCGCCACGCTGAACAGTCTGAAAGTCGCCGATGAAAACAAACTGGAGACCATCGCCTTCCCCGCCATCAGCACAGGCATTTTCGGATATCCCATGGACCGTTGTGCCCGCATCATGATCCAGACCGCCAAACAATATCTCGCCGGTCCCACCACCCTCAAAGAAGTCATCTTCTGCCTTTACGGACAGGACGCCTATCATATTTTTGAAAAAACTCTCCATGATATCATTCGATAATTTTTTATTTTGACAGGTTAAGAGAGTTAGCATGATACTACTAACCGGTTTTTTAAATTTTGGAGAACACAATAATGAAGGAATTGATTACAGATATACGTTTGGGGGATTGTCTTGAAGTATTAAAACAATTTTCTGATAATACATTCGATCTTATTGTCACCTCCCCTCCTTATGCTGATAGTAGAGCAAAAACGTATGGCGGAATCTCACCTGATGATTATGTAGAATGGTTCCTTCCCCGAAGTGAACAATTTTTACGTGTTCTCAAATCCACCGGAACTTTCATTTTGAATATTAAAGAACGTGTTGCTGATGGAGAAAGACATATCTATGTGATTGAATTAATACTCGCTCTGAGAAAACAAGGTTGGCTTTGGACTGAGGAATTTATCTGGCACAAAAAGAATTGTTATCCCGGAAAATGGCCAAACCGCTTTCGCGATGCGTGGGAGAGATGTTTGCAATTCAATAAATCAAAAAAGTTCAATATGTATCAAGAAAATGTTATGATCCCGATGGGGAGTTGGGCTGAGAAACGTCTAAAAAGTTTAGGCAAACACGATGTCATAAGATTTAATTCACAAGTTGGAAGCGGATTTGGTAAAAATATTGCAAACTGGATAGGACGAGAAAAGGCTTATCCAACCAATGTTCTTCACTTTGCAACAGAATCCTCAAATAAAAATCATAGTGCTGCATTTCCAAAGTCATTACCAGAATGGTTTATAAAACTTTTCACAAAGGAATATGATTGGGTTTTAGACCCTTTTGTCGGAAGCGGAACTACTTGTGAGGCTGCTTATGAATTACATAGAAATTCAGTTGGAATTGACAATATCCCTGAATATGTAAAAATGGCACGCGAGCGAATTCCTCAATATGAATATCTGCTCTTAGAGGAAGAAAAGAAATATGGGAAGAATAAAAAGAGATGAAATTATTGGCTTTATTGAACATAATATTCAAATGTTTTATGGTAATCGGCTTAATAAACTGATGAAACTAAAACTGGGTGAATTATTAAAAAGAAAAAATCCTTATCTTTTTAAAGCAAAGTATATAATAACCGCTCCCGAATTAGTAAAAACAATTCTTGATGCATATCTATCATCACAGGAAGAGGGAATATTTGGAGGTTTTCTCGAAGAATTAGCCATATTCATATGTGGAAAAGTATATAATGGTAAAAAATCATCGGCTGAAGGAATAGATCTGGAGTTTAATAAAGAAGACATCAAATATCTTGTATCTATCAAGTCAGGACCAAATTGGGGCAATAGCAGGCAAGTTCAAAAAATGAAAGACGACTTTAAACATGCAATAAAAATATTAAGCACTAATACCCCAAGACACAAAATCGATGCCATTTGCGGTTGTTGCTATGGAAAAGATAAAAATCCCGATAAAGGAGAATATCAAAAATTATGTGGACAACAATTTTGGAAATTTATATCAGGCGATGAGTCTCTTTATGTAGACATTATTGAACCTTTGGGAAACAAAGCAAAAGAAAAAAATGAAAGGTTTAATATAGAATATGCAAAAGTAGTAAATAAATTTACCATGCAATTTGCTATTAATTTCTGTGATTTTGATGGGAATATTCTATGGGAAAAACTGGTCAAATATAACTCAGCTAAAGAAAGCGATCTTAAAATCAGACCTCTTCCAAAGTAATCACAGATAACACTATTGTAAT
>Ga0172364_10001539_pt1 | contig 17863 bp, 13 predicted proteins | sample LakKivSesite10cm_FD_114545 | JGI IMG/M metagenome (GOLD analysis project Ga0172364, IMG submission 114545) | Sediment microbial communities from Lake Kivu, Rwanda - Sediment site 10cm | ecosystem: Environmental > Aquatic > Freshwater > Lake > Sediment | place: Rwanda: Western Province, Lake... | reverse complement strand
TGAAGACTATTGACAGCGCTACAACAACAATTTTTACCGGTTTACCGGGGAGATATTTTTCTCCTATAATGATCAGGATCATTGCGGCAATACCAAAAAGCAGAACTTTGATATTGGTGTCGGGTAATTGATGTATAAGGTTAATAAAACGCTGGTATGAATTGGCACCTCCTCCTGCTACGCCAAACAGCTTGGGCAACTGTGTTAGTGCAATGGCAATGGCAGCTCCTGCCTTGAACCCAAGTAATACTGTTTCACTTATAAAATTAATGATGCTGCTCAGCTGCAGCAGGTAAGCCAGGAAACTTATTCCTGCCAGCAAAAGCGCCGTGAGAGACGCCAGGTCAATCCAGCGTTGTATATCCCCTCCGGCCAGGTCTGCCAGCGTCACACCTATGACCAGTGATATGGCAGAGGTAGGACCAACAGCGACCTGCCTTCCTGAACCAAACAAAGCGTAAAAAATACCACCAATCAGGTATCCGTAAATACCATACTGGGGAGGTAACCCGGCCAGTGTGGCATAAGCCATGGAAACAGGAATAGCATAGGCCGCAAGCGTTATACCTGCGACGCTGTCATTGCCAAAAAGTTTTAATGAATAACCTGGAAGCCACTGTGCAACAGGAACCAGGGTTTTCAACATTGGGAATTTGATTTTCATGAATGGATTGGAATTTCTTAGTTAACCTGAGACATAGTCATATCCTGAATTCAGTCATGCTGGATGCAATATAATACTTTTATTGAATTTGAGTATTAAGGTTCAGGGTCATTACGGCAGATTAACCTGTGCATAAATATCAGATAACAATAATTCGATATCCTGACTGGTAATTTCAGTATTTTGGTGTAACTTGCAACTGCACTGTTTTCCTTATTTTAAGAGTTATATGAAATCTCTTTCTATTGAAGGAACCCCTAAAACCCCGAGTGTTTTATCAGATGTAAATCTTGGCCTTATTGAGATAAGAGGCAGATCCAATCCTGAAAATGCCTCAGAATTTTACAGGCCTTTGATAGATTGGGTTGATGAATATGTCCGGAATCCACTCGTGGTGACGACGGTTAATATTGAACTGGAACATTTTAATACCACTTCATCCAAATGCATCCTGAGCATATTAAAAAAACTTGAATCATCCATGGATTCAACAAGGGATGTTGTGGTCAACTGGTACTATGATAAGAACGATGCAGATTACAGGGAAACAGGAGAGTATTATGAAAAAATGACAGAGCTCCATTTTAATTTCCTGCCCACCTGATCCTGCTCATCCCTTGCAAACAATCCTGCTATTTTCTGAATACTTTCTCCAGGTCAACTGTCTTGCTTAAACCTTCACGATTATAGCAAGTGGCAGAAAAATTACTGTTTCCAGCTTTTGATTTTTTATCATAAAAAGATCCGCATCTTTTCATATTATTATCTCTTAACAATTAATTATACTGTAGTCACAGTAACAGTCATTCTAATAATATCATGGCAGGCGATGTATAATTCAGAAAATATTCGTATTTTTAATTCAGGTGAAATATAAATTGTTCACAATTTTAATTAACAGACAATCAGGACAGAACAGGAAAATCGTTTCTGTAAATCAAAATAATTAATCTTAGCAATCCGATTATGCAACCACTATCCATTGAAGGGACGTTCAAGACCCCGAAAATAACAGCTGACGCAGGCAAGGGCCTGATCGAGATAAGCGGTCGTTCAAATCCCGAGAATGCTCCTGAATTTTATAAACCATTGTTGAATTGGGTTGATGAATATATCCAGAATCCTGCATTACACACCAAGGTGGTTATTGCATTTGAACATTTCAATACCAGTTCATCAAAAGTTGTACTGAATATTTTCAGAAGGCTTGAGGTCATCCCCGGTTCAGCAATAAATGTTGTCGTCGACTGGCATTACGATGCAGAGGATGAAGACGAGCGTGAAACCGGGGAATACTACCAGAAAATGACGAGTCTTGGATTCAAATTCACGGGAGTTTAGTCATTAACAGCCATTGCTTTCAGATCTTTCGCAGTTTTTACCAGCTGTATGAACTCTGTACGGTATCCTTCTTTATCCTCCTCCCTGGCACCCTGAGCTAACCCGATCAGCTGTTCAAATGAAGCTTCCGCTTTGAATTCTGAATCTCTTAATAAAAGTCCAAACTCTGCTACAGCTGCAGCAAACCTGAAGTTTGCCGATGTTTTTTCAGGATCTTTAATCTTTCCTGCTACCGGTTCATCTATAAGGATACTTTTATCCCCTTCTGGTTGTTTGTACCTTAGTTTAACAGTCAGGAGCTCAGCTGAAGGATCCGGTTTAGCAGCCTGATTGTTTTGCTGGTACTTCAAGTGATCAATATCACCTGTCTTTTCCTCAGACCAGGCAGGGATCAGTTCATAAAGTGCTGTCACTGCATGTCCCGCTCCCATTTCACCGGCATCCTTTTTATCATCATTGAAATCTTCTGCATTCAATAAGCGGTTTTCATAGCCGATCAGCCGGTAAGCCTTAACTCTTGCCGGATTAAATTCAAGCTGGAATTTGACGTCTTTGGCAATGGTGAACAGGGTACCCGCAAATTCACTGACCATCATCTTTCTTGCTTCCTGGATATTATCAATATATGTATAATTGCCGTTGCCTTTATCGGCGATGATCTCCATTTTGTCATCCTTGTAATTACCCATACCAAAACCAAGGACGGTAATGAATATACCCTTTTCACGCTCCTGTTCCACCAGCCGTTCCATATCAGCATTGCTTGAAACTCCAATGTTGAAATCCCCGTCAGTGGCAAGGATGATACGGTTATTGCCACCTTTTATAATATTTTCAGCAGCGATCCTGTAAGCTAATCTCAAACCCTCACCTCCCGCTGTTGAACCCCCTGCCTGAAGGTTATTGATAGCTGCCAGAATTGTTTCTTTCCTGTTGCCCGGTGTTGATCCCAGCACCATCCCTGCAGCTCCCGCATAAACGACAATCGCCACCCTGTCCTGCGGCCTCAGTTCATTAACCAGCATCTGAAATGCCGACTTGAGCAAAGGAAGTTTATTCGGTTCATCCATGGATCCTGACACATCTATCAGAAACACGAGGTTTGATGCGGGTAGTGCTGATTTATCCATTTCTTTCCCTTTCAGCCCCACGAGAAGCAGCTGATGATCCTTGTTCCAGGGACATGCTGATAATTCAGTAATAACTAAAAAGGGATGCTGCCCGGCCGGTTCAGGGTAATCATAGGAAAAATAATTAATCATTTCCTCGATCCTTACTGCATCAACGGGTGGCAACTGGCCCATATTTATGAACCTCCTCACATTGGAATAAGATGCCCTGTCCACATCAATGGAAAATGTAGAGAGCGGCTGATTGATAACATCCTTATATCCATTCTCATGTACTGTTGAATATCCTTCCGTGTTGAAGTCCTGATAATAGGGATCATACACGGAAGGCATTCCTGCGACCGACATTTTTGCGGCCGAATAATTTACCGAGCCCAGCCCCCGGACCATTTCCATGGCTGTAGCTTGATCAGCCACCTCCTCCTTTACCTCCACAATGGCCACAGCCTCCGGCCTGAGAGATACATTGATGACCTTCTGGTCACCAATAACAACTTCCAAAGTCTTATACCCGGAAAAAGCAAATACAAGGATTTTGTCCCCCGGCAGCACGGTTATACTGTATTCACCGTTATAATCAGCTATCGTACCCCGGTTTGAGTTTTTGACTGTAACACCTGCACCTGCCAGGGGCGTTCCCTGATCATCGGTTACCAGTCCCCTGATCACGCGGGGTTCATCCTGATGGAGAGTGAAAGCCTGTGTGATCAGCAGAATGAAAGAAAAAATAATTGTTCTCATGACTTATATGTTTTTGAATATTTTCAATAATAGGATGCATCCGGTCACAGATTTCCATAAATTATTTTATATTTCTCAAAGTATAATGAGGGGCTGTCTTAAAAGTGTCAAATAAACTTTCTGATATTGGGGGTTTGAATTCATTTATAAGACTGTACTTAATTATTTCACGTTACTGATCAGATCACATAATTTTTCAAGCCATTGAGGATTGTCAAGGGAAACAGGAAGGAGATGCCCGACAGCGTGTTGTTGGATAAGTACCGCATCTCCGGGGAGATTGAGCTTATCGGGGAATTGTATTCCAGGTATTTGCACCTGGTATATGGCGTGTGTCTCAAATATCTTCAAAACCGTGAGGATGCCAGGGATGCGGTAATGGATATTTTCGAAAAACTTATTATTGAATTTAAGATTTATGTTATAAGGGATATTAAAAGCTGGTTGTATGTGCTTACAAAAAATTACTGCCTGATGGAACTCAGAAAAAGGCAGACAGGGGACAAAAGAATCAGAAAATGGCAGGAGGAGCATCCTGAATTTATGGAATCAACCCAGGAATTGCATCCAATAGATAAGAATGATTTAAAGTATGAAGCCGCCCTGGAAAAATGCCTGGAATATCTGACAGGGGAGCAAAGAGAATGTATCAGGCTGTTTTACTTTGATAACAAGAGCTACCGTGAGATTGCCACGGCTTTGATGCTGGATGAAAAAAAAGTAAAAAGCCATTTGCAAAATGGAAAAAGAAATCTGAAAATTTGCCTGGAGGGCCGACATGTCAAAAGATAAGAGATATATAAGGAAAGATCTTGAGAATTATCTGGATTATACCGGTGACAAGATGAGTGACCGGGACAGGAATGCCTTTGAGAAAGAGCTTCAGAAAGATCCATTTGCATCCGAGGCCCTGGAAGGGATGTCCATGATTGACCCGGTTGATATTGCTTCAGACATGGCTGATCTGCAGCTGCGCCTTAAAAGAAGGATAAATATCAGGAGGCGTGTCATGTTGTACCGCATAGCAGCAGCTGTTGCCATCCTTCTGATCGTCTCCGCCTCACTGTTGACTGTTTTCTATCAGGAGCTGGGGTTATTCCCTGGTCCGGTGGCAACAACAGAATCACCGGCCAGGTCTGAAGAGAAAGCCGCTGCAACAACAGAAGAAGCAAATATCGTTCAACAGACTGCTCCTGAAGAACACCAGGCTGCAGCTGCACAGATCAAAAAGGATATTTCTGCACGGGAATCGACCCCCAGGACAGAAAAGACAGAGACTGTTGAAAAATCTTATCCGGAAAGTGCAGGGGAAAAAGCAAAAATCTCTCTTTCGGTCAGTGATGAGAGTGCTGAGAAAATCCCGGCAGAAAAAAATATTGAACAGGTCTTCACAGAATCTAAAACAGCCGAAGATGCTGCTGCACTTAAAGAGATGATGTTTGCGCGGGGAGAAGGTGTTGCAGAAGTAACAACCGGTGCAGGTATGATTACAGGGGTTGTCACCTCCTCAGAAAACGATGCACCGCTCCCGGGGGTGAGCATCAGCTTAAAGGGGACAACAGTCAGCACCACGACTGACTGGAACGGAAAATTTGAGATACAAGCAGCAGGACGGGAGCAGAAGGTCCTTATCGCCGATTTTATCGGTATGTATCAGCAGGAGGTACCAGTCGCTGAAAATAAAGTTGCCAGCATCATTATGGAACCATCACCCGAAGCTCTGGAAACAGTGCTCATCAGCGGCTATGGCAACAACATCCTTCCTGAAAACGCCGAATCGTCCAAATATTACAGGACTATTGATAAGACTGCCTCCAATGCATATCAACCTGCCTCACCGACTGAAGGATTACGGCAATTCAGGAATTATATTTCCGGGAATATCAGGTTTCCTGAAAATACCGAATTGAAAAGGTCTGTTGTTGTGATGGGATTTGTGGTTAATCTTTCGGGAAGACCCGAGCAGTTCAATGTCATATTAAGCCCGGGTGCAGCATTCTCCAATGAGGCAATCCGCCTGCTTCTTCAAGGCCCTTCCTGGGCCCCGGCACAAAAAGATGGCAAGTACCTCCCGGAAGAAACAAGGATCAGGATCGTGTTTGACAGGAAAAACTGATTATTTACCCGCACAACACATTAAAATATTTTAATTATTTTAACTTTGTTGTTACTCTGTATAATTGATAACAATAATCCTCTTATTCATGGCACAGTTAAAAGGAAAAATAATTCAGATCATCGGGCCTGTCATAGATGTGAGCTTTGAAAATACTGGTGGTGAGCTTCCCAATATTCATGATGCAATGCACATAAAAAGACATGATGGCAGCAACCTTGTTATTGAATGTCAGCAACATATAGGCGAGAATACTGTCAGGGCCATTGCTATGGATTCAACCGATGGTCTGCAGAGGGGTGTCGAAGTGATCGCCACCGGTGCATCAATACTTATGCCTGTCGGTGAGCAGATCAAAGGCCGTCTTCTTAACGTTATCGGTGATCCTATTGATGGTATTGGTCCTCTCAGTAAGGAAGGCGGTTATGAAATACACAGCAAACCACCGATTTTTGAAGACCTGTCCACACAGAAAGAGGTTCTGTTCACCGGTATTAAGGTTATCGACCTGCTTGAACCGTATTCAAAAGGAGGGAAGATAGGGCTTTTCGGAGGAGCAGGTGTGGGCAAGACAGTGATCATCATGGAACTGATAAATAACATTGCCAAGAAATATGCCGGGCTTTCGGTTTTTGCAGGGGTAGGTGAAAGAACAAGGGAAGGTAACGACCTTCTTCGCGAAATGATTGAATCTGGTGTTATCAAATACGGAAGTGCCTTTCTGGAAAGTATGGAAGCTGGAAGCTGGGATCTCAGCAAGCTCGATCGTGCAGAGCTGGGCAAATCTCAGGCTACACTGGTCTTCGGACAGATGAATGAACCGCCGGGAGCAAGGGCAACAGTAGCACTCTCAGGATTGACGATAGCAGAATCTTTCCGTGACGGAGATGAACAGAGCGGTGGACGTGACATATTGTTCTTTGTCGATAACATATTCCGTTTTACACAGGCAGGCTCTGAAGTATCAGCATTGCTGGGAAGGATGCCCTCAGCTGTTGGGTACCAACCCACCCTTGCCACCGAGATGGGTATCATGCAGGAAAGAATCACTTCTACAAAGCGTGGATCAATAACCTCTGTGCAGGCTATCTATGTGCCGGCAGACGACCTTACCGATCCCGCACCGGCAACAACTTTTGCACACCTGGATGCAACAACCGTGCTCAGCAGAAAGATATCCGAGCTGGGTATATACCCGGCCGTCGATCCCCTGGATTCGACCTCGAGGATCCTTACCCCTGAGGTTGTCGGACAGGACCATTACAATACTGCCCAGCGCCTGAAAGAACTGCTGCAAAGATTCAGGGAGTTACAGGATATTATTGCTATTCTGGGCATGGATGAGCTTTCAGAAGAAGATAAACTGGTGGTGCACCGTGCCAGAAGAGCCCAACGGTTCCTTTCACAACCATTCCATGTTGCTGAAGCATTCACAAATATACCCGGATGCCTGGTTTCTATCGAGGATACTATTAAAGGATTCAACATGATCTTAGACGGATCTGTCGATAAATATCCCGAGGCAGCATTTAACTACGTGGGTACTATTGAAGATGCTATTGCAAAAGGTGATAAGATTTTAGCAGAAGCAAAATAGGTGAGCAGATCATAATTGCCATCAGTTATGTTACTGGAAATTATCACACCGGACAAAAAAGTGTACCAGGGAGAAGTCAAGCTGGTCAAAGTCCCCGGCAGCAAAGGCTCTTTTGAGGTACTGAAAAATCATGCACCCATAATATCAACCCTTGACAAGGGAGAGGTCAAGATCATTGATAACGCAGACAAAACGACCTATTTTGATATCAGCGGAGGTGTTATTGAAGTTAAACGCGATATGATCATTATTCTCGCTGAATCATTATCCTGACCTTTACAGGCATATCTTTCGTAATTATCTGCCAAAGAAATGAAAGCGATTATTTCAATAGTCATTTCAGGCTTGCTGCTTACCACACAGACCGAAAAACACAAAGTTACATTTACCTCTTCAGACGGACTCAGGATTACTGCAGATCTTTATATTGCCGATAAGGATTTCCCATATATCCTGCTTTTTCACCAGGAAGGTTCCAGCCGGGGAGAATACACAGAAATTGCAGAGAAACTGACAAAAATGAATTATAACTGTCTTGCTGTGGATCTCAGATCCGGAGAAAATTCCAATTATATAAATAATGAAACGGCTCTTTATGCGGCTGAAAACGGGATTTCAGACCATATGATTGATGCACGGCTGGATATTAAGGCAGCTATTGATTATGCCTGGAACCAGTCCTATAAACCAATAATTTTATTCGGCAGTTCCTATTCCGCCTCCCTGTGCATGCTGGAAGGCAGGACAGATAACCGGGTAAGAAGCGTCATTGCCTATAGTCCCGGTGAATTTTTTGGTGATGACCTCAGAATGCAGAATGAGATGACATCCTTTGATAAGCCTCTGTTTGTTGCCACGACCCGTCGTGAAAATCCTTATGTAACAGAAATGCTGAGTAAAATAGACCAGAAAAATATTACCTGGTTCCAGCCGTCTGATTCACCTGGAACACATGGCGCTAAAGCACTCTGGGAATCGAGTGAATCCAAAGACGAATGCTGGCTGGCCCTTATACTCTTCTTCAACAGCCTCCGTTAACCGGGGCTCACAAAACAATAGAATTTCATCAGTGGAGACCCCGGAAATTCAGGCACAACAACCAATGGCTGCAAAACAACCGGTCAAATTCCTTATCATACGATTCAGCTCTATAGGAGATATCGTTTTGACAACACCTGTCATCCGATGCCTCAGGCAACAGGTGGAAGGTGCAGAGATCCATTTTCTTACCAAAAAAATGTATCTCCCGGTGATAGAAGCCAATCCGTACATACATAAAATACATACCCTCGAAGACAGTCTTCCTGCTGTAATAAACATGTTGCTTGATGAAGGAATTGATTATATCATTGACCTGCACCATAACCTGCGTTCTTCAATGGTGAAGTTACGGCTCAGACTCTTATCTTTCAGCGTCAACAAGATCGACCTTGAGAAATGGTTGCTTGTCAACCTGAAAATAAACCGCCTTCCTCACCTTCATATCGTTGACAGGTACCTGGAAACAACAATACTGTTTGATATATATAACGATGGAAAAGGACTTGATTATTTTATCCCTTCCGTTGATGAGGTAGACCTGGCCTCCCTGCCTGAAACTTTTTCTGAAGGATATATCGCTATTGTCACAGGGGCCCGACATGCCACCAAGCAGCTTCCTGCGGAAAAAATCATCAGGTTGTGCAATGAGATCAACAAACCCATGGTTCTGCTTGGCGGACCTGGCGACCGGGAGACAGCTGAACATATAAAGAAACATGCAAGAGGAATCATCATGAATGCATGCGGACAATACAACCTTAACCAGTCTGCTTCCCTCATCCGGCAGAGCAGGGTTGTTATCACTCCTGACACCGGCCTGATGCACATTGCAGCAGCATTTAACAAAATAATCATCTCTCTCTGGGGAAACACTATTCCGGAATTCGGTATGTATCCGTATATGCCTGATCCGGGATCTTATATATTTGAAATAAAAGGCCTCCGCTGCAGGCCCTGTTCAAAGATAGGCTTCAACAAATGCCCAAGGAAACATTTCAGATGCATGAATGACCTTGATGAAATACAGATTGCAGATAAGGCCCTGTCTCTCTTCGGCCACACAAATCCCTGAACCTATAAACGCCGGGCGCTTTCAGGAGAGCATAATCTTAACCTGTGTCAAAGATTATGAAAATCAACTGGTATGAACCCCGGGGCAGCGCCTCTTCCGCCGGTTGGCGGATTGTGCCTCCGTTAAAGCTTCGGCGACACGCGGACAGCACTCGCGGAAGTCCTGGACCTTGAAACCACCTGTTGGCAGAATAAATCCATACCACCTGGTAAGACTGTTGTTACTGGGCAAAAAAGTAATAGGTTATAGTACCTTTTTGTCTCGACGGAGCGTTGAAGTCGGCATTAAACCTTGTTTCCAGGGCCGACTTCCTGGCAGCTTCCTGAAAACATAATACATTCGCATCAGCAGCTTCACTGCCCATTTCGACCTGTACTACCCTGCCTCTCTGATCGACAGTAATATTTACGGTTATTTCACCTGCCCCTTCGCACTTATATACCGGTATGGGAAGATACTGGTGATACCTGTTTTCCAGTGAATAATAAATTGTTGTGGGTCCTTCGTAAAGTTTATTTTCCTGGTTGTCTTCCTTTTTTGTTTCTTGTTCCATATACATGTCAGCCTGTTCATCCTGTTCGATCAATTCCTTTAATCGTTCCTGTTGCTGGTAATATGCGTCAGGTCTTGAACCATCCAGATTCTCTTTAATCTGCTGTACGAATTTTTCAGTACTTATCTCTTTATCTAAGTCTCCCGCCCTGTTGACAGGTATGTTTCTAATGGCCTCCGCCAGCAGCTGATCAGTTACCTGCCCGATCGCGTAATCACCACCGTAGGCAGGTGGTAACGATTCTTCCTGCTCAGGCACTTCTTCATATTCCAGTTGAATGACACTTTCCAGGTCTGATCTTACCTGGGAAAACCTGATCAACAGCAGAACCACAAGTATGGAAAGATGAAAGGCAATGGTTCCCAGGATACCGATCAGGTTATTTTTAATCTTTATGCGGATTGCGTTCCACATAACGCAGATTGTACTAATTTTGCTGAATCCATTAATCAAACAATACAAAATTAATCAATTAAGTAAAAAATATTATACCGGTCTTTGCTGTGTAATGATTACACTCTTCCTGTCCCTTTGCTCTTGCAGGAATCTCAGGGAACTATCATCCCTTAGTACATGTACTTTTAAGCTGTCCGGGGCTGACTCATTTATACTCGACGGCATCCCCCTGGCTGAAATAAAAAGGTACAGCGATCTCAAAATAATTCAGATAGGCAGGATCACCCAGTCCCTGGCAAATGGTAACCTTCCCCTTTCTTTCAGGCTTCACATTTCAGCCAGTAATCCAAACCGCATTACAGCAGCTGTCAATAAGATTGAATATATCGCCTTTATTGATGAGAATGAAATTGCCAGGGGTGCACTGTCAGAACGGATTGATATACCACCACATGGAATATCAGATATCCTGCTCGGGGTAACCCTTAACCTGCCCGATGTGTTTAAAAAAGAATCCCTGCTGGCAATGTTTAACCTGGCTTTAAATCTTTCTGACTCCGGCACCCGTCCCACAAGGATCAGCCTGAAAATAAAACCTTATATCAGGGCAGGTAAAAAAGATCTGATCTACCCGGGATACATTAATGTTAAAACCGAAGTATCTTCTGCCGGAGAAGAGTGAATTTCAGATTCATTAACCCGGATATATCAGGCTTGATTGATCCATCATGCGTAGCATATTGTATTTCTGTATCTTAATTATTGCAGAACAGCACAGAAAACTTATTATTGTAAGACCAACCTGTCACACATTTATCAGAACTGATTCAGGTCAACGGTAAACAGAAACTCAGCCCTGGTCTTTCCTAGATCAGGCAGGTAAATGATCCTCACACCGGTATTGAACGGGAAAAAAATATGAAACAGATGGACATCTGTCGTAAGTTCCATTCCTGTTGACCGGAAAGTCGTCCTTTTCATTTTCATATTTTGTCCTGTTGCATAATCAAAGAACAGTACCGTTCTGATCCTTTTAAAATATGCTACACCAGCACCGAACCTGCAGTCGGGATAAGCAAGGGGAAATACATAATCCAGGGACAGGCTGTTCATCCTGATCATTGTTGAGTCTGTAAATCCACGTGGCATGGTCAGCAGGTTGTTAAGAACATACCTGTCAGGGTCTTGCTTCTGATAAGATATACCTGTCCTCAGGGTGTGGTGCCTGGCTATCCCGGGTATATAGGCAATACCCCTGGCAGTGAAGATCGAGCCAATCTGTTCTGATTCGAAAGGAGTATTCACATAACGTATGTCGGCAATACCGCCCCATTTTGGAAGAATATCCCTCAAGGACATCTTCAGGTAAGACCATGCATAAATCCGGTAATCCAGATAGGTAATGCCGCTGTGATAACCCCATGGCTCCTGGTAAAAAAAATAAGCCCTGTTATAACGGGTTTCAAGTGAAGGTTCTATACCGGTGATTATCCTGTTAACCGTCAAATTCAACGGGACGGAAAGCCTGAACCTGTAATTCATGTTTGTCCTGACCTTTTGTGGTGCCTTTTCGGTGTCGGGAGGCCTGGCAACAAAAGGCAAACCCCCATAATCAATGCCGGCCCTGAATACCGGAAAGAATCCCGAATAAGTAAAACTGCTGTGCAGGTAATGTTCTCCATCCTTATATTCGTATCCCAGCACTGTTATGGCAGTACCAAGTTTATTCTGCGACAGGAGGCTTATACCAGGAGATACGACCATCTGCTCAATGTCCGGGTCACCGTAATTATAATAAAAAGGTGACCAGCTGTGAAAATTAAAAAGATCCTGATACTTCCTGAAAGGTTTAACAAGGTATTCCTGTCCCGGCCTGTCAGGAAAAACCGGCAGATTCTTTTCATCTTCCGGTGTTGGAATATTAAGCTGTTCTGTCTTCCCGGGCAGGTCTTCAAGCGCGACCCATTTCGCGGGATTAAACTCAGTTTCCACCACATTAAATCCCTGCGAAGTGTAATCTGAATAAAGCAAACGGCCTTCATTCGGTGAAATATCCGGATAATAAGCGCCAAGAGAGGAGGAGGTTACCCTGAAAACTTTCGCGGTCGCAAATTCAAAAGCATAAATATTATCAATGCCGGAAAATGTACCCCTGAACAACAGGTAATTTTGGGAACAACAAAGCTCAGTCATATCTTCAAATCCGGAGGTGAACAGCTTTTGCCAATCATGTCTTTTGCAGTCATATTTCATCAGGCATTTACCCTGCCCGGTAAGGGCTGTCGAATATATCTCCCTGCCATCTGCTGACCATACCGGGTATTGGAGGAACAGATTCCCCGGTGATGGAATACTGTCAAGCACTGCACCGTTTGAAGCATCCAGTATAACCAGCGCATAGCGGTTACGCGTATCTGCAGCAACAACAATGATCTTCTGCCCATCCGTTGACAGGTCAGGAGAATAATACCTGGTTTTCCAGGCAAGTGTTTTTTCTTTACGGCTTTGAAGATCGAACATTTTGATCACCGAGTAGCTTCTCATGTCCCATCTCATATCCGGTATCACTTCAGCCCAAACAATCCTGTTTCCGGCAACCGCTATGTTTCCGGGCATATCCAGCCCGGGTGTATGGATCCTGACCTCTTTGCCACCCGTCCCGATAAGTACAAACTCATTGACCTGGTCAATTCCTGACTTCTCTGCAAATACCAGGCTGTCACCAATATAGCATGGGTAACTGTAACTGGTGTAATTTTTCTTATCAGGACTGTTTATGATCCGGAACTGACCGGGTTTCCTGTCTTCCGCTTCCTTCTTCCAGTGATCCCTGAGAACAGAAAAAGTTTCCCCGTACAGTTTCTTCTTGGATAATCCTGCATATTTCTTCAATCCAAAATAACACGGATAGAGTGTAAAAGGATAACGTGCGGTATAGTTCAGCACATTATCCCATAAATTGTTGCTGTATTTATTCCTGGCATAAGCCACCATCTGGTACCCGTACCGGTAATAATCCGGAACATAATCTTTATATGATCCGTAATAGGCTTTTTCATATGGATATAGCCTTTTATTCCCCAAAACAATCGCTTTGATATCCATTTCAAAGGATGGGAGCCGTCCGCGGCCTGTATGGGATAATCTTGTTTCAGCATCCACCGCATCTCCCTCAATATACCAGAATGGTAATAATCCGATTACCCCGGCAAACTGCTGACCAAGAAGGTAATGAAGGCCTTTTGTGAATCCCTGGTTCAGTTTATCTACCTGTACCACGTGACGGAATTCATGAAGTGCAAGGTGTATGAAATAATCTTCAGAAAAATTGTCGGGGGGTGGTGTGGTGATAAGTTCCATCCGTTTCGGGGCCCAGGAAACAAATCCATTTGACTGCACTGACTGGTTATGGAGCACAACAGGTATTTTACAGGGCTGATGATTTAAATAGGCCGAGTTATAAGGATAATAAAACTCGAGAATGCTGCATAACCGACTGGCTTCACTGACAAATTCGTTCGGAAATATTAACTGGAAATGATCTGTGTTTATCTGTTCCCAACTGATATGTGAAGGATCTTCTCCCTGGGTATAAAACTGAGGGCAGGCAGTCTGTGATATTACTCCGCATAATATCACCAGGATCGATATTATCAGTAATCGATGTTTGTCGCCAGGTTGTTGCATGTTCCCTGTTCACGCAGAAAGAAACTATCCTGTTGCTATCTTACCAAAAATATGAATAAAAACACTAAATTCGCCAAATATTCAAGTCTGCGCAGGTAAGGAAGTTAACACCATGAATGAGTCCGTTGTGAAGGTCAGCTGGTCAGGCAAATGGTCAGCACATAAGTTGCCGGCAGGCAAATGATCCAGCTCTTCGGACATAAATTTACCTGTCAAAAGTCTGATGTCGAACCAAATAGTACTTATGTGAAAAAGTTCAATCTCTGGAATAACATAACCGGCTGGATCACTTTCATCATTGCTTCCACAGTTTATCTTCTCACCATTGAACCCAGTGCCAGTTTCTGGGATTGTGGTGAGTTTATTTCTACAGCCTATAAACTTGAGGTAGGCCATCCTCCCGGAGCACCTTTGTTTATGATCATTGGCCGTTTCTTCTCACTGTTCGCATCCGATCCGGCCCATGCGGCAAAAATGATCAATTCCATGTCAGCCCTGGCAAGCGGGGCAACAGTCATGTTTCTGTACTGGACGATCGTTCACCTGGCAAAAAAAGTCCTTATCAAGGAAGATAATTATACAACCGGTAATATTCTGGCTGTTTTCGGCAGCGGTCTGGTTGGTGCACTGGCATACACTTTTACTGATTCAGGTTGGTTTTCAGCAGTTGAAGGTGAAGTTTATGGAATGTCTTCGCTCTTCACAGCTGTGGTTTTCTGGGCTATTCTGAAATGGGAAAATGTTGCCGACCAGCCCGGTGCAAACCGGTGGATAATCCTTATTGCTTACCTGATGGGCCTCTCGATAGGGGTTCACCTGCTTAACCTGCTCACCATACCAGCAATAGTTCTTGTATATTATTTCAGGAAATATAAGGTCACAACCATGGGCATTGTTTATGCACTGATCATTTCAGTATTACTGCTGGCGGTTGTAATGTATGTGATCATTCAGGGATTCGTCAACTTTTTTTCCTATTTTGAATTATTGTTTGTAAATACTTTCGGCCTTCCCTATAACAGCGGTATTATCTTTTTCGCCCTGCTCCTGATCGCAGCTATGATTTACGGTATCCATTATACCCATAAAAATCAGAAAGTTGTGCTGAATATGATCATTTTATCCTTTACAGTGATCATTATCGGCTATTCATCCTTCGCCATGATAGTTATCCGGTCGAATGCCAATCCGCCGATGGATGAAAATAATCCGTCAACCATTTTTGAATTGTTGTCATACCTTAACAGGGAACAATATGGTGACCGGCCTCTGCTGAAAGGACAGTATTATAATGCCCCGATCCTGGGCACCAAGGAAGGGCGTCCTACCTACCGTAAGATTGATGGCAAATACAAGGTAATTGACAGAAAAGCAAAGTATGTATTTGATGAGAACCTGACTACCTTCTTCCCAAGGATGTACAGCAATGACCCCGAGCATATCCAGGCTTATGAAACATGGGTTAAGATAAAAGGCAAACCTGTACGTGTGCAGACACGAAGCGGTGAGACACAAACACTGATAAAACCGTCCTTTGGAACAAACCTTGCTTTCTTTTTCAAATACCAGGTTGGATACATGTACCTCCGCTATTTCATGTGGAATTTCTCAGGAAGGCAAAATGACACACAGGGTTACGGAGGTGTCCTTAACGGCAACTGGATCACCGGTATCAAGTTCCTGGATGAGATGAGGCTGGGAAATCTTGACAAGTATCCTGAGCGCCTGATGAAACAGCCATCAAGGAATGTTTATTACATGTTACCCCTGTTGCTGGGAATCGTCGGGTTTTTATACCATTACCAGAAAGACAGACGAAACTTCTTTGTGATCCTCATGTTGTTTATTATGACAGGTCTCGCTATTGTCGTATATCTGAACCAGAAACCACTGGAGCCCCGTGAACGTGACTATTCCTATGCCGGCTCTTTTTATGCTTTCTCAGTCTGGATAGGACTGGGAGTACTTTACCTGTTTGACATGCCTGGTAAAAAATTACCAGCTATTGTACGTGCCATAGCTGCCACTATCATCGGATTTCTCCTTGTCCCCCTTATAATGGCCAGGGAAAACTGGGATGATCATGACCGTTCAGGTCGCTATACCGCAAGAGATATTGCCTATGATTACCTGAATACTTGCGCTCCTAATGCAATTCTTTTTACTAACGGTGACAATGATACCTTCCCCCTCTGGTATGCCCAGGAAGTTGAGGGTATCCGTACAGATGTGCGCGTAATTAATCTTATGCTGTTTAATACAGAATGGTATATCGACCAGATGAAAAGGGCGGCCTACGAATCAAAGCCTATACCTCTCACACTCCCTAATGATAAATACAAAGAAGGGACCAATAACATCATCTATATGATAGAGAGGATTGATAATTTTGTCAATCTTAAGCAGGTGATGGATTTTATTGCCAATGAAGATCCCCGCACCAAGTTCACACCACAACCAGGTATGAGTCTCGACTATATCCCTACAAAAAAATTCAGGCTTCCCGTTGATGCTGAAAAAGTCATCAGTAATGGTACCGTAAAAGCTGAAGATGCGAACCTTATTGTACCTTCTATTGACTGGACCATCTCAAGGAACAACCTTATGAAAAGTGCAATGATGACACTGGATATTCTTGCATCAGGCAACTGGGACCGGCCGATATATTTTGTTGCAGGAGGAAATGAAGGCTCACTGAACCTGGAAGATTATTTCCAGGATGAGGGATTCGCATACAGACTTGTACCGATAAAAACATCGGGAAGAAACTTCCTTACCTATGGCAGGATAGATACGGACATACTTTATGACCATCTCATGAATAAGTTCAGTTATGGACGGATGGCGGAACCGGACGTTTATCTTGATTTTTATAATGTGAGAACACTTTCGGTGGTAAAACTCAGGAATTCCTTTACCCGCCTGGCCAATGCTCTGATCAGTGAAGGTAAAACAGATTCTGCCAGGATGGTGCTTGACAGGTGCATGCATCTGATGCCTGAAGAAAAAGTACCCTATGATTTTTTTGTGCCATCCGTTGCTGAAGCATACTACAGGATAAAAGATAACGATAAAGCAAACCAGATTATTAAGCGCCATGTCGAAACGCTTACTGAAGACCTCGTCTATTATTTCTCCCTGGAAAAGCAGGAACGTGTAGCTCTTGATTACGAAATCCGTCTTTCACTACAGTTTCTCCAGAATTACCTTGGTCTGGCTTCACAGGCAGGGCAAACTGAACTCAACAAGGCCATTGATGAAGTATTTATGGTTTATTCCCAGCGGTATATGCAACAGAATCAGCCTGCTCAGTGAGATGTCTGATTAATTGTACCTGTCAGGGATATTATCAGCTATCTTCCTGATTTCCATTTTTTTATCCTCGGGAATATCCAGCCGGTCAAGGTGCAGGACAGCGCTCCGGTAATATTCATCCATAGCTGATGCAGTGAGTTTTTCAAGATTCAGTTCCTTGTAAATGTTCCTGATAGCATTGATTTTTTCATCAGGATCAGGAACTCCCGC
>Ga0172364_10001538_pt1 | contig 17872 bp, 16 predicted proteins | sample LakKivSesite10cm_FD_114545 | JGI IMG/M metagenome (GOLD analysis project Ga0172364, IMG submission 114545) | Sediment microbial communities from Lake Kivu, Rwanda - Sediment site 10cm | ecosystem: Environmental > Aquatic > Freshwater > Lake > Sediment | place: Rwanda: Western Province, Lake... | reverse complement strand
TGTCCGAGTTGTCATCGATTGTGGGCAAGCAGTATGTGCTGTCCGACCCAGAAACTGTCAAGCCCTTCCTATTGGACGAGACTGCCCCGCCTGTGAGGCCCAAACCGGCTGATGATGTAGTCGTAGTGAAACCGGAAAGCACTGAGGAGGTCTCAAGGATATTGGAGCTAGCCAACGAGAGAGGAATCGCACTTTTCCCAAGGGGAGGCGGCACCGGATTGTGTGGGGGCGTCGTGCCATCGAGACCCGGCATCGTCATGTCGATGGAGCGGATGAACAAGATCGAGATTGACCGAGAGAACCTGATGGCAATCTGCGAAGCAGGTGTCACGCTGCGAGATCTGGCGAAAACTGCGGCGGAGTTCGGGCTGGCGTTCCCTCCCCATCCGGGGGACGAGAGCGCTCAGGTGGGCGCGATGGTGGCAACAAATGCCGGGGGCTCCAGGGCCATAAAGCATGGCATCATGAGGGGCGCGACGAGGGGACTTGAGGTCGTGTTGGCGAACGGGGAGGTCCTCACGCTGGGTTGGAAGCTGCAGAAGGACAACACGGGCTATAGCCTGATGAACCTGCTCATAGGAAGTGAGGGAACCTTAGGGATCATAACTAGGGCAGCGATCAAGTTGTCCCCCCAGGCTGCCGCGACTCTCACCATGCTGATACCCTACAACGACAGGTACGACGCGATCAGGACGGTCCCGGACATCCTGACGGCTGGCGTGCTGCCCATGGCGATAGAGTACGTGCAGAGGAAGGAGATTGCCATAGTGGAGAAACACTTGAGCTTGGAGTGGCCAGCGAAAGAAGGATCTGTGTTCCTTCTCATAATACTGGACGGAGGCAATGAGGAAGAAGTGCTCCGCGCGGCCGAGAAGATCTCCGAGGTGTCGCAGAAGCACAGTGGTCTCGATCCTATAGTAGCAGAGTCGAGCGCGGAGCAGGAGAGAATACTCACGATAAGGAGCAACATCTACACCGCGCTGAAGAGCGAATCATACGACATCTTGGATGTCTCACTGCCGCCGCCCAAGATGGCCGACCTGATGGACGCGATTGACAAGATCTCAGAAGAGCATAACATCTACATAGCGATGTACGGGCACGCTGGCGACGGCAACCTCCACCCACAGATCATGTTGAAAGAGGGCGTCGAACTGGCCGCCTACGAAAGGGCCAAGGACGAGATATACGCTAAGGCCACTGAGATGGGCGGCGCCATAACGGCTGAGCATGGGGTCGGCAGGATCCGCGGCAAGTTCTTACATTACTACCTTACGGAGAGGCAGATGGAACTCATGGTCGGCATCAGGAAGGTCTTCGACCCAAAGGGCACACTGAACCCTGGCGTGGTATCGCTGGAGTAGTTGAGTTGCCAACTCGATCCGGCTCAAGCAGAAAGGGCCCGATCTTCGTGGTACACAAGCACCGAGCCACGCATCTGCATTATGACCTCCGTCTAGAAATGGATGGCGTCCTCAAGAGTTGGGCGGTTCCAAAGGAGCCTCCGCTGAATCCCGGCGTGAAGAGGCTAGCCATCATGGTCGAGGATCATCCGCTTGACTACGCTGACTTCGAAGGCGTGATAGAGGAGGGGTATGGAGCGGGGACAGTGGAGATATGGGACAGGGGAGACTACGAGATCATTGAGAGGACAAAGGACAGAATTGAGGTGGACCTTCACGGCTCCAAACTGAAAGGAATGTTCCTACTCGTCAGGTTCAAGAGGGCCGGAGAGAACAACTGGCTCCTCTTCAAGGGCAAAAGCCATACATCGACGGCAGGCAATGGGGCGGCGCTTGGGCGCAAGTCGAGCTCGGGTTCGCGGAGTCTGAAGTCCCAGGGATCCGAGAACATCCTATAAAGTGTACAAGACTCATATCCGCTGAGGATTGTGCGCCCTACCGAGTCCCGAGCCTTCTGAGCTCTACATCAGACAGACCGTGATGAAGGAGTTAGGACAGGCCGGCCAACTCCGGCTCAGGTCAGCGAAGGTGGTCGTCGTCGGGGTCGGCGGGCTTGGGAGCATATCATCCATGTACCTTGCCCTTGCGGGGGTTGGACTCCTGAGGTTGGTGGACCAAGATGTGGTGGAACCTCACAACCTACACAGGCAGAGCCTTTTCACGGTGGACGACATCAGGAAGCCGAAAGCAGAAGCCGCAGCGAACAGGATCCGCAGGATGGCTCCTTTCACGAAGGTGGAGGCGGTCACGGAGAACCTCAGGAACTCCAACGCCGAGGGTTTGTTGGGCGAAGTCGATCTGATGGTCGACGGTCTTGACAACATGAGGACGCGATACCTGCTGAATTCGTATTCGGTGAGGGCACACAAGCCGTACGTCTATGGCGCGGCGATAGCAATGGAAGGGAATGCCTCGGTATTTCATCCGCCAGGGACGCCCTGCCTGAGGTGCATAACCCCAGGCGTGGACGACTCGACTCTTTCCACCTGTGAGACCAGAGGAGTGCTCGGCCCGACCGCTGGCGTGATCGGGTCTATTCAAGCGTTGGAGGCCATCAAGCTCATCGCTGGAATCCGAGGCGGGTTGAAGGGCAGGCTCCTCACGTGTGATCTGCGGAACATGGACTTCTATGCTATACAGATTTCGAAGAGGCCTGACTGCGATGTATGTGGGTCGGGCATTAGGAGGAGGATTGAAACAGAGAGGCTGACATGGCTGTGCGGTTCAAACACGGTCAACGTGAACCCGGCGAAGCCGCTCAATATCGACCTCCTGAGCGCTGCAGATGTTCTGTCGCTGAAGTATCAGGTGCTGGTCAGGTCGCCTGTCGTAGTGGTCGCCCGACTCGAGGGCGGGATAGAGGTCAGCGTCTTCTCTCAAGGGAGGATGCTCATCAAGAACGTGAAGACCGAAGAGGAGGCCCTCAAGGTTCAGGAGAGAGTGCTTGCCCTGATTTAGGTCCCTTCCCATCGGGGGAACCCTCGGGATGTCGTCCTCACGAATTCATCGACATCTTTCACGAGGGCGGAGGTGCGACCGGACATCACGCTCCTCACGGTCTTCTCATATTCTTCTATATCTTCTACGCAGGTGAGCACGCTCAACTCTATGTCCACTTGCTTCGTCTCGCTGGGGTCAAGCGTCTCAAGAGTCCCCCATTTCCTTTCAGTATCCCTGCCCATCACCAAGCAGTTCGCGGGCTCGACACCGACGACGTATTCTCCCTCTCCCACCATCTTCCATTCTATCATGCGCCCGAGCTGTTCCTTCTTGAATTTCAGAGAGACCCCGAGCCCTCTTCCCCCGTCGAATCCTTCATTCGTTATCCCAGCATGGGCGAACCCCTCCCCGTCCACAGCCAAGTCGTGGAAGTACACCTTCTCCCTGAACGCGCGCTCGGGCGGGCCGAACCTGTGGAACTCCTCGTGACCTTCCCAAGCATCCTGATCGCGGGGAACGTATCTCGTCGACGTGGAGACGAATCTCGCCCCATCGTCCAGAAGCGGGAATCCGAAGTTGAAATGATAGAGGACCATGAGCGGGCTGGGATTCCATCCCTCGTTCGTTATTGAATCTTGGATGGTGATCTTGTTGCTGCCGAGTTCGGTCGTGATCTTCCGAGCAAGCACCATGTTCGGGCCAAACACTCTTGCCTCCCTCACCTTGCCCTCCACTCTGATCACGTATTTGTCCCCGACCCAGTCTCCGGAGGCAGCCAGGACCTCGGCCGGGAGAGAAGACCCTCTTCCGTGAAGACCGAGCTCCACTCCTTCGTCAACTGTGGCCGCTCCCGCCCAAGTGAGACCACAGGTGGTCAGAAGTCCCCCGAAGAACCCCCTCAGCCATTCAGGCCCATCAGGATCATAGTAGCTTGGTCCCACATCTCCCGTCTGACTCTTCCAACCTATCGGCGCCCCCCTGTAGTCGGCATCTGAGATGCTCATGCCCCTGTCGACCAGCACCGAGAAAGAGAGACCGGTGCCGGTCCTCACCTGCGCTACCCGGACCCCAGCCTCCAGTCCCTGGTCAAGCCTGAGGAGCCGGACGCCGCCGACCTGTTCTATTCTGCCGACCTGTCTCAGAATGTCCTTTCCGATGTGCTTTCCGTACAGAGCAACCAGTGTAATCGCACCTCGATGGGCATGACTGGGGTGGTGATTTAACGCTTAGTTTTCTGGAGAATGAGAGAGAGCTTGAGAGAGTATCGCCTACCTCACTCCACCCCCGCCGCCGCCGAATCCTCCACCGCCCCCGAATCCGCCTCCAAACCCTCCGCGGAAACCTCCCCCACCTCTCCTTGTGCTCGGCACGCTCCAGATGAATATCGGGCGGAACATCATGGGCATCATGGGCATGAAAGCAGCCTCCTCCAACGGCACGTTGAGTTGCTTCATCGCCTGCGACACTTTGTCCCCCACCCCGAGAGCCGTCCCGTACGCCAGCCACTCCCCCCACATCGAGACATCCGCTGGGGCATATTGCCTCATCAAAGCCAAGTCGGAGAGGAACCTCTTGAAAGCATCCCACTCGAGTTTCTCCTGGTAAGTGGTCCCTGTCCATCTGCCGAAGAGCGCGGCTGGAGACAGGAGAGGCGCGAGGGACTGCACGAACAGGACGACTGAAGTGAAGCCGGCCTCCCAGGCAATGTAGGGCACTGTTTCCACGGCTGCGGCCAGGACCAAGGAGGCGAAGAAAAGTACGGCTGGAATTGCGGCGAATATCACGAGGTGGCCTGTGCCGCTCGCGACGAATTGATCTGCAATCGTGCGATCCGCTGTGGTCGTGAGGTAGTTGTAGTCGCTCTGGAGTTTGACCAAGGTCGAGTACTGCTTTGCCGCGTTGAGGCCTTTGACCCTCGCGTTTACCGCCTTAGTCCTCACCACTCCGTCCTCCGCGAGGCCCTGGAGGAATTCCAGCGCACGCCGCTCATAAGGGTCCCCGTAGTTCGGATCTATCACTTGGATGGAAAGCCCTCCGTCGTCCTGTGTTATTCTGATCTTGTTCTTCAAGTGCAAATCGAGAAGCGTGGCGTAGAACCCGTCAACATCAAAGTCCATAGCGTCGTCCTTAAAAACTAGGTTGACGAGCCATGGAGCCCTCTCCTTATTTGGGACGAAGCTCAGGTAGTTGGGGACTGTATAGGGTTCCTCCCTCCCATAGAGGTAGTAGACGACCAAGAAAAGGAGGGGGTAGGCTATGACCAGAGTTTGGGCGCCATCCCTCAACGTCACGGCCGCGTAGTACTGGAAAGAGTAGGACCAGTTGGCCTGCTGAGTCGGGGTGCTCACATCCGACATGGGGGTATCGAAGGCATCCATGAGAGTCAGCACATCTCTTGAGAGCAGCATCTCGAACTCGAGCAGCTCGTCCTTCGCCGCGCTTCCCTGTAGCTCGATGCTGTTGCCGATCTGCGTCATCTTGAGGGTCGGTGGGTGTGGATAAAGGGTCTGTATGTAGTTCGCGCCTTCGATGAAGATCGTCACGCTGCTGTATGGTATGTGCGTGCTCGCCAACTTCACGTTGAGATGAACGAGACTGGCATCGGATTGGACCGGAGGATGGAACCTGAAGACGTAGCTGACCGTGTATGTTCCAGCGTCGAGCCTAGACGGGTCGTAGCAACCCGCCTCGTTGTCCTCTGCCAGTGATGATATGGTCCCCACGATGACCATGTCGTTGTCATACGGAGGGGAGACCCACACGTCGCCCCAATTGTCCTTGACGTAGGACACCATGCCTGGCGGAGCTAGGATGCTTTCCACTGAGATATAGTGCGTGCTCTCCGTCGAAAGGGACACGACGTCGTCGAAATCCCTGTATAGCATCCTGTACCTTTGGGAGACCTTGATGTCGTACACGTACTCCTCCACCAATGTCCCGTTGGGATACCAGGTCGCCCTGTACTGATCCACGACGACCTCACTTTGGTCGAGGAGCTGCGGCACGTAGGCCACCAGCGCCAGACCCACGATTCCGATCAGGACTGCCGCGGCGATCACAATGACGAGCTCTCTCGTCTCCGCCAAGGTGCCTTACCTTAGAACTCTATCTTGGGGGGTTGCGCTATCGCTTCCTCGAACTGCAAGTACTCAAGCCTTGAGAGACCTGTGAATCCGACCACAAACTTCGACGGGATCGTGTCCATCATGATGTTGAACGTCTGCACTATGTTGTTGAACGTGTATCTGTGGCGCGCGATCTCATCTTCCAAGCCCTTGACGGAGTCCATCAGCGACGTGACGGTGCCTGACGTCTTCAGATCCGGGTAGGCTTCAGCCACAGCCACGATGTTGCCAAAGAGCCTCCTTGACTCGCGGTCTATCTCGCCCAAGGCTTGAGGACCAGCCTGCATGACGCTCGCCCTTAGGCCTGTGACCTTCTCAAGGGTCTCCCTCTCGAACTTGGCGTAACTCTTCACTGCTCCGAGGAGTTGCTCGATCATGTCCAGCCTCTTCTTCATCGCGACGCGTATCTGGCCAAGGGTGGCGTCAGACGAGTTCTTGAGGCTGAAGAACCTGTTGTACGTTGATATCACGTAGAGGATTATGGCGACTATTATGATTCCAGCTATCCCCAGAATCGCTAGGGTTATGAGATCCAATCCTTGTTCACGCACAATGCTTGTCTCTTCTGTTCTTAAGTCTTCTGAACCATTTGTCGCGCCTGTCCCAGTCCTAAAGCCATCGCAGCGGACAACGCAGCAGGTCACGAAGACAGGGGCCGGTCAGGACAAGCAGTCGACAGTCTCCATCACCTAGATGTCAGCGCATTATTTCTCCCAGATAACGTATCCACCATGAGGTCCAAGAATAGGAACTTTGTGGGCCGTCAAATGAGCAACGAGTTGAGCTCTTCTCGGTGAGCGATCGTTGTTCATTATCACGAGTCACTGTGTCAGCGCGTTGTTGATTATTGCTCAGTGGGAGCTACAATGCGATACCCTTAACTATCTCTATCAGATGATAATGAGCATGGCGAGAACTAGGAAATCGCAAAAGAAGGAAGGAATTGCAAGAATCAGGATTTACCTGAATGGAAGGTGGGTTCCGCTTTCCGAGGCTTCCAAGAAGATCGAGGCCCCGTTGACCAAGACTTCTAGAGAACTCCTGTCCGCTCTGGTGGAAGAGAAGGAGCCGATCTCACCGAAGCAGTTGGCAGCCCAACTGAAGAGGACGCAGACGACGATCTATAGGTCGTTGAAGAACTTGGAGGGCAGGCACCTGGTCGTGAAGATCAGACGCGGACTCGTGGCACTGACCGAGAAGGGTTACAAGAAGGTCAAGAAAAAGGGCAAGAAGCGCTAGGTCAGACGATCAAGGGCTGAAGCCTGGTCATCCAGATCGATTTGAGTGGGTAACGCGCCTGAGTTCTCATTTGCCTATTGCGGATCTGCATGTGAGCCTGACCGCCATCTCGCTTCCGTATTTGGGGGACCATCCCAGTGACTTGAGCTTCCCCACATCTAATCGCATGTACTTGACGTCTCCCCTCCAGCCACGACCTCCGTCAACTCCACCCGTGTACCTGTAGGCCACCGCGCTGAGGCCCATCTCGTCTAGCACGATGTCGGCTATCCTTTTCACGTCTATGTCGTCGTCTGATCCCACATTGAATACCTCAAACTTGGACCCTGTCTGCCTCCAACACTGAAGCGTGGCGCTCACGGCGTCGTCGACATACAGGTAGGACTTCCTCTGGCTCCCATCACCTAGTATCTCAAGCTCTCGGGAGTTTGTCTTCAGTTTCTCCACAAAGTCATGGACCACACCATGTCCGAGCGCTGGACCAACTACGTTGGCATACCTCAGTATGACGCCCTTGAACCCGTAGGAACCGCAGTAGGCGGAGATCAACGACTCCCCAGCCAGCTTCGCGGCCCCGTACACGGAGATTGGCTTTAGTGGAGAGTGAGTTTCAGAGGTGGGAATGACTGTGGCATCTCCGTAAACGGTCGAGGATGAGGCGAAGACTATGTTGTCAACCTTCATCTTTCTCATCGCCTCCAGTATGTTGAAGGTCCCCCGGACGTTTGTCTCGAAGTGCACAGCCGGATCTCCAAGCCTCACCTCTGGGTTCGCCGCAAGGTGAAACACAGTGTCTACTCCTCTGATCGTCCTTTCGAGGCCATTCGGGACTGTTATGTCCCCCTCGACGAGTTGTACTCTCCCCTGCGCCTCAAGGTCAGCCAAGTTCTCGCGCCTTCCGGAGCTGAAATTGTCTAGGACAGTCACAGCGTGCCCGTCAGCCACCAACCTACGAACCAAGTGCGAACCAATGAAGCCAGCACCGCCAGTTACTAGTAAGGTACCTTGTTGCATCCCCTAGACTATCATGCCATTGCCCTATAACATTAACTCCGCAATTTCACGAAAGCGAAAGCTGACTCAGACGCTAGTCGACCCACTCGTCCGTCCTCATTGGTTGTGGCTCCTCATCGACCGTTCGGCCTAACTCCTCAAGCAACTTCCTCTGTTCAGCAGTGATGTTGACAGGGGTCCGAACGACGATCCTGACGATCAAGTTGCCTCTACCGCGGCCTCTGAGTCTGGGCATGCCCTTGCCCCTTAGGGTGAAAGTGTGGCCCGTCTGCGCTCCAGGCGCAATCCTCAGGATTTCGACGCCGTCCATCGTCGTCAACCTGAACGTGGTTCCCAGCGCGGCCTGAGACACGGAGACGGGAACCTGACAGATGAGGTCATCTCCAGACCTCCTAAAGAATGTGTGCGGGGCGACCCGAATGTGCACGTACGCGTCACCGGGCGGTCCCCCGCGCGAGCCTATGTCGCCTTGCCCGGGCAATCTGAGGCTGGTCCCATCGTCGACTCCTGGGGGGATGTCAACCATTATCTTTCTGGTGTTTCTAACCGAACCTGAGCCCCTGCAAGCCGGACAGGGGTCCACCATCTTGCCCGACCCACCGCACTTGTCACATGGGACTATCTGCATGAAGTGGGCGAAACCGACGCTTCTCTCGTACCTGATTTGGCCGGATCCCTTGCACTTCGGGCAGACCTGGGGCCTAGTCCCTGCCCTTGCCCCTGAGCCGCCACACTCACCGCAAGGTTCCAGCCTAGTTATCGAGACCTCAGATCTCTTGCCTGCCCTCGCCTGATCGAGCGTGATGCTCACGTTTGCAACGATGTCCCTGCCTCTAGCTGCTCCCGCGCCAGCTCGGCCGAACCCGAACATCCTCCCGAATATGTCCTCGAAGGGGCTGAACCCTAAGTCCCTGAACACCTCGTCGAAGTCCACGCCGCGGAATATGTCCTCTGTCGTGTACCTTTGGCCTATGCCAGCCCTGCCGTAGGAGTCATACTGAGCCCTTTTCTCGTCGTCGGAGAGGACCGCGTATGCCTCTGATATCTCCTTGAACTTCGCCTCTGCGTCGGGGGACTTGTTCCGATCCGGGTGGTACTGGAACGCCAGCTTGCGGTAGGCGTTCTTGATCTCGTCCTTCGAGGCGTTTCTGCTCACCCCAAGGATCTCGTAGTAATCCCTCTCCGACATGCCCACCTCATCAGGGGGAGGAACTACTTCTTATCTTCTTCAACCTTGTAGTCCGCGTCGACGACCTTGTCCCCACCGGGTTTCTCAGCGGGCCCCTCCTGCTTCGGGCCTTGGCCGGCTTGAGGACCAGCTTGTTGATACATGGAGGCGCCTATCTCCTGAAGAGCCTTGGAAACCTCGTCCATGTCCTTCTTGATCCTGTCCACGTCCTTTGCCCCTACTGATTGCCTGAGCTGGCCTGTGACCTTGTCTATCCTTTCCTTCTGGTCCGCAGTGAGCTTCTGCTCGAAGTCCTTCTTCATCTTCTCCGCGGTGTAGAGCATGGTGTCCGCGTTATTCAGTAGTTCTGCCTCCTCCCTCCTCTTCCTGTCCTGCTCAGAGAACTGCTCGGCCTCGCGCATCAGCTTCTCCTTCTCCTCGTTGGAGAGCTTGTTCGACGCGGTGATCGTGATCTTGTTCTCCTTGCTAGTGGCAAGGTCCTTGGCTGAGACGTTAAGGATGCCGTTAGCGTCTATGTCGAAGGTCACCTCAATCTGCGGAACGCCCCTCGGAGCCGGAGGTATCCCGGTCAGGTTGAACATGCCCAGCGAGATATTGTCAGCAGCCATCGGCCGTTCTCCCTGCAAGATATGAATTGTGACTGTGGTCTGGAAGTCCGCGGCGGTACTGAACACCTGGCTTTTCTTGGTCGGAATCGTTGTGTTCTTCTCAATGAGCCTCGTCGCTATTCCTCCTAGAGTCTCCACGCCCAAGGAGAGCGGGGTGACATCGAGGAGCACGATGTCCTTAACCTCTCCGGCCAAGACTGCCCCCTGAATCGCTGCGCCGACAGCTACGCACTCCATCGGATCGATCCCTCTCTCCACGGGCTTGCCCATGAAATCCTCGACGACCTTCCTGACTAGGGGCATCCTTGTCATGCCCCCGATCAGTATGATCTTGTCTATGCTCTTCGGCTCCAGCTTTGTGTCCGTGATCACCCTCATCAAAGTATCCTGAACTCTCTTCACTATTGGAGTCGCCACCTGCTCCAGCTTTGCCCTAGTGAGCGTGTAGTGAAGGTGCTTTGGTCCGCCTGCGTCTTGTGCGATGAACGGCAGGTCTACATCCGTGGCCATCAGGGTTGAGAGTTCTATCTTCGCCTTCTCCGCGGCATCCTTGAGCCTCAGCATTGCGCCCCTGTCCTCGCTGAGATCTATGCCGGTCTGTCCCTTGAACTCACTGAGCAATATGTCGGCGATCGCCTTGTCGACGTCCGCGCCACCCGTCTGGGTGTCCCCGCTCGTGCCGAGGACTTGGAAGACGCCCTGACCGAAGTCCATTATCGTGACGTCGTGCGTCCCCCCGCCGAAGCTGAACACGAGAATCTTCATCTCCTTGTCAGCCTTGTCGAGCCCGTAAGCGAGACAAGCAGCGGTGGGCTCGTTGATGATCCTCTCGACCTTGAAGCCGGCTATCTCCCCAGCATCCTTCGTGGCCTGCCTTTGATTGTCGTTGAAGTGGGCCGGGACGGTTATCACCGCCTTACTGACAGTCCTGCCGAGGAAGGTCTCAGTGTCCCTCTTGATCTTCTGGAGAATGAAGGCGGACAACTGCTGGGGGGTGTACTCCTTGTCGCCGATCTTCACCTTGTAGTCAGTACCCATCTTCCTCTTGATCTCGAATATCGTCCTGTCGGGGTTGGTCAGAGCCTGCCTCTTGGCGGGGTCGCCGACGAGCAGCTCGCCCTCCTTGGTGAAAGCCACGACTGACGGGAACATCTTGCCAGCGAAGGTTGGGCCCTCTGCACTTGGCACCACGACTGGCCTTCCTGCCTCCATCACAGCGGCTGCCGAGTTCGTCGTGCCTAGGTCTATGCCTACTATCTTCTCAACCGTTCCACCTTTGGTTTCGCTCATTCCTTCACTTCAGCACCTCTCTCTCCCTTCCTCGGGGCAGTTGAACAGGACACCTTGACGACGCTCGGTCTTATCACCTTTTCGCCCATCGTGAACCCGGCCCTGATCTCCTCGACGACTTGACCCTCCGGGATATCGCCCCTTGGGACTCTCTCCACTGCCTCGTGGAGGTTGGGATCGAATCGGTGGCCTACGGACTCGATCTTGGTGAGGCCGTGAGCTCTCATTACTTTGTTAAGGTTCGCCAATGTCATCGCCAGACCCTCAGTGACCTCCTTCGCCGCGCCGCCCTCCCTAGCGGCCCTCGTGGCTAGCTCCAGCTGGTCCGCTATGACTAGGATGTCTGACAGGAGATTCAGCTTTTCCTCCGCAGATCTGGCCTCTATCTCGGATGCGACCCGCTTCCTGTAGTTCTCGAAGTCCGCTTGGACGTACAGCATCTCCCTTTGCAGATTCTCAGCCCTAAGATGCTCCTTCTCCAGCTGGTCCTTGACCTGGGTCAAGGCAGAATCCGGGATCAGCCTGATCTGCTCGGTGCTTCTTCCTGACCTCGCAGTAGGTTTGCCGATCGCAGACTTCTCATCCTCCGGCGTCCCTGATCTATCGGCGCACAACGACAACTCACCTCTGAAAAGCGTTCGAGAAAAGAGGCGTTCTCTTATAATCGTTTCTTCACGCCCTGTCAGCTCGTGAAACGTTAAGAGCCCACAACGAGCGCATGATTCATGGCTCGCGGGAAGTTGCTCATGCTGACGCACTCAGCCGGCTTCAAGCACGACTATCTCCCGGTGGCGATCGAGACAGTGAGGGGACTCGGCAGAGAGGCAGACCAGTTCGACGTAACGGCCGCTGAGGACTGCAGCGCAGTCGATTGGGGCAAGCTGGGGGATTTCTCCGCTGTCCTGTTCGCCACGACCGGGGAACTGCCGATGTCGGAGGAGCAGAAGAGATCGCTGATAGAGTTCGTGAGGTCAGGCAAGGGGTTCATAGGAGTGCACAATGCAACTGACACCTTCTACAAGTTCCCCGAGTATGGCCAGGTCGTCGGCGGGTACTTCAGCGGTCATCCTTGGACGCAAGAGGTGACGGTCATCGTGGAGGATGGCTCTCATCCTGCCACTAGTTTCCTTCCTTCCAAGTTCGTCGTGAAGGAGGAAGTTTACACGTTCAAGGACTGGAGCAGGGACAACGTCCACGTCTTGATCAGCTTGGACAACAGTTCGGTTGACCTGGGCAGAGGCACTAGGTCAGACCACGACTACGCGATGTGCTGGCACCACGATTTCGGACGGGGCAGAGTATTCTATACTGGCTTCGGGCACTTCAAGGAACTGTGGAAGGAGAACTGGTTCAGAATTCACCTTGCTCGTGGGATACAGTGGGCGATGAATCCGTAGTCTACAGCGCCCGGCGAGATCTCAGTTTCCTGCGCCGGCCTAAGTAGTACAACAAGCCTTATGTACTACCGGCCGCCCTCGGTAGTACGGATTGGAGGAAGCCAAGGTGACCAGGAAGGGGCAGGTAACGATCCCGGCTGGTTACAGGCGGAAACACAACATCCGGGAGGGCAGCAGGATGCTTGTGGAGGAGACCGAGCGAGGGGTGCTATTCGTCCCGGTGCCTGACCTGTTGTCGCTCGCTGGAGTGGATAAGGGAAAGTACGACGCGAAAGAGATGAGAGCCAGACTCGACGAGCTAAGGGCAAGATGGCACTAGACGCGATACTTGACACGCAGTTCTATTTCTCCTATTTCAGCCCTGATGACGAGAAGGTTGGCACTTGGGCCAAGTCCCTGATCGCCAGAGTTCGGTCAGGTCACCTCAGGCTGGCTTCATCTGTCATCACCCGTACTGAACTTCTTTCCACAATGGGACGCATCATGGGGGAAGATGTGACCCGGAATAGGATCGCTTCTATCCAAGGCGACGGCATTCTGTTCCTGGGCATTCAAGAAGGCGAAGCGGATCTAGCAGGAGCATTCGCCATGAGAAACCCCGACATTCCAGTCGCGGACTGCCTAATCGCGGCCACCTCTGTGATACAGGCAAACGGCGTGATAGTCTCAAGAGATGCACACTTCAGCAAGCTGACTGGCATTCGAGTCAGGTGGCTCAAGGCAATCTGATAGCAGGCCGAAGGTGTCGGTATGACGTGTCTCCCCGCGATGCTTGGTCAGCCTTCCTTGATGCTGCCAGCCAGCTTCTTGCCGAGTCCAACGATCTGTTCAATGTCGCTATCAGAAGGCGGCCCGTTGATTTCCACCACTCCAACCACTTTCATTCCCAACGGTCCCATCGTTTCAGCGATCTGCTTGACAGCGCCACCGCCCCAGCCATAGGGGCTGACCACGGCCGCGAACTTCGCAGGTGGCTTCAGGGCCTTGGCCAAGTACGAAATGTAGAAAACCAGAGGGTGCGCGCCAGCCAGCACGGTCGGGGAACCAAGCACTATTGCTCTTGAGTCAACCAAGTCCGCAACTAGACCTCCCAAGTCTGCCACAGCTAGGTTGTGCAGCGCTACTTCGACGCCTTCGGATGCAAGGGTCTCAGCGAGTGGCTTCACCATCGATTCAGTGCTGCCCCACATGGTTACGTACGCTATCGTTGCCTTGGGTTTCGTCTCACCGTTCGCCCACTTCTCATACTGAGCGATGATCTTCTCCGGGTTCCTATAGATGGGTCCGTGGCTTGGTGCAATCATATCTATCTTGAGGTTGGCTATCTTCTCGAGCGCCCTCTTAGCCATTGGTCTGAAGGGCATCATTATCTCCCCGAAGTACCTCTTCGCGAGTGGGATGAGGTCATCAACGTCATCGTCGAACGTCCCTTTGGCAGTGTGAGCGCCGAAGAAGTCGCAGGGGAACAAGATGCCATCCTCATTGATGTAAGTGAACATGGTCTCAGGCCAGTGCAGCATCGGCGCCTCAATGAATTGCAGTGTTTTGCGACCCAAGTCAATGGTCTGCTGATCCGCTACGACCAGCATCCTATCATCAGGCACGCCATAGTACAATTTGGCCATCTTCGCGCCTTTGTTCGTGACCACCAGCTTGGCCCTTGGGCTGATCATCATCATGTGGGGGATGGCTGAGGCGTGGTCCGGCTCGGCGTGGTTCATCACGAGGTAGTCCAGCTCTGCCGGGTCGATGACCCGCCTGACCTTCCCTTCAAAGTCTGCCGCGAAGCTGCGGAATACCGTGTCCACGAGGGCCTTCTTGCTTTCTCCGATTACGAGATACGAATTGTAAGAAGTCCCCTGAGGGAGCGGGATCAGGGCATCGAACAGCCTCAGGTTCCAATCCTTGACGCCGACCCAGTAGACATTCTTGCGGAGCTCGACCACGCTGCGCCAGTTCATTTCCAGATCACGCTCCAGGTCGGTCATGACCGGGCTATAAACCTGCGACCGAATAATCCATGCACCGGCCGGTGCTTGGCATGGATTCTCTTGACTGGAAAAAGTCCTTAAGAGGCATCGGTATTGACCTATCGGAACGAAGGATGCAGAGGAGCGAGGACAGCAGCGCTGCATCTGTGCTGAAGGGGTTCTCAGTCGACGACTCGTGGAGGCTGTTTCGAATCACCAAGCACTTGGGCGGAGTCTATGCGACTGAGCGGCTGATCAAGATGTGCAACATACTCCCGGGGACATACGTGCTGGACATCGGATGCGGAACAGGATATACTGCTTGCTTACTCGCGAAGAGACACATGGCTCGAGTCGTCGCTGCCGACATCAATCCTGAGCTTCTAGAAGAGACGACGAAGAGAGTGCAAAGGGAGAAGGTCAGTGACAAGGTGACTACGAAAGAAGCCGACGCGCACAACCTCCCCTTTCCGGACAACACTTTCGACGTTGTGATCGCCGAGTCCGTGCTTGTCTTCTGCGACAAGGTGAAGGCTGCGACAGAGATAAGGCGAGTCTTGAAGCCCGGCGGGGTCTTTGGGGACACAGAGGCGACCTATGTGAAGCCTCCTCCGGTTGAGTTTGCGGAGTTGATGGACCTAGCTGCTCGGACGCCCGGCGGGATGATGAGAGAAGACGAATGGAAGGCCGTGTACAGGGACGCTGGGTTTGAGGAAGTTTCATCAGTTGTGCGCCCCCTAAATGCCAAGGAGGAGTCCATCAGCGCGATCCGCGTGAACGGGTTGAGGTTCATCACGTCCCTGTTCAAGGCACTAGTTGACCCGAAGATCAGGGGCACGCTGCTAAGCGGAAGCTCTGTCTCAGCAGTTCAGAAGGGTTATTCTTACATGGGTTATGGGCTGTACGTCAGCAGGAAGCCTCCTTGAGGTAACCCCGCGAACGAGAAGCGGCCCCCGTTTGAGACCCTCTGGGAGGCGCTCTCGGTTCCCAAGCGCCCGAGTGGGGTATGCCGAGCTTGTGCCCACAGGACGGGTTGACCGCCGTCTTATGGTCCTGCGTTGCTATAGCACTAGCAGATTCGTCACGACGGCAAATATGGTAAGGAATACGACACTGAAGACGAGGGTCTGACCCGCGGCTCTGCCATTGACTGGAATGGATGTCTTGCCTGCACCAGACGCTAGCGATGCAGAGTTGAGTCTGCTGTAAATCCACGCCGTTGCCAACGAAGGAAAGAGTGCCACCAGTGAGATAGTGAGCGTGCCGACGACCGACAGCGAGTGATAATGTGGCAGGATAAGCCAGAACTCTATTACGCTTGCCCCGGCGAAGAGCAGTAAGGGTATGGTGATCGCTGTGACTGCGAGGACCTTCCAGTTGGTCGTTTCGTGCCGCTCCTTGCCCAGAACCCTCGAGGTCGCCCAGTAGTACCCTAGGACGGTCAGAGAGTTCGAGAGGCCGAGCACTGACCACTTCGCCACCTGGCGTTTGTTCCTTTCCCCGAGCAGGACGGATGTAATGCCTGAGGCCGCAACAGAACACAACAAGAATGTCAAGATGCCGATGACCCAAGAGAAATTCGCCCCTAGTTGCACCAATGACGCGGGTTGGAAGGTCAGGTCGGTTGTCAAGTACTTTGAAGGCGGATTCATGGTGACCAGTGTGTACTCGGACAGCTCAGTCCCGGAGAGCGGATTAACCTCGGGTGAAGTGTAAATCGAGACGTGACCGTATACGAAGTGCTCCACCTTGGTGAAGGCTGAGAGCGGCTGCCCTAGGGTCGAGGGCGGGAGAAGAGGCTGCAAGCTCGATGGATCCCACAGACCATTCAAGTAAAGCCTGATTGGAATAACCTTGCTGCCGTATACGCTCGTTGGAATGAGAGGGTAGAACGGCGCGTCTGAAGGAAACGTGATCACTATGCCCAGTCCTTGGGGTCTGATTGTTGGCATCCGACTCAGGTTCTCCTGTGCTGGGATGCTGAGGTTAGTCGGGCGCTCAGCCTCGCGTGCTATCCACTGCCCGACCTTTGACACCACAAAACTGAACCCCACGCCACGGGCGACACTACTGCCTTGGTGTAGGTAGTTCGCAAGGACTGCCTTGATGGCTTCCGGCACTTTCAGCCCGATGTCATACAAGAAACTGTAGAGGGCATCCGCGTCGTCCGTAGTGACCACATAGGACGTCAAGCCGAATGATTCGACCACTTCGTGCACTGTGACCGTTCCCTCTTCCCTTGTCAACCACTCAGTGTCTCCTATCAAGGGCACGTAGATCGGCGGCGTCCTGATGCCCAGCCTATAGAGCAAGAGCCAGCTGAAAGGAGAGATTGCTGGGTAGAGCTGCGAGGACAGGGCTCCGCCGACGAACCAGAAGGAGGCCCAACTCTTCGCGGCCCTCCAAGCCTCGACCCCCCTGTCGTAGCCGCTGAGCGTGAAGGAGCCCACGTGCGACACCGCAACCAACTCTGGTCTGTTGGGGACGGGGACGAGCCAGAAGCTTCCTTCAGGCGAGGTCGAGGACACATGCAGTGCGAGCGTCTCCAGACCGTCCTCCCATAGAACCACGGCAGTCTGTGCCCCCTCTTCGAAAGGCAAGCCCCATGGATCTATTATCACCCCATCGCTGACGACCACTGGGATCAGGATGGGGAACACTACAAGAAGGGCCAATGGGATTCCAACCCTATTTGCAGCTCTTCTGTGTGTCAACACTTCATTTGTGAAGGCGCCATGTCAGGAGAAAAGCCTACTGTCTGGAACCTCTGTCCCAGAGGATGGTACGTCCCGCCCTGCAGCACCTAGGTCCATCGCCAAACCTTCCTGCCGTAGAAGACCTCGGGCAGGACCAGGAAGCCTGACAGGGATATCGGTATGACTAGGATCCAGTCGAGGAATGTCATGGGTGCTGCTCCTAGCAACTGCAGGTACGGTATCGCCGCCGTGAGAGCCGCTGAGCCCATCACGGCCAGAAGCAGGAACTTGTTGGATGTGAAGCCGACCTTGAAGGCGTTGTGCTTCTCGGATCTGGAGTTCCAGACTATCACCAACTCTTGGAAGGTGGCCTGCACGAAGGCCAATGTCCTCGCCTCCTCAAGAGGTTCGTTGAAGACGTAGTAAGCTATGTAGAACAGG
>Ga0172364_10001534_pt1 | contig 17884 bp, 15 predicted proteins | sample LakKivSesite10cm_FD_114545 | JGI IMG/M metagenome (GOLD analysis project Ga0172364, IMG submission 114545) | Sediment microbial communities from Lake Kivu, Rwanda - Sediment site 10cm | ecosystem: Environmental > Aquatic > Freshwater > Lake > Sediment | place: Rwanda: Western Province, Lake... | reverse complement strand
TAAAGTGATCGAGCTAGCGATTTATGCAATCAGCATCGTTTTCTCGTTTTACCTGGCATGGGGCATGGGTGCCAATGACGCCGCTAACCCGACCAGTGGTGCTGTTGGTGCTGGGGCAGTAACGATGAAAAGGGCGATCATCCTCTTCGCGATATTCGCCGCCGTTGGTGGTATCTTGTTGGGCCCGTTTGTGATGAAAACCGTAGACCGCGGCCTAGTGGAGAGGCAACAACTGAGTTCTGATACTGTTATAGTTGGAAGTCTCACCGCTGTTCTCGCCGCTGCTATCTGGGTAACGTTCTCAACTTGGAAAGGAATGCCTATATCAACGAGTCATGCCATCGTCGGGGGGGTAATCGGCTTTGGTATCATCGTTAATTCTAGTCTGATAAAATGGAACAACTTCTATATCGTTCTCCTCAGCGTCATAGCTACGCCTATCTTATCTTTTCTTCTGGCGTTTGGGCTTTACCGCTTTTTACGATCTTACTTTCAAAAAACAAGAAGTGATCGGAACAATTTTACCCTAGTTTATTTACTAATTTTCATCCTTTGTTTTGCCACCTCCATCTCAGTTCTTAACCAAGTCCTAAACTGGGGCGTTGCCGAGAGATTCCTCGTTAGCTTTTTGATTTCACTAGTTTTTTCGGCCGCGGCCACTTTCGGATTTCAAAAAAAGTATGGGAAGTTTGAAACTACACAATCTCTAGCATATTTAGTTCTCGTATCACTTTGTTTTTCGGCTCTCGCTTTCGGGGCCAATGATATGGCCAATGCTACCGGCGTCTTCGTGACCCCAACTGAAAAAATTATGGGCAGGCCAACGCTCGAAATAATGTTTTTGCTTGCCATCGTCGGGGCAGCAGGCATAGCAGCCGGAGCTTTTACTTGGGGTTACAAAGTGATTAACGTCGCAGCCTACCAAGTGACCCGCCTAAACACGTTGAGCGGGGCAGCTGCTGGGTATTCAAGCGCCGTCACGGTTTTCCTTTTCACGGTTGTTCCGAATGCACTCATAGGTTTTGGCATACCGATTTCGACTACTCATAGTGCCGTGGGAGCAATCATAGGCGTTGGCTTGGCGATGAGAGGGTCAACTGGTATTGACAGAAGAATTACCGGTAAAATACTTACTTTTTGGGCTTTGACCATTCCAGCCGTAATCTTATTAAGCATGGCATTATTTTGGTTATTTAGCCATGTGCTGGTGATAGTATGAGTGCCGGGGGCCCACTTCTTTGGATGGGACAAGCTAGGGAGAGAAAAATTCTCGATATTTGCGGCAACCACATGAAGAAAGTGGTCGAAACGGTCGTTGGAATGGATAAGGCGGTTCAAGGATTTTGTAAACTGCGTTCTAAAGAGGTCGAGGAGGGATTCCAAAAAGCTTTCAAAAGCGAGCGGGAGGCGGACGAGATCAAACGCAATACGTTAGATGAGCTGTCGAGTGGCATAATTCATCCGATCAACCGGGAGGAGATAATAAGACTTACAATGACTGCTGATGAAATAGCTGCCAATGCTAAAGCGGCTGCGAAAAAACTGCGCTACGTTGACCCCAAAAAACTCCACCAGAAACTGAGAGATAGCTTAAAAACTATTTCAACCGAACTTGTGAAGACTTCAAATCGAACTTACGAAGCGTTTGCCGCGCTATCTAAGGACTCAAAAACTGCGGTGGTGCTTTCCCAAGACGTTGAGAGACTGGAGGAAAAAATTGACGACCTGAGGACAGATGTGCTCATACCGGAGATGCTGATCTGGTGGAGAAAAAGTAAAGATGTTGGAAACTCGATCCTCTTTAAGGAGATAATAGACAACATTGAAAATGCAGCGGATTTCTGTGAAGATGTCAGCGATATAATTCGATCCATCGCCATCGGTCACATCTAAATTTTTGTGTGTGTGCGGTTTCGCGTCGGTCGAAACCTCGGCTGACTTGAATTTTGGTTAAAATAACACTTAGTTCTTCGCTCCTTATCGTCCTGCTTATCTTCTCCCCTGCTCAGGAATTTAGCTGGGTTCCACAAGATTTTTATGCCAAAAGTCTTATTAAGAAAAAATCCAAAGGTGGGGTGGGCTTTTGAACAAGAAAGCGATACTGGTGCTCGAGGACGGCACAGCGGTAAGAGGCGTTGGGTTCGGCGCCGAGACGGAAGCCTTCGGCGAGGTCGTGTTTAGCACTGGGATGACTGGTTATGTCGAGTCCCTGACCGATCCTTCTTATAACGGGCACATTTTGATGCCTACTTATCCGCTGATTGGAAACTACAACGTACATCCCGAGTGGTTCGAGTCCGATAAAGTTTGGGTTGAAGGGTTCGTCGTCAAGGAACTCTGCAGGCATCCGTCACATTGGAGGGGAATTAAAACGGTCGATGAGTTCTTGAAAGAATTTGATGTCCCAGGCATCGCTGGTGTTGACACTCGCGCACTCACGATCAAGATCAGAAGCTATGGCACCCTGAAAGGAGGCTTGGTTACTTACGAAGATGTGGAGCCCGATGTCGAGGAGTTGTTGGAAAAAGTTAGAAAGCAACCAAGCGTTTCAGAAAAGGACTTGGTGAGTGAAACAACTCGTAAAGAGATAACTAGCTTCGAAGGGAAGGGCAAGTCCAAAGTTGTGCTGATAGACTGCGGGGTCAAGATGAACATCGTCAGAAGCCTGCTTAACCGCGGCGTTTCGGTCATCGCAGTCCCCGCGAAAACAGGCGCGGCCCAAATAGAGGCGCTCGATCCAGACGGCATCTTGATTTCAAACGGGCCGGGAGACCCAGCGGTTGTAACTTACGTTCACAAAACCGTCAAGCAACTGATGGAAAAATACCCGATGATGGGCATATGTTACGGCAACCAAATTTTGGCTTTGGCGGCCGGAGCTAAGACTTTCAAACTCAAGTTCGGTCATCGCGGCGGAAATCAGCCGGTCAAGGACCTTCAAACCGGCAAAGTCCACATAACGTCCCAGAACCACGGATTCGCGATAGATCCAGACAGTTTGCCTGGCACCGGATTCAGAGTCACAAAAGTTAACTGCAACGACGGCACAGTTGAAGGAATAGACCACGAGGAGCTCCCGATTTTCTCCGTACAGTATCACCCAGAGGATTCTCCCGGGCCATGGGATAACCAGTACCTTCTCGATCGCTTCGTGGGGATGCTGAGAGGGGCATGAAATGTTGCAGTTCTGCCGCTCGAAGAAGGTGGGAAAGAATGCCTAGGCGAAGAGACATAAAAAAGGCCCTCGTGATAGGCTCCGGTCCGATCGTGATAGGCCAAGCGGCAGAATTTGACTATTCTGGCTCCCAAGCCTGCAAGGCCCTTCGCGAAGAAGGCGTCGAAGTAGTGTTGGTCAATTCTAATCCCGCCACAATCCAGACAGATACAGACATCGCCGACATCGTCTACATCGAGCCTCTTACCCCAGAAATCGTCGCTGAGATAATTCGAAAAGAGAGACCCGATGTGTTGCTTCCTTCGATGGGCGGACAGACGGGACTCAACCTCACTGTTCAGCTTAAGGAGCTGGGAGTACTCGACGAAGTTGGCGTGGAAGTAATCGGCACGCCGGTGGAATCGATAATGGCTGCGGAGGACAGGAAACTCTTCTATGAGTTTGTGAACAAGATCGGCGAAAGAATGCCGATGTCCATAGAAGTCCGCTCGGTGGAAGAGGCTTTGAGTGCGGCTAACAAGCTCGGATATCCTATTTTGAGCAGACCTAGTTATTGCTTGGGCGGTACTGGCTCGGGTGTTGCGTTCAACCGAGAAGAACTCGTGCAGATAGTGAAGAACGGGTTAAGTCTGAGCATGAATAAAACAGTCGCGCTGGACCAATGTGTGCTCGGCTGGAAAGAGATAGAATTTGAGGTAATGAGGGACTGCAATGATAACTGCATCACGATCTGCAGCATGGAAAACGTGGACCCGATGGGTATCCATACTGGCGATAGCATCGTCGTCGCTCCAACTCAGACTCTTTCGGATTATGAATATCAAACTTTGAGATCAGCGTCGTTGAAGGTGATTCGTGCACTCAAGTTAAACGGCGGCTGTAATATCCAGTTCGCGGTTAACCCAGATAAATTCGAATATTATGTGATCGAGGTTAACCCTAGGGTAAGCCGTTCGTCAGCGCTGGCCTCCAAAGCTTCCGGTTACCCAATTGCCAGAATCGCCTCGAAGTTGGCACTCGAGATGACACTTGACGAGATTCCGAACCCTGTCACAAGGGATACTCCGGCTTCATTTGAACCAGCTCTTGATTACGTCGTGGTAAAAATCCCCCGCTGGCCTTTTGACAAGTTTCCAGAAGCCGATCAAGTCATCGGCACCCAAATGAAAGGAACGGGAGAAGTCATGGCGATAGGGAGGACATTCGAAGAAGCATTTCAAAAAGCTATCCGCTCGCTTGAGGTCGGAAGATTCGGACTGGAAGGAAAAGGTCCACCGATCACCGACAGACAAAAGCTCGAGTATTTGTTGACGCATCCGAGCGACAAGAGGATTTTCCACATCAGGGACGCTTTTAGGCTGGGTATGAGCGTTCAAGAAATATATAAGCTCACTTGGATCGACCCTTGGTTCCTCTGGAAATTCAGGCAGATATTGGATATGGAAGAAAAGCTCGGACGCACGAGGCTTGACGGCCCCGAAATCAAAGAGGTGATAAAAGAGGCCAAGCGGATGGGATTTTCTGACCGTCAGTTAGTCACCCTACTCAAAACGGATGAAAAAGAGGGTCGACATTTACGTAAAAGCGAAAAAATCCTTCCCGCATTTAAGATCGTCGATACCTGCGCAGCAGAGTTCGCGGCCCAGACACCATATTATTACTCGAGTTACGAGGATGTCGACGAAGTCCCGGTCAGCAGCCGGAAGAAGGTAGTCATCATCGGAGGTGGACCGATCAGGATAGGCCAAGGTATAGAGTTCGATTACTGCTGCGTCCACGCCGCATTTGCGCTGCGCGAGGAGGGGATCGAGGCGATAATCATCAACAATAATCCCGAGACTGTATCCACGGACTCAGATACCTCGGACAAGCTGTACTTCGAGCCGCTCACATTCGAGGATGTTATGAACGTTATCGAGAAGGAAAGACCATACGGGGTGATAGTGCAACTCGGCGGACAGACGCCGCTCAACCTCGCGGTCAGGCTAGCCGATGCAGGGGTTAACATCCTAGGGACCTCGGCCGAAAATATAGATATAGCTGAGGACAGGGAACGATTCAATCAACTGTTGAAAAGATTGAACATCCTTCAGCCTCCGGGCGGCACATCCTTCTCTGCGAAGGAGGCTAAGGAAATAGCGAGGCAAATTGGCTACCCTGTGCTGGTCAGGCCCAGTTATGTGCTCGGCGGGCGTGCGATGGTGAAGGTCCACGATGAGAGCGAGCTCGGTTACTACATCGAGGAGGCGACGAGGGTCTCGGAGGATCACCCTGTTTTAGTTGATAAGTTCATCTCCAACGCGATCGAGGTGGATGTCGATGCCGTCTCTGATGGGAAACGGACCTTCATAGGCGGGATCTTAGAACACGTCGAGGAAGCCGGCGTCCACTCAGGCGATGCAGCGATGGTAATGCCTCCTCAGACCCTGAGCGCGGAGGTGATTGAGACGATCAAAGAATATACGGTAAGGCTGGCGAAGGAGCTCAACGTTGTGGGGCTCATGAACGTGCAGTACGCGGTTAGGAATGGCACCGTCTATGTGCTTGAAGTCAACCCGCGGGCGAGCAGGACGGTTCCGTTCATATCGAAGGCCATCGGCATCCCTCTGGCCAAGGTTGCCGTCAAGGTCATGTTAGGGCACGCGCTCGATGAGTTAGGTGTCCCGAAAGAGGTGGAGTTTCCGTACGTTTGCGTGAAGGAATCCGTCTTCCCGTTTCTCAAGTTACCAGGGGTCGACCCAGTGTTGGGCCCCGAGATGAAGTCGACGGGCGAGGTAATGGGAATAGACGTGGACTTCGGCATGGCTTACTTCAAGGCCCAGCTCGCGGCGGGTAACACGTTGCCGACGAAGGGTAAAGTGTTCATAAGCGTTTCAACGCAAGACAAACTCGAGATGTGCCCGGTAGCGAAAAAATTAGTCGAGCTTGGATTCAAGATTTTAGCAACGGAGGGCACGATGAAAACGCTCAAAGATGCCGGAGTTGAGTCGGAGCTCGTGCTCAAGATCCACCAAGGGAGCTCAGATATCATCGACCTCATAAAGGCAGGTGAAGTGGACCTGATCATCAATACACCAACGGTCGGGCGTAACACGGCTCGCGATGGGTATACTATACGTCGGACGGCCATCAACCTCCGCATCCCGTATATAACAACGCTGGCTGGTGCCCAAGCAGCAGTTAAAGCTATCGAAAGCATGTTGAAAGGAAAAATTTCGATTGGCTCGCTCAACGAGTATCACCCAAAAGTCAAAAGTCTTGGGTGTTAGACTAAAACCATGGGCTTGCCTCGAGGCCCCAAACCACCACCACAAAGTTTTTTAAGACCTATAACTAGGTTAGGAAGGGCTTTTGAGCAGAAGCTTCACTGAGCGAGCCGCGAGCCTAGCAAAACGCGCGAATTCGAGGATCGTTTTGGCATTTGATCCAGAGTTCAATCCTTACAAGCTCAAGCTGTTTGAAGAGAGGTCTAAACGAAGGAGAGAGATTCAAGTCCAAGTCCGTGGCCTCCTCTCTGAGCTCGAGGGGATGATAGCTGGGATAAAGCTCGGGTTGCCGGCCATGCTCGCGCTGGGCCCCGATGAGTTGGAAAAGCTCGTAGACAACTTCAAAGCGAAGTATTTCTTCATCTGTGATCTAAAGCTCGCCGATATAGGTTACGTGAACCGGCTCGTCGCTGAGCAGATCTTCGAGCTAGGGTTCGATGCACTCATCATCCACGCCTTCATCGGGACGAAACAAGGAGTCGACGAGGTCGTGGAACTTGCCGGGGAAATGGGTCGAGGAGTACTCGCGGTGTGTGCCATGACTCATAAGGGTGCGAACGAACACTTGAACAAATACTTTGGAAAGCTCACCGCCCTCGCTATCTCGGCTGGAGTCGATGGCTTCATCCTACCCGCCACCTTTCCGCGCTTGATAACGAAAACGAGAAAGAAATACCCGCGCATGCTCATATTTTCGCCTGGCGTCGGGGCTCAAGGGGCACCCTTCGGCTCGGCTATTAAAGCTGGCGCGGATTTCGAAATAATAGGAAGGGCGATTTACACTGCCCCCGCACCAACCCAGAAGGTTAGAGAGATCAAGGAGGCGATGGGGAGATGAATATGGAAATAGGCGAACTCGCAATCGAATTGGCGAAACACGGGTGCGTGTTGGTTGGAGAGTTTAAGCTCACTTCCGGGCTCACGAGTCCTTACTACATAGACCTGAGGGTGCTGCCTTCCCATCCAAAACTTTTCGAGCTCGTAGCGGATGCGTATGTTTCAGCGCTCGATGATTCGGGCATCGCATTCAACCGCATAGGGGGCATCGCCACAGCAGGGGTACCAATAGCAACGCTCGTAGCACACAAATTGAGAAAACCGCTCCTGTATGTCCGAAAGGAGGAGAGGGCCCATGGAACCAAGCAGATGGTCGAAGGGCTGGTGAGCACCGATGATATGGTGTTGGTTCTGGACGACGTTGTAACCACGGGCGGGAACCTGCAAACGGCCATTGAGTCCCTCCGAGAGCTGGGAGCGAAGGTGGAGCATGTGATGGTGCTGGTAGACCGGGAGCAAGGCGCGAAGGAAAAACTCGAAGCGATGGGGGTACGGTTATTATCCATAATGACCTCCTCCGAGCTCATGGGAAAGCTCCACTCAAACGGTATAATCTCCGATGCAGAGTACGAAAGGGTTATTGACTACATCCGGGAGGGGGAGCATGTTTAAGGGACGAGATGTGATTTCGATCCTCGACTTCACGCGAGAGGAACTCGAAAAGATATTCAAGACCGCTCTAAAAATGGAAAGGAGAGGCAAGCGAGCGCCGCCTCTGCTCAAAGACAGGTTGCTCGCATCGGCGTTCTTCGAACCCAGTACTAGGACGAGGCTCAGTTTCGAAACCGCGATGCACAGGCTGGGTGGTTCGGTGATTGGGTTTTCGGAAGCGGAAAGGACTTCAATAACAAAGGGTGAGAACTTGGCCGACACGATTAGGATGCTTGATATCTATGCCGACGTCATCGTGATGCGCCATTATCTTGAAGGAGCGGCGAAACTTGCGGCTGAAATCGCGACTGCACCCATAGTAAACGCTGGGGACGGGAGCAAGCACCACCCGACCCAAGCCATGGTGGACCTTTACACTATTTCTAGGGAGCTGGGAAAAATCGATGGGCTAAACATCGGATTAGTCGGCGATCTCAGGTATGGGCGCGCGGCGGCCTCCCTGATTTACGGATTGACTAAATTCAATCCCGCGAAAGTCTTTCTCATTTCACCCCAGCTGCTCAAACCCAAGCAAGAGATAGAGAATTTCCTCAGGGATTCGGGGATCAAATTCTCGCAAAGCGAAAGCCTAGATGAAGTCATTGAGGAGGTTGATGTGCTTTACGTGACACGCATCCAAAAAGAGCGATTCCCTGATCCAGCTGAATTTGAGAAAGTTAGGGGTAGCTATCGGATATCACCCGAAGTCTTGCGACGAGCCAGAGAACGCATGATCCTCTTGCACCCCCTTCCAAAAATAGATGAAATCGACAGTCGAGTGGATAACACCAAATTCGCGGTTTATTTCAAACAAGCTGCGTACGCTTTGCCCATCAGGATGGCGCTCCTCTCACTCGTGTTAGGGGCTGTGAGATGATGCCGCCGAAGCTTGAAGAACTGATCGTCCGAAAGATTCGCGATGGCACGGTGATAGACCACATCACTGCGGGTCAGGCACTGAACGTCTTGAAGATATTGAAGATCAGGGGCAGGGAGGGACACGGGATAGCGATGGTGATAAACGTTGAGAGCAAAAAGCTCGGAAAAAAGGACATATTAAAAGTGGAGGGTCGGGAGCTGGCCCAAGCCGAGGTTGACAGGATAGCCCTCGTCGCTCCAGAAGCAACGATCACCACGGTCAAGGATTACCGTGTGACGAAGAAGATAAAGGTCAAGCTACCCGAGAAGATAGAAGGGATTTTAAAGTGCACAAACCCGAATTGTATCTCCAACGCGCCCCGAGAACCTATCACGCCTTCTTTTAGGTTAGTCTCCCGAACGCCAACCTTGTTGATTTGCGGATACTGTGGCACGTACATTTCACACGACGAAATTGTGGCACAGTACGCTGTTGGTACTTAAGGGTGTGTATCTTGCGGAAGGAGCGACGGTCGAAAAAATCCAGCGCGGGAGGGTTCTCCTATGAAGATTTCGCATTTAAGAGGGCGAAGATAGAGAAAGTGACGAATGAGAGTTCGAACGTGAAATCTTTTTACCTGAGGGCGAGTTCCCCAAGAATTCCGCAGCCAGGGCAATTCGTGATGGTTTGGCTTCCTGGTGCCGAAGATGTGCCAATGAGCGTCTCCGGTGCCGGAAAAAATACTGTGAGGGTCTCCGTTTCCAAAGAGGGCTCCACCACAGCCAAGTTTCACGGGCTGGGGAGGGGTGATTCCCTTTTCCTCCGTGGGCCCTTCGGCAACGGATTCTCGCTCGAAGGGAGCCATCATTTGCTCGTTGCCGGAGGCTATGGTGCCGCTCCCCTGATCCACGCGCTAAAAATCCTCTCAGACTCGGGTAAAAAAGCAGCATATGCGGTCGGCGCAAAGGATGCATCCGAACTCCTTTTCGTCAGGGAAGCTCGCAGGCTTGGAGCAAGCGTTTCCGTGGCCACAGAGGATGGCTCAGCGGGATATAAGGGGCTTGTGACCGATCTGCTGGAGGAGATACTGGCCGAAAAACACTTTGGTTCTATCCTCACGTGCGGTCCGGAAAAGATGATGCTTGAAGTCGTGCGCAAAGGGCTGGAACTCGATATTCCCGTCCAAGCCTCCCTCGAGCGCTACATGAAATGCGGCTTCGGTGCTTGCGGGTCTTGCGTCTTAGATCCACTCGGTCTGCGCGTATGCTTGGACGGCCCAGTGTTTGATGGAACCATTTTGCTCAAAACAGAGTTTGGCCGGTACAAACGGGATGCTTCCGGTGCGAGGGTGCCCATATGAGGTTGATGGTGAAGGGGAATATCTTCACGCCGGAGGGGATTGTCGAAGGTTCGATTTTGATCGAGGGGGGCAGGATAAAAAAGATAGCAAAGGAACTTCGCGAGCCAGCCGATGAAGTGCTCGATTTTTCCAGAAAAAAGGGGTATCTCGTCCTCCCGGGATTCGTTGACATTCATGTTCATATGAGAGACTTCGAGCTAGCTTACAAGGAAGATTTCTATACAGGCACCTGTGCGGCGGCCATGGGTGGTTTCACGGTCGTTGTGGATATGCCGAACACCAAACCGATCGTTAACACTCCGGCATTGCTCATCGAAAGAGATCGCACGGCCAAAACTAAGGCCTTGGTGGATTACGGTTTGTACTACGGCGTACCTGATGATATCACCAACTTGACCGAAAAAATCGAAGCCCGCGCGGTCGGTTTCAAGATATACATGCAGCATGAGTTCTACACGGACAAGTTCAAGCTGGTTGAGGGTGTGTTCGAATATGCGGCCGCGAGAGATATGCTCGTCGTGGCCCACGCCGAAAACCCGAAGTTCTTCACCGAGACACAGATTGGTTTGGTGGGGACGGTGAAGGCTGAGGTCTCCGCGATAGGAGATATAGCAAAATACGCATCAAACTACGGTTTTCCGCTCCACGTGACCCATCTTTCTTCGGCTGCCGGTGCAGAGGAATTGGCAAGGTGGAAAAAGAAGGTAAAGCTCACCGCTGACACGTGCCCCCACTACCTCCTCTTGACCAGCGAAGATGCACAACTTCAAGGCCCGGTAGCCAAGGTCGATCCGCCGCTCAGGAACAATGCCGATGCCAGAGTCCTCCTCAAGAAACTGAGGGATGGAGACATAGATGCTGTCTCGTCGGATCACGCGCCCCACTCACCTGAAGAGAAGGTAGGCCAAGAAAGAGCGCTCGCTGGATTTCCGGGCTTAGAGACAACAGTTCCGCTCCTCCTCACCATGGTTGACAAAAATTCACTGACAATTGGGGATGTGGTTAGGGTGTGTGCGACCAATCCCCTCAAGATATTGGGGATTAACACGGCTGGGGCCATCGAGGAGGGGAAAATCGGGAACTTGACAATCGTCGACCTGCACCGCGAAGGAAAAATCGAGCCCAGAACTTTCTCGAGCAAAGCGAAATATAGCCCCTTCGCTGGAATGAAAACTAAAGGTATTCCGGTGGCAACGGTTGTCCGCGGGCAACCGGTCATGCTAGATGGGAAAATCGTGGCGAGAAAAGGATGGGGTGTAAATGTCAAGGAGACTTATGGTCAAGCTGGGTAAGTTGAAATTGCGCAACCCGACTATGTTGGCTTCGGGTGTGTTGAGCAACGGTTCTCTCTTGAGGCGGGCGGCGATTGAAGGCGGTGCAGGCGCGGTGGTGACCAAGAGCCTGACACTTGAAAAGCGTGACGGTTATCCAACACCCGTCATCGTGGGGGCTGAGGGTGGTTTGATCAATGCAGTCGGGCTGGCTAACCAAGGCTACGAGGAATTCTTAAAGAATGACTTGCCCTTGGCGAAGAAAGGAAAAGTTTGCGTAATCGTGAGCGTCGCGGGGAGCAACAGCCGGGAATTTAAGGAGATCTGTGTTGAGTCCGAGAAAGCAGGAGCCGATGCTGTAGAGCTCAACCTCTCCTGCCCCCACGTCAAGGGGCATGGTTTAGAGATCGGGGCTGACCCTAAGCTCGTCCACGAAATAGTGGGGGTGACAAGGGAATCCATAGAAATTCCCGTCCACGTAAAGCTTGGGTTAAGCGATCGCATAAATGAATCTGCTCTAGCCGCCCAGGATGCGGGGGCTGACGCGATCGTGGCGATCAACACAGTTCGCGCGATGGCGATAGATGTGCACGCGAGAAGGCCCGTGCTTGCCAACGTTTACGGCGGACTTTCAGGCCCCGCAATTCACCCCGTCGCTGTGCGGTGCGTTCACCAGCTTTACAAGCAACTTTCGGTACCGGTCATCGGCTGTGGTGGGGTTAAAGATTGGGCGACGGCGGTGGAGTTTCTGCTGGCCGGGGCCAGAGCTGTGCAAATAGGCTCTGCTGTAGCGACCGAAGGGATAAACGTCTTCGGCGAAGTTGCTAAAGGCATCGGGCGCTACCTAGATGCTCACAGATTTAAGAGCATAGAAGAAATCGTTGGGTGTGCCCATGGTGAGTAGATGAAATATATAGTAGTGACTGGTGGGGTAATGAGCGGGCTGGGGAAGGGAATAACCACGGCCTCGATGGGGAAGTTGATTCAATCCCGTGGGTTCAGAATTACCGCAATAAAAATCGATCCTTATCTGAACGTCGATGCAGGGACGATAAATCCGTTCGAGCATGGGGAAATTTTCGTGACCGAGGATGGTGGCGAGATAGATCTCGACATGGGACACTACGAGCGATTCCTCGACATCAATTTGACGAAGGACCACAACATCACAACAGGACAAATTTATGGCGAGGTTATAAGGAGGGAGCGAAAGGGTGATTACCTAGGTCGCACGGTTCAGATAATCCCCCACATCACCGACGTCATCAAGGATCGCATTCGACGGGTCGCAAAAGAAAGTGAGGTAGACATATGTTTAGTCGAAATCGGCGGCACGGTGGGTGATATCGAGAGCATGCCCTTTCTCGAAGCGGTCAGACAATTGAGGTTGGAGGAAGGGCAAACCAACGTGCTGTTCGTTCACGTTACACTGGTGCCAGTGCTAGATGTGGTTGGAGAACAAAAAACTAAACCAACTCAGCACAGCGTTAGGGAGCTCAGGGAGCTAGGCATAATACCGGATATCATAGTTTGCAGGGCTGAGAAGCCTTTGGGCGAGGGAACAAAGCGGAAGATCTCGCTTTTCTGCAACGCGCCCGAAGGTGCGGTAGTCAGCGCCCCGGATGTCGAGAATATTTACAGGGTCCCCATTTTACTTGAGGAAGAAGGTTTGGGTGCTAGGCTACTCGAGAGGCTTGGCCTCTGCGCGAAGGAGAAAGATTTGGTCGAGTGGGAAAAAATCGTAAACAACATGGAACGGGCGAGTAAGGCGGTGAAGATAGCGATGGTTGGGAAATACGTTAGAATTGCTGACACTTACTTGAGCATAAATGAAGCTTTGAAGCATGCGGCTGCTTGGAACGACTGCAAGGTTGAGATAGATTGGATAGACGCTGAGGCCTTCGAGGGATCTGTGGAGAAGCTCCAAGAACTCTCCATTTACAACGGAATACTCGTGCCCGGCGGCTTCGGCACGCGGGGAGTTGAAGGCAAGATAGCCGCGATAGATTACGCTCGAAAAAACCTGATCCCGTTTTTGGGCTTATGTTTTGGTTTCCAGCTCGCGGCGGTGGAATTCGCGAGAAATGTTGTGGGGCTGAGGCGAGCAAATAGCACTGAGGTAGACCCGAAGACACCCCATGCCGTGATTGATCTCCTGCCAGAGCAAAGAAAGCTGAAAGAGCTAGGGGGAACGATGAGGCTGGGTGGACACGAGGTGTGCATCACCAAAGGAACCAGAGCATTCAGAATATACGGAGGCAAGAAAGTTTACGAAAGGCATAGGCACCGCTATGAAGTCAATCCACGGTACATCCCCAAACTATCCAAGGCTGGGTTGGTCTTTTCCGGAAAGTCGCCGGATGGCAGACGAATGGAGATCCTCGAACTCCCCGAACATCCTTTCTTTCTAGCCACCCAGTTCCACCCAGAGTTCAAGTCTAGGCCGGGGAGACCCGCGCCGGTTTTCAAAGCGTTCTTGAGCGCCGCCCGCCGGAAAAGTTAATACCGGCTAGCAAATTAAGAAAAAGAAAATGGGGCGAAGCGAAAGACAAAAAAGCAGCTCTTGGTAATCTCAAGTGGGCGTGTTGAATTGAAAGTTAAACTGATCGCATGCACTCCAAATCTGGACCTCATAGCTGGAGCTGTGACGCGAGGATGTCAATCAAGAAAGAGTGCCGCAAATTTGTTGGAAAGCGGGGAGGAAGAAAAACTCAGGAAAGCCCTGAAAACATCGGTCGAACGGGGTCACTACTCAGTCTTGGAACACAACCGGGTGCTTTGGTTGGTGGAAGATGTTCACGAGCATGAGATCCTTCGACAATCCGCGGCACACAAGTTTCTCGAGGTTTCTAAAATCAGTGACAGCGACTGGATATTGAGCGCTAACCTGAGAACGTTGATAGAGCTGGTGGGGTCCGAAAAAAATGAGCTCGTCGATAAGCTGGCCGAGTCGATGCGCGGGGTTTCCAATATTTTCGCCGAGCTGGTGAGGACCGATGAAGGTAAAACTTCTAAGCTATCTACCGGATGAAAAAACGTTTGAGGACTTGCGAAAACGGGGGCTATCTCGGCGCGAGTGGTTAAAACACGCCACTTTTACTTTCAGCATTGAGGGCGCTTCAAGGAGTTGTACCCACCAGCTCGTCCGGCATCGCATGGCATCATATCTACAACAAAGTCAAAGATTCGTCGAGTTAGGTAAAAACAGCTACGTCACGCCGCCCCGGATAAAAGCGAATGAAAAATCGAGAAAAATGTACGATGGGCTGATGGGCGTGATTTGGGACGGGTATGAGAAATTGATCAAGGCTGGAGTGCCAGTCGAGGATGCGAGGTTCGTGCTACCGAATGCCGCGGTGACAAACATAACCATGACGGCGAGCGCTGAATCGCTGATGAATTTCTTCAAGCTTAGGTGTTGCATGCATGCCCAATGGGAGATAAGGGAACTCGCCAACCAAATGCTAAGAGAAGTGAAAAAAGTGGCGCCGTTTCTATTCGCCGACGCCGGTCCTTGGTGCAAGATGATTGGTGTGTGCCCGGAAAAAGATACCTCTTGCGTTTTTTATAAAACCCGCCGTGGGAAAAAACCCATTTTTCAGAGCGGGGATGAGGGCGGCTGGACCTGAATTCCCAGGCCAGCCATTGTCCTTATACTCCACGCCTTCCTTCTGGAGCTCCCTGACGTGCTTTGGGCCCCTAGATAACGTCAACAGTATCTCGGGTGCTAAAGCGTAACATTTAATTTATGGTGTTACACTAATTGTAAATGATTTGGTGATTGATATGGGGGTTTTACCGGACGAAAATCCTGAATTCCCCTGCGTCCGACCCGCTAGTAAAAATGAAACGATCTTCAAGGGGCTTCAGAAGATATCCCTATTGGACTATCCTGGGAAAATTTCTGCGATCATCTTTACCGGAGGATGTAATTTCAAGTGCCCATTCTGCTACAATCGTGATCTAGTCCTAAATCCCGAGAGCTTGCCGTCCCTGCGGGAAGAAGAAATCCTAGGGTACCTCAAATCCAGAAAAGAGTGGCTGGACGGAGTGGTTGTGACAGGTGGTGAGCCGACCATCCATCCGTGCCTACCGGGTTTCATGGAAAGGGTGAAAAAATTGGGCTACAGCATCAAGCTGGACACCAACGGCTCGAATTCGAAAATGCTTGCAGAGCTTCTAGAAAAAAATCTCGTCGATTACATCGCACTGGACGTGAAGGCCCCCCTTCTCAAGGAGAACTATATAGCAGCGACTCGCGCTTGCAGCGACGACGTGTTGGAAGAAGTCAAAACCAGCATCGCGCGGCTCAGGGGCTCAAACGGAGTCGATTACGAGTTCAGAACTACTGTTGTGCCAAAACTTCTGAACAAAAATGACGTTATGTCAATCGTCGGGCAGATAAGTGGGGCAAAACGGTATTATCTTCAACAATTCAAATCAACGAACTCACACATCGACGAAAGTTACTCCAGCGTTACACCATACCCACTCGATGCCCTTCGCGAAATCCAGAGAGAGGTCGCCAAAAATTTCCGCGTCTGTGAGGTGCGGGGGATAGGGGGGTGAGCGATATCATCGAAAAAGTTCGAAAGCGCAACGGCACATTGGTGAACTTCGATCGAGAGCGGATAACCAACGCCATTTTCAAGGCCGCGCTCGAGGTGGGTGGGCGGGACAGGAGAATCGCTGAAAGGTTAACCGATGAAGTCGTGAAAATGCTCGAGGAAAAATACGCGAACAAAATCCCCAACGTCGAGGACATTCAGGACATCGTTGAGAAAGTCCTGATCGAACGGGGCCACGCAAAAACCGCCAAGGCCTACATCCTCTATCGCAAGCAACATGAGGAAATGAGGAAGATCACGTCGACGTTTCTCGAAGTTGAGCGCTTAGTTGACGATTACTTGGGAATGCGGGACTGGCGAGTGAGGGAGAACAGCAATATGGGCTACTCGCTTTCCGGTTTGCTATTTCACATAGCGACTTCTGTGGTCGCCAACTACACGCTCGACAAGATATACCCGATGGAGGTCGCCGATGCACACATCAGCGGGGACCTCCACGTCCATGACCTAGGCATGGGTCTCTGCGGGTACTGCGCGGGCTGGAACTTGAGCCAGCTGCTGGCTGAAGGGTTTAACGGTGTCCCGAACAAGGTGGCATCTAGACCCCCGGCGCATCTCGACACAGCGTTGCTCCAGATGGCGAATTTCATAGGCACCCTCCAGAACGAATGGGCCGGTGCCCAGGCTTTCAACTCCATCGACAGCTTGCTGGCCCCCTTCGTGCGCAAGGATAGTCTGAGCTACAGACATATCAAACAAGCCATGCAAACTTTCGTGTTCAACCTCAACATCGCTTCGCGCTGGGGTGGGCAGACACCGTTCACAAATGTGACGCTTGATCTGATGGTTCCAGAAGACCTCGCGGCTCAGCATGTCATTATCGGTGGCGGACTCGGCGAAGATACTTATGAGGAATACAAGGAAGAGGCGGACATGATAAACCGCGCCTTCATAGAGGTTATGTCGGAGGGCGACATGAATGGGCGACCTTTCACGTTTCCCATCCCGACCTACAGTTTGGCGAGGGATTTCGACTGGGAGGAGGGGGTTTCCGCAGCGCTGTTCAAGATGACTGCGAAGTGTGGCTAGCCTTACGTCCAGAACTTCATAAACAGCAGCCTGAAGCCGAGCGATGTTAGATCGATGTGCTGTCACCTTCAACTTAACTTGGCGGAACTCAGGAGAAATACAACAGCTGGGCTCTTTGGCTCGGGCGATTCGACTGGTTCAATGGGAGTAGTCACGATAAACATGCCCCGTTTGGGTTATCTCTCGAGGGATGAGGATGAATTCTTCGAGAAGCTTGAGTACATCATGGAGCTGGCCAAGATTTCTCTGGAGGTAAAGCGGGAAATGGTCACAAGGAACATGGAAAATGGGCTCCTGCCCTTCACAAAGCGCTATTTGGGCACCCTGAGGAACCATTTCTCAACCATAGGCTTGGTAGGGATGAACGAGGCATGCCTGAACTTGCTCGGATGTAGAATAACCGACGACGAGGGCAAGAAGCTGGCGGTCAAAACGCTCAAGTTCATGCTCGGGGTGATCCAGCGCTTTCAGGAGGAAACAGGCAACCTCTACAACTTGGAGGCGACACCTGCGGAGGGCGTTAGTTACAGGCTCGCGAAAATCGACAAGAAAAAGTACCCCGACATAACGACGGCCGGCGAAAATGCGCCTTACTACACGAATTCCACTTGCCTGCCCGTTAACAGTGGGTTGGACATGGTTGAGGCACTAGAGCATCAAGAGGAGCTACAGACGCTTTACACCGGTGGCACCGTGTTCCACATCCTTTTCGGCGAAAGCCTAGAGGACGGGGAAAACTGCAAGAATCTCGTGAAGAAAGTCGCTTTCAACACCAAACTCCCCTACTTTACCATTACACCTACCTATT
>Ga0172364_10001529_pt1 | contig 17891 bp, 13 predicted proteins | sample LakKivSesite10cm_FD_114545 | JGI IMG/M metagenome (GOLD analysis project Ga0172364, IMG submission 114545) | Sediment microbial communities from Lake Kivu, Rwanda - Sediment site 10cm | ecosystem: Environmental > Aquatic > Freshwater > Lake > Sediment | place: Rwanda: Western Province, Lake... | reverse complement strand
TAGAGCTTGCCGTCTTGGTTGTAGAATCCCCTACAAAGGCGAGAACCATATCCGGTTTGTTCTCATCGATCAGTAGAGAGAAGGTGGGCAAAACCACGGCCCACTGGGCTATGATCGGCTCGAACCTCCTGCAAGTTGTGGCCACCCAGGGCCACGTGTATGACCTATCTCTCGAGGGTGGGTTTCATGGCGTCCTCAAGAAGAAGGACTCCTTCGTACCGAGGTACGGCTTCATCAAGAGGTGTGGGAAGTGTGGGACTCAGACCGTCTCGAAGAGCGTGTGCACCGTTTGCGGAAGGGGGGACCTTTCCTCAAAGAAAGAGCTGATGGACGCGATCAGGCAGCTGGTCATCCGCACGGGGTCAGTCATGCTGGCGACCGATCCGGACCCCGAGGGCGAGAAGATCGCCTTCGACGCGATGGTCTACGTCGCGCCCGTGGCGGAGCAGATCTCCAGAGCAGAGTTCCACGAGGTCACTAGGAGGGCCCTTGAGGAGGCCATTCGGAACCCCAGGCCAATGTCCTTCCCATCAGTTCAGTCACAGATCGTGAGGCGCGTCGAGGACAGATGGCTTGGCTTTGAGCTGAGCAGGAGGCTCTGGGACAAGTTCGGAAACCGTCGCCTGTCCGCGGGGAGAGCTCAGAGTCCCATTCTCGGCTGGGTGGCAGACAGGTTCAGGGAGAGCAGGGAGAAGAAGAACTACCTGGTTGTCGAGCTTGAGTCCGGCCTGACAGTCTGGCTTGACGTGACGGGAAGGGAGGACAGAAGGGGACTGGCCAAGTCGCTCGCAAACGAGACCGCCCAACTGGTGGTCCTCGGGGAGGAGGTGATAGAGGTCAAGCCTCGTCCTCCCTACACTACGGATTCGCTCCTCTTCGACTCCTACTCGTTCCTCAGAATGGGACCAAGTTCTGCGATGAGGTTGGCTCAGGACCTATTCGAGACCGGTCTCACGACCTACCACAGGACTGACTCAACTAGGATATCCAGTTACGGCATCGGCATCGCGAAGGGATATGTGGAAGGCAGATACCCCGGCCTTTTCAGGCCTAGGGCATGGGGCGACCATGGCGCCCACGAAGCCATCAGGCCCACGAGGTCCCTTGATCTAGATACGTTGACGGAGTCCCTCACAAGGGGAGACTTGAAGCTAAGCAAGGCGCTCACGAGGTATCACGAGAGGCTCTACGACATGATCTTCAGGAGGTTCATGGCATCGCAGATGACAGCTGCCAGAGTCAGGACGCAGTGCTTCGAGGTCCGCATCTCCAGCTTCAGGGCCGAGATGCAACGCAGGGTCGAGGTGGTCGAGAAGGGTTTCTCCGCCGTCCTACCCATCAGGGTTGACCCCGAGGTGAAGTCCGGACCGCAAGGGGTCAAGCTGGCATCACTGAAGACGCTGCCGAAGGTCAGGTTGTTCTCGGTCGGCGAACTCGTGGCGGAGATGAGGAGAAGGGGCATAGGCCGGCCAAGCACCTACGCAAAACTTACAGACACGATGATGAGGAGGAGGTACGCCTTCGAGGTTCACGGTAGGATCGTGGTCACGAACCTCGGCCTACAGGTTTCTGATTACCTGAGGGAAGGGTTTGGCAAGTACGTGTCCGAGGAGACAACCAGGACTCTGGAGGGCAAGATGCAGCAGATAGAGGAGGGAAAGGAGGACTATCAGAAGATACTATCCGATTTGTACAAGGAGGTCAGGTCGATGCCCCCTTAGTCGCGTCGTCGTGATGCCAGCCTTCGTGGTCCTGGGCCCCAGTGAGTCTCTGACCTGAGATCACTTCGGAATGAGGTGAGTCCCGTCACACGTGCTCGAGCTCCTCAACTCGTCTAGCCCCTCTCTGCAGGTGGCGAAGGTCATGCCTGCGTCCATGACCTTCTCTCGAACGTTGAGCAGTATCGTTCTCCGAACACCCATGTCCAGGTAGAGGGAGTTGGACACCCTCATTCCTTCTTGCCTGTACGCTCGGCTAGTGCGTTCCGCGGCCTCCGGAACGGCTCGCATCAACCTGTTCAACCCATCGGGCCTTGCCTTGAACGTGGAGGCCACCACGTGCTGCACCCCGCTGGACTCCAGAGCCCGTATGAGTTCGGGTAGCGAGTCGTCGTTCACCCAAGGTATTATCGGGTCGACCCTTGCAGCCGTCGTGATGCCTCTGTTGGCCAACTGCCTTAGGGCCTCAAGCCTCTTGGTCGGGCTGGGTGCCCCTGGCTCGATCCTCTTGGCCATGCTGCCCAACGTCGTAATCGTCATGACTACGGCGGCACGGGCGGACGAGAGGATGTCAGCATCCCTCAGCACCAAGTCAGACTTGGTTTGAATGATGAACCGGAACCCCGAGTCACACAACTCCTGCAACACGCCCCTCGTGATGTTGAGGGTTCTTTCCATCGGGGTATACGGATCGGAGCTGGCGCTGAGTTCGATCGGTTTGGATCTATCTATGACTTTAAGATCTTCACGGACGCGCTCGATCACGCACCTCTTGACCCTAGGCTCGAATGCCCTCGGAACGTACGACGATATGTAGCAGTAGACGCAAGAGTGTCCGCACCCAGTGTACGGAGCGAGCGAGTACTTGGCAGGACAAGTGCAGAGAGGGCTCCTCCAAGGGTCAAAGCTCCTTATGATCCTTCCCTCTTTCATGCCTAGAACTCTAGGCCAAACGCGTTCAGAAACATGCGCGTCCTTTCGTATTCCCTCAGGAACTCATAGGCTTTCTCGGTCAGCCTGAAAACCTTTCTGTCATCCTCGGGCTCTTCCGAGATCAGCCCCAACGCGATCAACTCGTCTAACCTCCCCTGCATCCTATCCGTCGGAAGGTTCGCCTTCTGCATGAGCCTCGTCTTACCGATCTTCTCCTCCTCCTTTATCGAATTCAATATGTCCGCTATGATGGAAATGCTCGATCTGTACCTCTTGGTCGCCCCGCTCATGGAACTCTCCGCACCCTCATGAGCATCGCCAGCAAGGACAGGTATCCGGCCAACCTCAGGACATTCTCAACGGGAAGTAGGAAACCCCCCGAGTAACCGACCATGTTCGACAAGTGCGAGAATGCAAGGAGAAGAAACCCCAGCACCACCAGAGCCTGATTAGCGTTCCTGTCCCTGAGGAACCTGACGAATACCAGCGTGGCGATGGCCAATAGCATGAATACGTTCAGAGCGTTGAACGAAAGCACCATCAACCCAAACCCTACCTGTAGTAAGATGCTCGTCCCAGCCAGGTGGCTCTTCATCTGGACCCAAAGCAAGATCGCGTAGGCCAGCATTCCTGCGCACGCTTGCACGAGGTCCCCCAAGATGCTGAACGGCCCCACCAAGGGTACCTGCCTAGCCGTGAACACCGTGAACAACACAAGCAGAGCCCTTAGAACACTTGAGGCGCCCAGCAGTGCGAATGAGATCTCAAATGATAGGAATATGCTCTCCTTCGAGAACGACCTAGCCTTCGCAGCTTCGTATGCGATTACAATGGCTATGCCTCCGGACACCATCTCGAAGAAGGCGTCAAGCACCGGGTGAAACATGAGCGGGCCCGAGACCCCTAGATATTGATATTCCTTTTCCGAGTTTGCCCCACAAATTCTTAATATCGCCCCGGGCTCTCATGAGCCAGCCAGGGTGGCCGAGTGGCGAGGCGGCGGGCTGCAGACCCGCTTCAAGGGGGTTCGAATCCCTCCCCTGGCTCATCATGCGCCACGTCACCCGCTTAGCTCCCAGTGTTTTGATTGACACCGCGATGTTTCTCGTTCTGGTCTGAATAACTTGATCTAGACGCTCGATTTGACTCACCCCAACTGGGCCCATGACACGAGACGGTCGACGAGGCGGGGATCGCGGCCAAACGCTTATTAGAGGTTTGGCTGTTACTCACTGAACACGCTTGGCTGTTCGATGCGAGGAGTTCGTGAGGAATGTACTTCCGACGGCTAGGTCACTGATAGCTCGGAAGCTCCTCAAGGACAGGGGACTCACACAGGTGAAAGTCGCCTCAATCCTGCACGTCTCCCAAGCCTCGATCAGCCAATACCTGAACGCTAGGAGGGGTGAAAAGCTCATGACAAGGCTCGCGAACGACCCCGAGTTTGATCAGCTTCTTGATCGCATGGTAGATGAACTCATGAGCGAGTCCCTTTCCGAAGAGCGAAAGGAAGAACAGATGTGTGAGTTGTGCGCCCTTGTCTTCAGGAAGCATGTGAACCGCGCACAATAACTACAGGGGAGCCTTCTGTCGGCAGTCCTCTCATGTTAATCGACGCATCACTGACCGTCGTCTAGCCTTCCACTACCCTTTAAATCTCCGTTCTTCACGTCTGGTCCACGAGCCTAATGGACCAAAAGAAAATGCTCGTGTTTGACGCCGGGACGTCTAGGATCAAGGCGGGCCTTCTCGACGCCCAAGGGAGGCTTCTACGATACCTGTCGCAGAGCTTGCCGCCTAGATCCGGCAAGCCCGGCGAGGCGATCGTGGACCACAGCGATGTCTGGGCGACCGTGTCTCGTCTGGTGAAGCGCCTGATGAACGGAGTCGCACCTGAGGACGTGGGATCTCTTTCCTTCACTGGAAATAGGATAGCAGTCTCATTGGCTGACAGGCGCGGGAACGTGCTACATCCATTCATCACTTGGCTGGATTCGAGGTCCGCCTCCAAGTTCGACGAGCGGATTGAGGAGGTGGACAAGAGGGTCATTCTCCAGAAGGTACTCTGGTACAAGGAAAACCGGCCGGACCTCTACGCGGAGGCCGCTTCCATCGTGAATATGGACTCCTACCTCAACACTAGGTTGGTCGGCAAGTCGATCATGTGGGTGCACAGCGCGGTCTACACACTATACGATCCCGTGAATGGGGAGTGGTCAAGCAAGCTTGAGGAATTCGGGGTCGACAGGGCCCTGATGCCCGAGGTGATGGAATCAGGAGCATACTTGGGAGAACTCACAGAGACTGCCTCAAGGGACCTGGGGCTGAGGAAGGGCACTGAGGTCTATTTGGGCATTGGGGACAATCAGGCCGGCGCAATATCCGTGGGGGCACTCCAAGAATCCGACACGAAGGTCGGGCTCAGCACTGGCGCATACGTTGACATCGTGTTCGGCGAACAACCTTTCGAGTTCTACAACAGAGGTGCTAAGGTGTTCTGTCATCCGTTCCTAGACGGCAAGTGGTTGTTCGAAGGCGTTGTGCCGGGCTCAGGCCTCACTTACACTTGGCTGGGAGAGAACTTCGTTCCCAAGTTCAATCAGATCGCCTCCAATGGAGACGACCCCTATCCCGAACTGGAGAAGGTTGCGTCCGCCTGTCCGAAGGGATCCGATGGTCTCTTCACCATGCCGCTCTTCATGTTCAAGAGGGGAACGTTCTGGGGGCTCGCCTACTCGCACAACGCGTCGCACCTGCTCAGGTCCTCGATTGAGGCCACGGGCTACGGCCTTAGGATGTTCTTCGACATGGCCGTCAACCTCGGGGCTAAGCCCGACCTATTGCGCATGGACGGGAGCGGCTCGAAGTCAAGGCTATGGATGCAGACGATCTGCGACGTACTGAACAGGCCCGGATCAGCGATCAAGAACCCTGAGGCGTCGGCCATAATGGGAACCGCGTTCCTTCTGATGAAGTCAACCGGCGCCGTACAAAGTCCAGCTGATGTCAAAAGACAGTGGGAAGAGAGGATCGAGCCGAGTAAGGACAACCCGTATGATGACCTATACATGCAGTGGCTGACCAAGTTCTTGGCGGAAGTCGCCGAGGCTCCGATATGAGCCTGAGGCGCGCGCCTCGGCCAAGCCTAGCTACTTGGAAAAACGAAGCGATCGGGTCAAATTAGTCGCCCAGGATGCGATTCCAAGCCGCTGGAATTCGGCCCCTTATAAGCGGCCTGCAAAGCTTATATTTTGTAAAGCACAGCCCTTTACGAACGTAAAATGTCCTCTTTGAAAGAGGAGATAAAATCCGGATTCACAGCACGAGCCTTGGTCCTCGCCCTGATCATCGCTGTCGTCGGGTTCTTCGCCAACATATTCACTTGGTGGGGCAACGGCATCTCCCTTGAGCCCGTGTTCGCGGGCAGGGTCGGAGCAGCCATTCTTCCGCCATACGGCTTGATGTTCGTGCTCATCTTGACTTCAGTACTCATGGGGGCCGGTGGGTTCTCCCTACCTGAGATCACAGTGATCACGACCATCGCGTTCGTCTGCGCTGACGCTCCGTTCACGGTCGGTCAGTTCCTGCAGTACATATTCGCTGGTACCTACAGGGCCAGCACTGTCGCCTCCTTTGCCGATTTGCTCGCGTACTACCCGAAGGGAATATGGACTCCTGGAGACCTCGCAGTGATCTCGCCTGCTTGGACTGGCAATGCCTCTCCACCTTGGGGCACGCTAATGCCGTACTTGGCGTTCTGGTGCTTCATGTTGGTTCTCTGGGGCCTCACAGTCGTCTTCGAGGCTACCGTACTCCGATATCAGTTCATCAAGAAGGAGAAGCTTCCGTTCCCTGCCTTTCTCCCCCTAAGTGAACTGGGCGCTCAGCACGCTAAGGGTGGCTTCATGACGTACATCAAGAGACCTGTATTCTTGGTCTTCACGCTCATAGGTATTATCGCGGGTGCGATATCCGCGCTGAACTACATCTACAAGTTCACCACTGTGTTCTTCGCCTTCGCGCAGTTCGCAATCACCCCGCTCAACGACTTCTTCCTAGCGTTTTCGCAGAACACCATATACGGCTGGTGGCAGTTCATCCCGGCCGACTGTGCAGTCCTCTACCTGGCGCCCATGGACATGCTCTCGTCCATTGTGATCGGAGTGCTCGTCCTCCAAGTCCTGTGGCCGCTCGTTATGCTATACACGGGCATAATCACGCCCGGCACCAACTCTGCCTGGGCAGGGCCATTCCCGCCCTCTGCGTTCTCGTACTACTGGGCGCCATTGGCTCTCGGCTTCTGGACGCTCGTCCTAGCATACAAGACCTACGGAGATAGCATCCAGAACGCACTGAAGAAGGTCGCCGCTGAGCCAGGTGAGTTCTCCGAGTTCTTCACCTGGGGAGGCCTGTTGGTCACGTGGGTACTGTGGCTCCTAGTCTGGGTGGTAATAGGCGCCAACCCGATACTAACGATCGTCATGATCCTGACGAACTTCTGTTACATCGCTGGCATGGTGGCTGTACACGGTCACTCCGGAACGTGGGTGGCTGGAGGCAACGCTGTACCCACCAGATACCTCACCTGGGGAACAGGTACGATGCTCGGCGTGTTCCCTGCCTCCGGAGCTGCAGCCAAGAGCCAATCGGCCTGGGCAACCATGGCCGCGTTGGACGTCTCCACGTATTCCGGTGGTGTCACTCAGCAGGGTACAGTCGCGACATGGGCCTTCACAGGTAGCCATGCATCGGCAGGTCCGGCCAAGACAGGGAGCAAGGACATCATGTTGGCTCAGGTCGTTGGCATACTCCTCATTGCGATCATCGCCATGCCTATAGGAGTCATGATCGCCTACGGGACTGGCCTCGGGGTACTCAAGGGATGGGGCATCGCTGCCGGCGGTGGAATCAGCGGATGGCAGGTTCCGTACGTCGTAAGCGACGCCGCTCCGCCTACGAGTGCGACTTGGATGCAGGGAGGCGTGACCTTCGTATTGGTCGGTGCTCTCTTGTACCTGAGGTCTCACTACGCGTGGTTCTTCTTCAACCCATACGCGCTGTTCTTCTACTCACACATGTGGTTGCTGAACGGCTTCATAGCATGGGTCCTGAAGGTCATAACACTGAGGCTGTTCGGAGCGAGGGCCTATGAGGAGACCGGAGTGCCCGCGGCCGTCGGCTTCCTAGTGGGTCTGACTCTAGCAGCCACAATCATCATGGGCGTCGCAGCGTTCACAACAACCGCAATTTCGGTTGGTCCGACCGGCTACTAAGCCGGCCGACCCAACCTTTTTATCTTCTCAGAGCAGGCTACCGTTAAGTGGGTTGGATGAGGCCAAGGATCGTAGCCCTGCTACTCGCGTCCGCCCTGATTGTTGCGGGTCTGCCGGGCCTGAGACCTGAGGAAGCCGTCTCAAGCACGAGCTCAAGCTCGTTGGATTTCGACAGAATCACCGAGGACATCAGGCAACTGTCCTCCATTCAATCCAGATTCACTGGGTACCCGGGGTACTATGATGCCGCGAGCTTCATCTACGAGAGATTCAAGGCGCTAAACCTCAACACTTGGACGCACAACTTCACGACTATTGTGCCCCTTGACAACGGTTCCTGCGTAGAGGTCGATGGGAGAGTGTTTCCTGCGTACTCGCTCTACCCGAACAAGGTCGCATATGGTCTCAGGTTCACGAGGGGCGGGCTGGTCGACTTAGGCCATGGATCCCTTGAGGAGATGAACGGAAAGGAGATAGACGGGAAGGTCGTGTTGATAGACTTCGACTCAGGAGACAACTGGCTCAACGCGGTCAAGCTCGGAGCTAAGGCGGTTCTCTTTCACGGCGGTGAGGACAGCGATAGGTTCGAGTCCATGCAGAAGATCGTCTCAGTCGCCTTGAACATCCCAAGGCTCTACTTGCTAGAAGAGGACGCGCTTGAACTCAAGAGGCTCGCTGATCAAGGAGCCGAAGCGGAAGTCACCGTTGGGATGGAATGGGAAGAGATCGTTGGCGTGAACATCGTCGGCGAAATCAAAGGACAGGATCCCCAGAAGCTCCTCATCGTGGTGTGTCACTATGACTCCGCGTCGGTGGTACCCGGCATCGCCCCCGGTGCCGAGGACTCGATTGGAGTTGCTGTGATGCTGGAACTGGCCAGGTTGCTTTCTGACTCCAAGCCGAAGTACACAATATGGTTCGTCGCTGTGTCTGGGCATTGGCAGGGCTTAGCTGGAGCCAGGGCCTTCGTTGAGGACTTCTACTTCAACGACCCCAGGGTTGGGACCGAGCTTTTCCCGTATCTGGCTGTTTCCATCGATCTGGGATCGGGCAGTCCCACCCCAAATGTAGTCATCGCTGGCTATTGGTATCGCATAGGCACGGCGTCCGCCGCTAACAAGCTTACCGCCCTTCGCTTCAACATCAAGGAGAACGTGCTGAAGAAGTTGCCTGAGGACATCATGGATAAGGTGTACTCGGTCGAGCTCGACACAACGGCGGGGCTGGTGCAAGACACAGGCAGACCAATAGCGGGTCTGGTGGGCTACACCGTCTCGATGGCCTACAGGTACATACTGGACATGGAGCCCTTCGAGCTGGCTGGCACCGTTTCGATAGGCGTGGTAACGACAAACGATATGAGGCCAAGGCTCCTCACGCTCTCGGACACCTTCGACAAGCTCAACTTGGAGGGTTCCATCCTACCTCAGGTGCAGTTCATAGACTTCATGATGAGTTACCTCTTCAGCACCGACATCGGAAACATCTTCGCAGGGGACTGGAAGGGGCAGGCACCCTCGAGGATGGGTGGCGCGTATGAGGGCATAGGGTTTACCACTCTTCAGATTCAGTCAGTGAGGTACGACCCTCTGAACCCCAATCAGTACTCTCCCGTCCCTGAATCTCTGATACTGCTCTACGAAACGGACGCCCCGTTCTTCCACATGATCGTGCGCACCAACTCCACAGGGTGGGCTGTCGTCCATGGGTTGGCCCCGACGTTCGAATCCATGACTGTGGGTCGATATGCAGCCAGAGCCTACAAAGTTGACGAAGAGGGTCGGCTGATCTATGCTCCAGACGACGGTTCCCATGGGTCCGCGGGTCCATACCCGAGGATGATTCGTGTCATGAGGCAACCTGAGAGCTTGAGGACTGCCCTCTTCGAATGTGGAAGCGTCGTCGCGGTCGACTTGACAAGTCCCGTAACGGTCCAATCGATGTCCTCGCCGGACTCACTGTACAACCCCAGGAACGCGTATTCCACAGTCGCGTCCACGTACGTTGGCTATGAGAGTCCAATGGTGTTCTCCATTGTCCCGTTCAAGATGGCAGGATATGCTCCGTTGGACAACTGGGGTCAAGAATATGATGCGAACAGGGGCGTCCAGATCACCTATGTGCCCACTGAGATACCCTTCGGCCTGAACATGAGGGCGACCGGCCTATCGATTCCGGTGGGTCTTCTGGTCAATGCGACCCTCAACAACTTGGACGGGTATGGCTACGTCATACACGAGGCAGGGGATCAATATCTGATCCCTAACGGCCTCATTGGTATGTATCAGGACCTACTCGTGCTGGCTGAGGGAAGGTATGCGTCCCAGACCGCGGTCGCCGTGCTGGACCCCACTGCAACCCAGTACATCGATAATGCGCTTCTGTATGATGGCTTGACCTCCGACCTACTTGACAGGAACGACTACAGCGGGGCATCCACCAGCGGCCTTGTCACTTGGGGTTACGCCCAAGCGGCCTACAGCGCATCCCTAGACGTGCTCAGGGACTCAGTCACAAGCGTGATAATCGCGTTCGCACTCGCGATACCATTTGTGGTCCTCTTCTCGGCCTTGATATACGGTCTGACCCGCGGGTTCAAGAGCGTGGTCATCACAAGCGCCATAGCAATTGCAGTGGCCGTTATTCTATCTGTCTCTCATCCTGGCTTCACGCTCGCAGCAAACGTGCCGGCGATATTCATGGGAGTCATGATATTCGCACTCGTCCTACCGGCCATGTTCTTCCTATTTGCCAACTTCTCCACTGCCCTAAGCGAGCTCAGGAGGGAGGTTTTCGGCGAGCACTTCCTTGAGAGGAGCGGTTTCGAAGTCTCCTTCTCAGCAGTCTCCATTGGATTGGGGAACATGAGGAAGAGGCCTCTCAGAACCCTACTCACGATGTCCTCAATCGTCCTAGTAGCATTCGCACTGTCATCACTGACTTCAGTGACCGAAATGCGGGTTGTGAACGTGTTGGAGTCCACGACGGATGCGACCTACGATGGGATCCTAATCCATACCCCCAACTTCTTCCCATTGGATAGAGGGCGTCTGCTAGAACTGGCTGAATTCATCTCTGGGTCCCCCGACTTGATCGAGAGGTATTGGGTTTACCTCCCAGCGCCTGTCAGAGGTGAAGGGATTCCCAACCCCATACAGATCAGGGCCGGAGACAGAGTTGCTGAGATATACGCAGTAGCGGGCATTTCGCATCGTGAGATCCAAGCTTCATTTGCTGACTATCTCACTTTCATCGTCAGCGGGTCCGTGTTCGAGAGCGAGGACGAACAATCTTGCATCATACCGCTGGAGCTAGCCACCGGTGTGCTGAAGGTCGGGGTGAATGACACCATCTACCTCCTTGGGACGCCGCTGAGGGTTGTAGGGATATACAACTCGAGCCTGATACGCACAGCCGTGAGAGACTCGGACTCGCTCGTTGACATCCTTCCAGTGAACTACGCAGACATTGCCAGGGAGCGAACCTACAGGATGTTCCAGTTCGGCTGGAGCGAGATAATCCTGATCCCAGCGGGGGTCGCACGCAGGTTCCCCGAGGGGTCATTGACAAGCGCACTCATCCCACTCCAGGGTCAGGATGTCAATGAAGCTCTCGAGAAGGTTAGGACGTTCTTCTCCGCCTTCGAGGGCCTCAACTTCTACGTCACCACGAACGGAACGGTTCGCTTCTTCTCGAAGGCCAACGCGCAGTCCACGTTCGGCCTGCAGTTTCTAGTCATTCCGATCATAATGGCAGGGTTGGTCACGATGTCGACGGTGTTGGGAGGAGTGATGGAAAGGCTGAGGGAGGCGGGCATTTACAGCAGCTTGGGCCTAGCCCCACTTCAGGTCGGCATCATGTTCCTGACTGAGAACGTGGTGTACGCGATAGTCGGGGGGATGCTCGGGTATCTGGGTGGAATGGCTACGTCCTCCGTCTTCCACTACTTGGGCGCGTTTGAAGGTATTGTGATAAACTACACCTCCCTTTCAGTGGCCATCGCCATAGGCTCGATTATCTTGCTCGTGCTACTAGCATCTCTGTACCCAATGTACCGCGTTGCGCTGATAGTGACGCCCTCCTTGGAGAGGCGTTGGAGGATCGAATCCAAACCCAAGGGTGACATCTGGGACATACCAATACCGTTCAGGGTCAAAGATGAGCGGAAGGCGGTGGGCATCACCGTCTACCTGAAGGAGTATCTTTGGAACAAGAGGGTTGAAAGGGCAGGGGACTTCACGGTCGAGGACGTATCAGTCAAGAGGGAGGACACATCGCTCGTCATAAGGGCGAGGGTCTGGCTCCCTCCATATGAGGAGAACATCCGACAGGATGCAGTGATAACGATCTCCAAGAGCAAGACCGAGTTGAAGTACATGATAGACATGCAGATGAAGAGGGTATCGGGTGCGTATGAGTCGTGGATGAGGTTTAGCTATCCTTTTGTCGACGAGATCAGAAAGCAACTCTTGACTTGGAGTCTGCTAACGCCTGAGCAGGAACAAGAGTACGTGCAGATAGGTGTGAAGGAGCTTGGGGGTGAGCAAACTGAATGACCTCCGAGCAGGAGAAGTCGCCCAACAAAGCCACTGGTAGAGAGGAACGAGGTATTCCAGGCCTCACACTGGTCTCGTTCTCGGCTGTGTTATTCGGACTCATCACGATGACTCCGGCCCTGATATATACCTCGCTCGCGATCGGTCCTCTAGGCGGAACCGAGAGGTTCATCACTGTCTTCGTCACGCTCTTGCTCTTCACGGAGGTCGGAAGGATAACCCGGAGGTACCTGAGGGTTCAAGAATCCTACGTCATATACTTCATGCTGCAGGCATTCGGGCTTTGGCTAGTCGGGGGCGGGATCTTCGGCTCGTTCATAACGGCATACTACTACAGGGAAGCCCCGTATACAGTACTGTTCGGCATAGCGGAGAGGTTACCAACCTGGTATACTCCTCCGCTGAACAGCTGGGGTCCTGTGCACAGGACGTTCCTCTCGATGGAGTGGGCGATGCCAGTGGCGATATCTTTCATCTCCACGATTTCCGTATTGTTCTTGGATTACGCTGTTTCGTTCATAACCACGATGGTTTTCATAGAGGTCGAGAAGCTGGATTTCCCAGTGGCCCCAATAGATGTACAGGCCATCGCCACTCTAACCGAGAGGACGGGTGAGAAGGTGATGTACTTCTCATTCGCCGCGATGGCATCGCTAATCTATGAGTTCATGCTGTATGGGTTCCCGATAGTCACAGAGGTATTCCTCGGCACCAGGGTAGCGCTAATCGACTACCCTTGGATAGATTTGACATCCACTATCGAAGGGGTTCTCCCAGGAGCCGTATTTGGGATAGCGACCGACATCGCGAACTACGCGATCGGCTGGCTAATACCCTTCAATGCTGTTGTGTCACTGTTCCTCGGGTCAATGGGCGTCTGGGTGGTAGGCAATCACCTTGCGCTCAGGATATCTCACCCGTACCTTGAGATGTGGCAGTCCGAATGGGGGCCAGGTTCTCCGATGGGCTGGTGGGTCCAAAGGGCCACTTTCGATCTGTGGGCTAGCGTAAACGTAGGTGTTGCCATAGGGATCGCGCTCTATGTCTTCGTCCGGTCGTTCAAGTCCTTCATCGGGGCACTGAGATCGCTCACTCGCCTGACCGCCGAGCAACTCAGAACATCATACGTTCCCCTGAGGCTCATCGCTGCGCTCTATCTCATCGGCTCTGTGGGCGGGTTCGCACTTTCCACCTATCTCATACCAGACCTCTGGTTCGTTTGGTTCTTCTCTTGGCTGTTGCTGCCGCTTCTTCAGGGCTTCTTGGCAGCAAGGGCAACCGGAGAGACCGGTCTGACGGTTCAAGTGCCATACGTCCGAGAGGCCTTCATGCTGCCCCTGACTGCGCCCGGGGATCCTACCCCATGGGTCGCTCCGTTCTACTCAACTAGCGCAGCCGGGATAATAACGCACAGGGTCAAGGTGGCCCAGCTCCTAGATGCCAGACCTCTCGACTACTACAAGGCCTACGTACTCCTGTTTCCTTTGGTCGTTCTGATGAGCTTCATCTTCTGGTCGATCTTCTGGATGATGGCGCCTATACCGTCTTCCTTCTACCCGTGGACGGCGATCACCTACCCCATCAATTCGCTGAATTTCTCCCTCTTCATCAGTCGAGCTTTCATAATCTTCAAGCCCGACGTGATCATAGGCTCGACGCTGATTTCGATGGTCCTAGCCTTCGGCTCCAGCATCCTTCACATCACGGCCTTCTCGCCAATAGGTTTCCTGGCTGGCATAACTACGTACCCGCCATTCTCCCTAGCGTATCTGATTGGTGCCCTCATAGGCATGATGATAGAGAGAAGGGTAGGAAAGGAGAAGTGGGAAACCAGGAAGTCAGTGATCCTCGCCGGCATATTCTGTGGGCTTGCCCTGGCGATTGCAATAGCCATAGCCATCGCAATCGTGGGTCGCGTTGTGACCTCGAGACCCTTCTGAAACCCCGCGCCGCCCTCGTCCACTTCCACATCTAAGGCACTACTTCCGAGCCTCCATGGCCGGGGGAGGCGTTGTCGTCATCGCGCCCCTTGGCTCATGTCGACATCTCGGCCACCGTACCTTCTGCACGCTGGCTCAATGACAGCCACCCGATGTCTGTATCGGAGCTCAGCTAACGAGAGGCGTTGTCACTCATTTGGCGGACTCCCCCACGTCTCCGGAGTACCGATCTAGTATTGATTCCCAGTCCACGAATCTGACGACAGCCAAGAACCCAAGGAATAGAACAATGGATAATGCAATCGGCACCCAGTCCGGCAGGGTGGAAGTGGACTCGCCGATGAATGATCCAAACAACCCTATAGTGTAGAGCATGGAAGCTTTTCCGACGACGCCTGCGACCAGGGCTATTGGAAGGCTATACCGAATGGTGCCTAGTACAATGAATATGATGTCGTCGGGCAGGAAAGTGTAGGCGAAAAGGAATATCAAGACGGGGACAAGCCATCTGCCTCTGCGACCGCTAGCGAGTCTCGATATGATCTTGAGCCTATTCCCATACTGGGAATCTTCGACTTGCCGCCGAAAGTACAGTCCTAGGATCCAGCCCACGACCTCGCCTAGGCCCGAACCAAGTCCACCCCATAGCGCTATCTCGAGCAAGTTGATCTCGGGTATCCGGGCGGTCAGACTCAGGATGGCTGCCGTGTAAGGTATGGGGAATATGATCGAAGAGGTGCTTATGAAGCACAGGGAGAATATGGCTAGACCTCTGTATACGGGGTTCGCATCAAGGAAGAAGCTTGCCAGCTCATCATAGTAAACATAAATCAATAGGCTTGAGATCACGGCCAGTCCCACTACGAGGGCGAACTCGACCGCGTGCTTCAACTTGGTTCTGGAACGAGGTAGGCTGAAGACGTCTTTAAGGGTATGTGTGCGACCCAATCCGGAGGTGACGCTATGGGAGCGACTAGCCTCCGGGAAACTTGAGTTGCATGAGAAATCACGCACGCCTCTCCCTCACAGTCCAGAAGGTCCCCTGCCGAATGGGGGTGAATCGCGCGGTGGGCCCACATCGGGCCCGGCAACACGCTTTTAACCAGACCGCCTCAACAACCTCCGTCGTTGAGGTTCTGCATTCTCACACACAACCCCAGCAGTCACTTCGTTGGACGAGTAGCCGACTCCCTCGACCGGTCGGGACATGGAGTCTCGGCGATCAGGTTCGAGGACGTTAGACTCACAGTTCAGAATGGGAACGCTTCGGTGGAGCACGGGCCGAGTAACATCGCCGGGACGTTCGATGCTTGCCTGGCGAGACCGATTGGGGAGAGGAAACTTGCGACTTTCATGTTCTGCATGAACGTGCTGTCCACAATATGTGGAAGCGGGACTCCGGTCGTTAACGCGCCAAGCGCCTACGTCGCTTCGGCAAGCAAGCTTGGCCAGTACGCGCTGCTTTCAGAGGGCCGGGTTCCCGTGCCCTACACGGTCTCCTCTTTGGACAGCGCGGGGTTGCTCGCCTCCTTCCCATCCGGGATGGTCATGATAGAGAAACCGATATGCGGGTCAAGGGGGGTCGGCGTTAGGAGACTGCAAACTGGGCATAGAGGTATCAAGGCGTCGAGGGGAGTCGTGCTGTACCAGGAAGACCTGAGCGGCAGGGACTACGACATCAGAGCGTTCACCGTGGGGTACAAGGTCGTTGCGGCGATGAAGCGCGTGTCCCCCTCCTTAAGGACGAACATAAGCAGGGGAGGGAGGCCAGAACCAATCGATCTGGATGGAGAACTCGTCAGCCTAGCTGAGAGGGCATCGAGGCTCATCGGCGCCGAGGTAGCGGGAGTTGACATCATACTCGGAAAGGACGGGAGGCCCTATGTACTCGAGGTCAACTCTCAACCTGACTTCATCGGCTTGGAGACCGTGTCAAAGGTGGACATCGCTTCGGCCATCTCGGATTACATGGTCAAGTTAGCGGTGAGAGGCTAGAATGCAGGAAGCGAAGGTCGGGCTCTTCTGCTATCCCTCCCTGATGAAAGGGCGGCAACTGCCTGAAGCGCTGCCCTTGGGGACGAAGAGGATCGGAGAACTCGTCATCGAGAGAGCCTCTGAGATATCTGACCGGGTGATAGTAGTGGCCACGGATGAAGAGCAGGCAAATCTGATCGGGTCAATGGCGGAAGAGCGTGGGATGGACTCGACATCAGAGGTCATCGGGGACGAAGCCTCGATCCCTAGGATGGTGGAGGCGGCGCTTGGCGCGTCGGAACGGGGATCTCTCCTCGCCATGCCGTCGGCTTCCCCCTACATCCAGCCTGATGTCTTGGGGCTGATGATGGAACTCTTGGAGGGTAGGGAAGGTGTCTTCCTCAGGCAGAAGGATGGGTCGGTCTACGAGTTTCTGTTCGCCGTGGAGGCCGAGCCTGTCAGAAACTCATTGATCTCTGAAGGCCTCCCCCCCGACGTTCCGGGGATCATGGATCGACTCGTCAGAACTATAGCTATCTCCTGGGGAGCTCTGTCCATGCTGGATCCCCTTCACGCCTCGTACTTCTTGGTGAGAACTGATGCCGACTACTTGGCAGCGAAGCGCATGCTCAATAGGGTGACCAAGTATTGACCAGACTCACAGGCCCTCTCAGGATATGGGGAATCAAGTACGGCGGGATGGTCCAGCCAGGCCTCGATTTGACGCAGCTCGTGTTTGATGTCTGCAGGAGGTCCAAGACCCCTCTGAAGGATGGGGACATCGTCGTGCTTACCCACACCGTTGTGGCAAAGGCTGAAGGTCATAAGGTCGCTCTTGATAGCGTCACCCCCTCCGACCTGGCCAGGGCCATCGCCGACAAGGTCGCGAAACCACCCGAGGTCGTCCAAGTGATACTGGAAGAGTCAAAGCGCATAGTCAGGATCGAGCGACACCACCTGATAACTCAGAATGAAGCTGGCGTTGTGTGCGCGAACTCGGGCGTGGATCAGTCGAACGTTGACGGAGGCAGGTCCGTGGTTGTGGTTCCCCCGGATCCGGATCGGATAGCTGCAAGGTACGCGAGGAGGTTCTTGAAACTGGGGGCGAAGGTGGCCGTCATCGTAACCGACACCCTTGGCAGGCCTTTCAGGATCGGTGAGGTCAACTTCGCGATAGGCTCCTATGGGATCGTTCCGTTCAACGATCTTCGAGGGAAGAAGGACTTGACGGGCAGGAAGTTGCGCATCAAGAGGATCGCGACGGCCGACGAGATAGCAGCCGCGGCTGAGCTGGTGACGGGAAGTTCATCGGAGGGCGTCATAGGCGCGGTCGTGAGGGGCTACCCAACCAGGCCTTCCCGAAAGGGCGCATCCTCTCTGCAGAGGCCATTCTCTCAGGACATGTTCGTCTAGCGCATGACTCATAGGCGAGCGATAGGCGCCAAGAGGACCGTCCAGTGGTTCCTAACGCTCGCACCTCTCTGACAAGTATTGACT
>Ga0172364_10001527_pt1 | contig 17894 bp, 19 predicted proteins | sample LakKivSesite10cm_FD_114545 | JGI IMG/M metagenome (GOLD analysis project Ga0172364, IMG submission 114545) | Sediment microbial communities from Lake Kivu, Rwanda - Sediment site 10cm | ecosystem: Environmental > Aquatic > Freshwater > Lake > Sediment | place: Rwanda: Western Province, Lake... | reverse complement strand
TTACTTCCGCATGTACACGAAACTGGCCGGCATGACGGGAACTGCGGCAACGGAAGCCACCGAATTCCACCACATCTACAAGCTCGACGTCGTCGAGATCCCAACCAATAAGGAGCTGATCCGCCACGAGTACCCCGATGTGGTCTATCGGACGGCCAAGGAGAAATGGGAAGCGGCCCTCGAGGAAATCATAGAACTGAACAAGATCGGTCGTCCGGTCCTCGTCGGGACGGTCTCGATCGAGAAGTCTGAGCACCTGAGCTCTCTCCTCCGCCGCCGAGGGCTCAAACATGTTGTGCTCAACGCCAAGTACCATGAAATGGAGGCGGCCATTATTGCCCAGGCGGGTCGGGTGGGCGCGGTGACCATCGCCACCAACATGGCCGGCCGCGGAGTGGATATATTGCTCGGCGGGAACCCCGACTTTCTGGCCCGCGAGCAGCTCCGGAAATCGGGGATCGACCCTCTCAAAGCCACACAGGAGCAGTGGGAAAAGGCCCTGGCCGAGGCCAAGCGAATCACCGAGGAGGAGCATCAAAAGGTCGTCGAGTTGGGCGGACTCCATATCCTCGGTACGGAGAGGCACGAGGCCCGCCGGATTGACAACCAGCTGCGCGGGCGGGCCGGACGACAGGGGGACCCCGGCTCATCGCGCTTCTACCTGTCCCTTGAGGACGATCTGATGCGCATCTTCGGCAGTGAACGCATCTCCGGCCTGATGGCCCGGATCGGCATGAGCGACGGCGTTCCCATTGAACACCGCATGGTCAGCCGGGCCATCGAACGGGCCCAGCGCCAAGTTGAAGGGCAGAATTTCACCATCCGCAAGCACCTGCTCGAATACGACGACGTGATGAATAAGCAGCGCGAGACGATTTACAAGATGCGCCGGGAAATCCTCGAAGGCAAGGACATGAGATCCTATGTGCTCGAGCTGATCGAGACGCTCATCGACTGGCATCTCGATACTTATGCGAATAAGGAAAAGCAGCCAGACGAATGGGACATCGCCGCCCTGAAGCAGGCCGTGGGAACCCAGTTCGGACTCAACCTCGAGGACCTGCACCTGGACTGGGAGACCGTCACTTATGATGAACTGCGGGAGCGGCTCCTCGGCGCCCTCAAATCTGCCTATGAAGAAAAGGAACGGATACTCGCCCCTGGACGAATGCGCGAGTTTGAGCGCATCATCATTCTCCAGGTCATCGATTCGCAGTGGAAGGACCACCTCATTGGAATGGACTATCTTAAGGAGGGCATCGGGCTTCGCGGCTACGGCCAGAGAGACCCGCTCATCGAATACAAAAAAGAAAGCTACGACATGTTCCAGGCGATGATGGACCGGATCGAGGAGGACACCGTCCGCTATCTCTTCCTGATCCAGCCGGTCGTTCAGGAAGAAATGCCGCAGCGAAAGGAACAGCCTCTTTATTATCAGCAGCCGCAGGCTGCGGCACCCGCCCCCCGAGGACGTCAAGTTCGGTCGACGATCCCCCGGGGGAGAAAAAAGCGTTAGGCCAAAAAAGGAGGATCCATGCTGGACGCAAAAATCAAAGAAGGGTTGACCTTTGATGACGTCCTGATCCTCCCCGCCAAATCGAACGTTCTCCCGACCGACACCGATGTCGGCACTCGCCTGAGCCAGAATATTGCGCTTCAGATCCCGCTTATCAGCGCCGCCATGGACACAGTGACCGAATCCCGGATGGCGATATGCGTCGCCCAGCAGGGCGGCATCGGAATCATCCATCGCAATCTGCCCATCCGCGTCCAGGCCGAAGAGGTGGACAAGGTGAAGCGCCACGAAAGCGGCATGGTCGTCGACCCGATCACAGTTCGGCCGCAAGAAAAAGTCTATAAAGCCATCGAACTGATGCATAAGTATAAAATCAGCGGACTTCCCATAACCGACGAGAACAACAAGCTGGTGGGGATCATCACCAACCGGGATGTCCGGTTTGAGACACGCCTCAACCTGCCGGTCGATCGAGTGATGACCAAAGAGCTGGTTACGGTTCCCCTCGGGACTTCGCTCGAGGAAGCCGAAAAGCTCTTCCACAAACACAAAATCGAGAAGATCCTGATGGTGGACGAGGAATTCCACCTTAAAGGTCTCATCACCTATAAGGACATTCTCAAGCGCATCCAGTACCCCAACGCCGCCAAGGACCAGCTCGGGAGACTGCGGGTTGGAGCCGCGGTCGGGGTCGGCGCCGACACTCTCGAAAGAGCCGAAGCTCTGATTCAGGCCAAAGTCGATGTCCTGGTCGTCGACACCGCTCATGGCCATTCTCAGCGCGTTTTGGACACGGTGAAGAAGCTCAAGGACCGCTTTCCCCAGGCCGAGCTCATCGCCGGAAACATCGGGACCGCAGAGGCGGCCGAGGATCTCATCGCTCTCGGCGTCAATGCCGTAAAAGTGGGTGTGGGACCGGGCTCGATTTGCACCACCCGGGTGGTGACGGGAGCCGGGGTGCCGCAGATCACAGCCATCGCCGATGTGGCCCGGACCGCCCTGCCCAAGGGTGTTCCGGTGATCGCCGACGGCGGCATCAAGTTCTCGGGCGATGTCACCAAAGCCATTGCCGCCGGGGCCAGCTCGGTGATGCTCGGGAACCTGCTGGCGGGGACGGATGAATCCCCGGGAGAAACGGTGATCTATCAGGGCCGCTCCTACAAAACCTATCGCGGAATGGGGTCCCTCGAAGCCATGAGAGAGGGAAGCCGGGATCGCTACTTCCAGGATTCGCCGCTCAGCGAAAGCAAGTTAGTGCCCGAGGGGATCGAAGGTCGGGTTCCGTATAAGGGCGGCGCCTCCCGGATCATCCAGATGATGGTCGGAGGGTTGAAGGCCGGGATGGGATACGCCGGCTGCCGCAACATCGAGGAACTCCAGAAAAAGGCGAAGTTCATCCGGATCACCTCGGCGGGCCTCAGGGAAAGCCATGTCCATGACGTAATGATCACCAAGGAGGCGCCCAACTACCAGCTGGATTGACCGGGGCCCGCCGGAGTTCGGGGAAAAAAGCGAAGCGCATGTCGATTGAGTTGCTCAAAAGCATTCTGGCTATTTTCTTCTTGATCGCGGGGATCGTGGCCGCCTTGGCAATGTTGATCTCGATGGGACGGACCGAGAAAAAGCGAATCCCGCCGCTCTGAGGAAACTCCATCGTGCGGCCGGATATTCATTTGCGGTCTTGCTCCTTGTTCTGGCCATTTTGGGGGCGAAAATTTTCGTCGGTGCAGGTGATGCGCTTTCTCACAGAGCGGTCCTCCATGCATTCCTCGCGCTTTTTCTTTTGTTCATCTTTCTTCTAAAAATCGCCCTTGTCCGCTTCTACCGATCGTTTCTCCGGATCGTACCTGGCTTGGGAATGGCTGTCCTCATTCTGACAGGGGTTGTTTTTTCAGTCTCGGCGGGCTATTTTCTGCTGCGGACGGCGTTCGCTTCCGACACTTCTCCGGGTGCTCCCGTCATGGTCGATTCCCAAGCCGACGTGGAATCGGGGAAAGATCTTTTTGCCCGTCACTGCGCCTCTTGCCATTATGCGGATCGAGAGGATAGAAAGCTCGGCCCCGGTCTAAAAGGACTGTTTCAGAGGGAAAGACCCCTCCTGAGCGGCGGGGCGGTGAATGAGGAAAGCGTCCGCCGGCAGATGATCGCTCCCTTCGGCCGCATGCCTTCGTTCGCGACGTTGCCGGAGCCGGACATCGCCGACCTCATCGCCTACCTGAGAACGCTTTGACCGGGATGCTCCTCGATTTCTTAGCCGGACGTTGACTAAAATCGAGTTTCCCGATAGAATTTATAGAAATTCGGCTAAAAGGAGCCAGCCATGGTGAAAAAAGAATCTCCGGGAGCTTAGAGGGGAAGCGACGGCCATGAAAAAATATTGGCGGTGTTTTGTCTGTGGGGATATTCACTTTGGAGTCAAGCCGCCCGAGGTCTGCCCGACGTGCTTGGTCAGAAACGCCTACGTCGAGATCTCGTCCGACGAGGCCGAGAGGACCATGCGGCCGACCCGAACGACGATGACCCGGTCGGAATTCCGGGCGGCCATTGAGCGGTTCGCCGAAAAAAACGAATTCCAGGTCTGCCCCGACTCGGCCAAGGTAGAAATGCTCTTCGACGGCCTCTTTGCCAATGAAGAAAACTACGGCCTAAAGTACTGTCCCTGCCGGTTGAGGACCAAGGATTTCAATGAGGATTTAAAGCTTGTCTGCCCCTGCAACTTCATCGCCCACGAGACTTACAAGGGCAAGGACAATGGAGAATGCTGGTGCGGGCTTTTTATCAGGAGGAAAAAATGAGTAGGCTGATTATGTTCCATGCCCGGGAATGTCCACATTGCAAGGCCATGATGCCCCATGTGGACCGGCTGGAAAAGGAAGAAAAGGTCAAGTTTGACAGGCTCGAGGTCTGGCATGACGAGAAAAATGCCGACCTGATGAGGTCCTACCGCCCGGTCATTGCACCCAAGTGCGGCGGTCAGCTGCGGACGCCGACGTTTTTTAACCCGGAGACCAGCGACGTTCTCTGTGGCGAGGTGTCGTACGAGAAGCTCAGGGATTGGGCTTTAAAACAGGGATGACGGGAGGGATGTTCCAAATATTGGCCGAAGACGGACGAGCGGTCAAGGGGCGGGAGCCGGAGCTCAGCCCCTCCGACCTCCGGAAGCTCTACGCTCTTATGGTGACGACCCGGGCGGCAGACCTCAAAGCCCTCAACCTGCAGCGTCAAGGACGCATGGGGACTTTCGCACCCAGCCTCGGCCACGAAGCCTGCCAGGTCGGATCGGCCTTTGCCCTTCAGCCAAAGGACTGGGTATTCCCCTATTTCCGGGACTTGGGCACCTATGTGACCCTGGGCTTCCCCCTAAAAAATTACTATCTCTACTGGATGGGGAATGAAGAGGGAATGCGAATTCCCTCAGACTTGAATATCTTCCCGATCTCCGTTCCTGTCGGGTCCCAGCTTCCCCACGCCGTCGGCCTTGCCATGGCCTTGAGATACAAAAAAGATCCGGCCGTTGTTGTCGCCTATTTTGGAGACGGAGCCACTTCCGAAGGCGACTTTAACGAAGCGCTGAATTTCGCCGGCGTTTTTCATACCCCCAATGTCTTCATCTGCTTCAATAATCAGTACGCAATCTCGACCCCAGTCCATAGGCAAACGGCCGCGAAGACCATCGCCGAAAAAGCCGCGGCCTTCGGCTTCGAGGGCATCCGCGCCGACGGAAACGACGTCCTGGCAATGTATGTGCTGACCAAGGGAGCTCTGGAGAAGGCCCGTTCCGGAGGGGGGCCGACCCTGATCGAAGCGTTCACCTATCGATTGGGAAATCATACCACCTCCGACGACGCTTCCCGTTATCGGTCCGAGACGGAGGTCGAGGAATGGGCCCGACGGGATCCCGTCGAACGCTTCCGGCTTTACCTCAAAAGCAAAGGGCTATGGGACAAGGCCTTCGAGGAGGGCATTCAAAAAGAAGCCGAGGAGCAGATCAACAAGGCTGTCGAAGCGGCGGAAAGCACGCCTGCTCCCCGCCCTGAGGACCTATTCATCTCCACCTATAAGGAGATGACTCCCGAGCTCAATGACCAACTATCAGACCTCCAAGACCTCCTTAAGGGAGGACCGAGATGATGCTCAATATGGTCCAGGCACTCAACCAGGCGATGCATCAAGAGATGGAGAGGGATGACAAGGTTCTTGTTCTGGGCGAGGATGTCGGTGTGGACGGAGGCGTTTTTCGGCTGACCAATGGCCTGCTCGAGAAGTTCGGGAAGGAACGTGTCATCGACACCCCGCTGGCCGAGTCGGCAATTGTAGGGACAGCTATCGGCATGGCCGCCGCCGGACTCCGTCCGATCGCTGAAATCCAGTTCATGGGCTTTATCTACCTGGCCATGAACCAAATCATTTCCCATGCCGCCCGGCTCAGGAACCGTTCCCGCGGACGCTTCTCAGTTCCAATAGTCATCCGGACACCCTACGGAGCCGGAGTCAAAGCCCTTGAGCATCATTCGGAAAGCACGGAAGCTCTTTTTTGCCAGATCCCGGGATTGAAAGTCGTCGTCCCTTCAACCCCATTCGACGCCAAGGGCCTTCTCGTTGCCTCGATCCGCGACGAAGACCCGGTCATCTTTCTCGAGCCCACCCGGCTTTATCGAGCGGGAAAACAGGAAGTTCCCGAGACACTCTATGAGGTTCCCATCGGCAAAGCCAAAATTGTCCGTGAGGGCGAAGGAGTCAGCGTTGTCGCCTGGGGGGCGATGGTCCCGGTTGTCGAGCAGGCCGCCGAGACCGTCGGCCAGAGCGGCCTATTTCCGGAAGTCATTGACCTGAGGACGCTGGCCCCCCTGGACCGGCAAACGGTGTTGGATTCGGTCAAACGGACAGGCCGTCTGCTGATCGTCCATGAGGCCCCCAAGACATGTGGACTGGGAGCTGAGATCGCCGCCTTTGTCGCCGAAAAGGCCATGTTCCAGCTGGAGGCCCCCATCCTTCGGGTCACAGCGCCGGACATAACCGTCCCATTGGCCAAAGGCGAAGATTATTATTACCCCAGTGCCGAGCGAGTCGCGCGGGGAATCCAGAGAATCATGGAGTTATAAACATGGCCAAGGCGTTCCGTTTCCCGGATGTCGGCGAGGGCATCACTGAGGGCGAAATCGTCCGCTGGCTGGTCAAGGAAGGCGACGAAATCCGAGAGGACCAGACACTGGCGGAAATCGAAACCGACAAGGCCATAGTTGAAATGCCCTCCCCCTACAAGGGCTTCGTGCTCAAGGTTCATGCCCAAGAAAGGGATATTGTCAAAGTCGGGCAAATCCTGGTGACAATCGGCGAAAAGGGGGAACCGGTTGGCGAAGAACCGGCCCCGGCCGGCGCTGAAAAGCCGTCTGCGCCGACCATAGGACCTTCCGTCGTCGGCGTCGTCCCCGAAAGCCGGGCGGAGATCCGGGAGGTCCTGGCCGCCCCGAAAGTGAGAAGGCTGGCTGTCGAGCTTGGCGTTGATATCAAGAGAATCCAGGGGACGGGGCCGCAGGGCCGGATCACCGAGGAGGATGTCCGGGCCGCAAAAACGGCCGGCCCCTCACCGGAGGAAAAAAAGCCGGTTTTCAAGGTCAAAGAAAAGTTCGATTTCTATGGCGAACTCGAGAGAATCCCTTTGCGCGGGGTGCGCCGGGCGACGGCCAAGCGGATGCATCAATCGGTTTCCACCGCCGCTCATGTCACCCACTTCGACGAAGCCGATGTCACGGAGCTTGCGCGAATCAGAGAGGAACTCAAGGCCCGGGCGGCAGAAAAGGGCGTTAAGCTAACCTATCTTCCCTTCATTATCAAGGCCCTCCTTGCAGCCCTCAAGGAGCACCCGCTTCTCAACGCCACGCTCAGCGATGAAGATGAGGAAATCATTGTCAAGAAGTACTACAATTTCGGGATCGCCGTCGATGTGCCGGACGGGCTGATTGTGCCAGTTGTGAAAGCCGTGGACCAGAAATCGATCTTCGATTTAGCCGGGGAGATCCAGTCCCTCGCCGAAGCCGCCAAAAATCGAACCCTGGACCTCGCGGATCTCAAGGGCGGGACATTCTCTATCACAAACGTGGGCATGATCGGCGGCGAGGCCGCAACACCGATCATCAATTACCCTGAAGTCGCCATCCTGGCGACTCTCAAAATCAAGGAGCGGGTGCGGGTCAAAAATGGTCTGATTGCCCTGGTTAAAATTCTCCCTTTATGTTTATCTTTTGACCACCGCGTAATCGACGGTGCGGAAGCCGCCCGGTTTATGAATGACCTCGTGGCCAGGCTTGAGGACCCGGATTTCCTCAAGCGCGAAGCCGATAGTGTCCCCTAGTCCGTTGTGATATAATACCCGCCTTTAACCTCTTCACCGAGCCGCGATGAAGCCAGGTCATGTTTTTCGCCTCGACCGACATCCTATTTTGCCCATTCCGCACCGGACCGAAATTCCTTTTCTCTGGAAGGGGCAGAGGCTCATTGCTCTCGAAGGAGAAACGATTGCCTCGGCGCTCTTCGCCAACGGGGTCAGGGTTTTCGGCCACCACGCCAAGGACCGGGCCGCCCAGGGCATATTCTGCGTCAACGGGCAGTGCTCCCAGTGCCTGGTCCTGGCCGATGGCGTCCCGGTGAAATCCTGTATGGAGCTTATCCGACCCGGTGTTCGGGTGGAGCCCGTCGAGGGACTTCCCGTCTTGCCCAGCGTCAATGCCGCCGAAGACCTTCCTGCGCTGTTTAAGGATATCGAAGTAGTCCGGGTCCCCGTTCTCATCATCGGCGGAGGGCCGGCCGGGCTGTCGGCGGCGATCGAACTAGGCAAGCGCGGAATCGAAGCCCTGATTATCGACGACAAGCACCGCCTGGGGGGGAAGCTCGTCCTTCAAACTCATCGCTTTTTCGGATCCATCGAGACCGTATACGCGGGCACCCGGGGCATCGACATTGCGGCTCGTCTCGAACAAGAGGTCCGCTCCTTTCCCAGCCTCCGCGTTTGGCTTCAGAGCGCGGCATTGGCCGTCTTCAGCGATCATAAAGTGGGCGTCCTCGCCAAAGGGAAAAAGTATGTCCTCGTCTCACCCGATGTTCTTCTCGTTGCGGCCGGAGCGCGGGAGAAAAACCTGGCCTTCCCGGGGAACACCTTACCCGGAGTATACGGCGCAGGCGCTTTCCAAACGCTGGTCAACCGCGACCTCGTCAAACCGACCAGTCGCCTTTTCATCGTCGGCGGCGGGAATGTCGGCCTTATTGCAGGATACCATGCCCTCCAAGCGGGCATCGCGGTCATCGGTCTCGTCGAGGTCATGCCCGAGTGCGGCGGATATAAGGTCCACCGAGACAAGCTGGCTCGGCTGGGCGTTCCGATCCTGACGTCGCATACTGTGGTCAGCGCCAACGGGAAGGAGCGGGTCGAGTCGGTTACGGTCGCCCGGGTGGACGAGCGCTTCCGGCCGGTCCACGGAACGGAGAAATCGTTTGCCTGCGACACTCTTCTCATCGCCGTCGGCCTTGACCCGATTCGCGAGTTCTACGAGAAAGCTCGCGAATTCGGGATGACCGCGTTTGCGGCCGGAGATGCCGAGGAAATCGCCGAGGCGTCCGCGGCCATTTTTTCAGGCAAGATCCGGGGACTCGAGGTCGCCCGGGCTCTGGGGCATGATGTCCCGGAGATTTCCGAGGACTGGTCTCGGACGGCCGAAATCCTAAAGTCGAAGCCCGGGAAAACCCAACCCGAGACGGCCCCAGCAGGCGAGACGGGAGTTTTCCCAGTTCTCCACTGCAATCAAGAAATCCCCTGCGACCCCTGCACCGCCGTTTGCCCCAACGAGCTCATAGAAATCGACCCAACCGATATCCGCTTGCTGCCCGTATTTATTGAAAACAAGGATGGGAAGGGCTGCACCGGCTGCGAGAGATGTGCGGCCGTCTGCCCCGGCCTGGCCATCACAATAGTCGATTTCCGAAAGGACCCGGGATTCCCGACAGTGGTCATTCCCTTTGAATTCCCCAAGGAGACGCTCCAGGTCGGGGACTCGGTCCTCGTTGTGGACACAGAGGGCCAAACTCTGGGGCGAGTCCCGGTCACCGCGGTCAAGGCCATCAAGGCCAATGACCGAACTGTGCTCGTCAAAGTCAAAGCTCCAAAGGAATACGCCAAGAAAATCGCCGGCGTCCGGCTCCAGCCCGAATCAGAGAGCAACCCCCTTGAACGATACATTGAGAGGACGGAAGACGATGCGATCATCTGCCGTTGCGAACGGGTCAAGGCCGGAGAAATCCGAAAGCTCATTCGCGAAGGCTCCCGGGATATTAACGAGATCAAGGCCTTGACCAGGGCCGGTATGGGGTCCTGCGGAGCCAAGACCTGCACCCCGCTCATCTATCGCCTGTTCCAGGAAGAGGGGGTTTCTGCGTCAGAAATCGTGGACCAGCCGAAGAGGCCGCTATTTATGGAAGTTCCGCTTGGTGTCTTTGCCGGGATTGAGAGCAAGGAGGAAGAAGAGGGTGGGGACGCACAGGGCGTTTGACGTCATCATCGTTGGTGCGGGAAGCGTCGGAACACCCGCAGCTCTCTCTTTGGCCGAAGCCGGTCTTCAGACGCTTGTTATTGACGAGCTGCCGAGCGTCGGCCAGGGATCCAACAAGCGGGCCATCGGCGGCCTCCGGGCGACGCACTCTGATGCGGCCAAAATTCGGATCTCTCTCAGAAGCCTCGAAGTGTTCGCAACTTGGGAAGAGCGCTATGGGGACAAAATCGAATGGCACAAGGGCGGCTACTCCTTCGTCGCCTACCGCGAGGAGGAAGAAAAAAGCCTGAAGGCGCTTCTCCCATTTCAGAAATCCCATGGACTCCGCATCGACTGGCTCGACAGAGATGATCTCCTGGAGGCCATTCCCGACCTCAACCCAATCGGCCTCATCGGCGGGACGCTGGCTCCGGATGACGGCAATGCCTCACCGCTTCTCGCCATCCATGCCTTTTACAGGCGGGCCAAAAGCCTGGGCGCTGAATTCCATTTTAAAGAAAAAGTCACCGAACTGATTACGGCTGGCGGGCGGGTGGCCGGAGTTCGAACAAACAGGGGCGAATACGGAGCCTCAGCCGTCATCAATGCGGCCGGCCCCCACGGCGCAGATGTGGCCCGCCTGGCCGGCCTCAATATCCCCGTGCGTCCGGACTCTCATGAGGCGGCCGTCACCGAGGCAGTGGCCCGTTTTCTTGAGCCCATGATTGTTGACCTCCGGCCCGTCAAAGGATCGGCCAACTACTATTTTTATCAGCACGACACCGGGCAGGTCATTTTCTGCATTACGCCAAACCCGCCGATTTGGGGGCTTGATGTCCGAGAGACAAGCTCTTTTCTGCCCATGGTGTCCCGGCGGATGGTCGAAATCATTCCTCGCCTTAAGAACATCCGAGTCCGAAGGACCTGGCGAGGGCTCTATCCGATGACCCCGGACGGCATTCCGATTGTCGGAGAAACGAAAGAACTTCCGGGATTCATACTGGCCGTGGGAATGTGTGGACAGGGTTTCATGCTCGGTCCGGGCCTGGGCGAGCTCTTGGCCCGCCTCGTCCTAGGCAAGCTGAGCGCCAAGGATCGGGATACCCTCTCTTATTTCAGCCCCTATCGGAAGTTCGAGGGCCGGGAAAAACTCGGCTGAACAGAATTGGCCTATTTGACCTGCACAATTTTGTTCCCCGGTCCCAGAAGCACGATTTTCGGCATGAAGAATTCAATTTCTTCCTCTTCCAGGACGACATAGGAGACAACGATCAGCACATCTCCCACCTTGGCCCGGCGGGCCGCCGCGCCGAAGACGCCAACCTTTCCCGAGCCCCTTTCTCCCTTGATAAGATAGGTCGAAAACCTCTCCCCGTTAGAGACATTATAAACGTGCACTTTTTCGAAAGGCAACATGCCGGCCGCTTCCATCAGCTCTTCATCAAGAGACAAACTCCCCTCATAATTGACGTCTGTTTCCGTCACCCCGGCATGGTGGATTTTGGCTTTGAGCATGATTCTCTTCATTCTGCATCTCCGGTAGCTCCGAGAATAATGTTGTCAATGAGCCGGGTCGATCCGAGATATGCCGCCACGGCGACAAGCGCCTGGCCCTCAACCTGTTCAATAGGCTCCAGAGAGGCCGGGTTCACAATCTCCACATAGTCCACTCTGGCCCGCGGCTCGGCCGCCAGAATCCTCCGCATACTCTCTCGGACCCGGTCGCAATTTCTCTCCCCTGCGTTATAGAGCCGGCGGGCTTCCTCCAGGCTCTTAAAAAGGACGAGCGCCGCTCGGCGATCCTCCGCGTTAAGGTAAGAGTTGCGCGAGCTCATGGCCAGACCATCTGGCTCCCGAACGATCGGCATAGCCCTAATTTCCACTCCCAGATTCAAGTCTTCAACCATCCTCCTGATGACGACAACCTGCTGGGCGTCTTTTTGGCCGAAGAAAGCGATATCCGGCCGGATGATATTGAAAAGCTTCAATACGACTGTCGCCACTCCCCTGAAATGCCCGGGCCGCGACCGGCCGCACAGCCGGTCCTGAAGCCCGGCGACCTCAACGGACGTCCGGTAGCCCCCCGGATACATCTCCGAATCCCCGGGCAGGAAGAGGATGTCGACCCCCTCTTTGTTGAGGAGCGCGGCGTCCCGCTCAGGGTCCCTGGGGTAACGCCGGAAATCCTCGCTCGGGCCGAACTGAAGCGGATTGACAAAAATGCTGACCACTGTCGTGTCTGCCCTTTTCCGCGATTCCCGCACCAGGCTGAGATGGCCTTCATGGAGATAGCCCATTGTCGGAACGAAGCCGATCGTCTCCCCTCGGGATTTACGCTCGGCCGAAGCGACCGCCATTTCCGAAACAGTCGTGATCGTCCTCATCGCTTTCTCTTCTTGCGTTGAAAAGAATGCATCTCATCAGGAAAGGCACCGCAACGGACGTCTTCGGCGTACTTTTGTACTGCAGACCCGACCACCGACTGAAGGTCTGCGTACCTTTTGACGAATTTCGGGATATACCCTGTCGAATACCCCACGAGGTCGTGAAAAACGAGGATCTGGCCATCGCAGTGAGGGCCTGCGCCTATCCCGATTGTGGGAATGCGCACTTTGGCCGTGATCCTACGGGCCAGCTCTTGGGGAATGCACTCGAGGATGAGCGCAAAAACGCCGGCCCGCTCCAAATTCTGGGCGTCAGCGCAGATTTGGCGGGCCTCGTTAAGCTCCTTTCCCCGAAGCTTGAACCGACCGATATGATGGATAGACTGAGGAGTCAGACCGACATGGCCCATGACCGGAATCTCAGCCTCGACCATAGCCTCGATCAGCTTCAACCGCCTCCTCGAGGCGCCCTCGATCTTGACTGCCTTGGCGCCGGCCTCCTTGAGAAACCGGGAGGCGTTGGCGATGGTCAAGTCCTCCGTCTGGTGGAAAGAGAAATACGGCATGTCGCCGATGACCAAGGCCCGGCGCACGCCCCGAGTGACCGCTTTGGTGTGATGAATCATTTCGTCCATCGTCACCGGGAGGGTGTTTTCATAACCCAGAACGACCATGCCCAGGGAGTCGCCCACCAAAATGATGTCGACTCCGGCTCCGTCCAGGATCTGGGCCGTGGGAAAGTCATAGGCCGTCAGGGCGACGATTTTCTCGCCCCGCGCTTTTTTCTCGGCAAGGTGCGGTATGGTCACCGCTCCGACGGATGGCTGAGACATGTCTGTTCCTTTCTCCCCATCCCGCCTCCGCGCAGGATTGAGGTAAAGTCATATGTCCGGTATTTCATTATACCTATTTTTTCCGGGATTCCCTATTGGAATAGCTCTCCGGGACATAATATAAGAGCCCCTTCTTCACTTGACCGGCCTTGGCGATAATGTCCATGACTTCTTGCTCTCGAGTCAGGTCGAGTTCGTCCGCCTTGACGACAAGCAACGGAACCGCCCGATAGTTGAAGAAAAAATAATCGAACGCCTCCACCAGGTCGCCCAGGTACTTTTCCGAGATGCTCTTTTCCATGGGACTGCCGTCTCTGGCGATTCGCTGAAGCACGGTCGGAAGGGAGATCTGGAGATAGATGACCAGATCGGGCCGGGGAACCCTCTCGGCGAGGATCCCGAAGATCCGGTCATAAACCACGAGCTCATCGTCGCTGAGCGTCTGATAGGCAAAAATTTTGTCTTTTTCGAAGAGGTAGTCACAGATAATCCTCTCCTCAAATAGGCTGCGCTGGGAAAGCCGAAGCTGCTGGTGATAGCGGTTGACCAGGAAGACCAGCTGGGCCAGAAAAGAGGCGCCTTCCTTCTCGTCATAAAAGTCCCTGAGGTAAGGGTTTTCGGTCCTGTCGAGGACGGCTTGACCCCCGACGAGCGCGGCCAAAATCTGAGCGAGCTTGGTTTTCTGGGATTTCGGCATTCCCTCGATGGCGATGTGGTGGAACGGGAGGTCCGGATTGATCATGCTATCGGTCGGAATCCAATCGACAGGCTAGCTCACCCTGACTCCGCCGATCAGGCGGCCTTCTTGGACTCCTCGACGGGGATGATAATCCAGGCGATGAGATAGAAGATCGCCATGGGGACAATGGCTGTGGCCAGAGAGATGGCGACAAAAATCAACCGGATCAGGGTGACGTCGATGTCAAAATAATCCCCCAGCCCCCCGCAAACACCCCCGAGCATCTTACGGGCTTGGGAACGGTAGAGTTTTTTGTCCATAAGCCTCCTCCTCTCCTACGCTACGCTTTGGCCCAGAATCCGTTGACTCCTCCGCAGACCGAGGATATTCACCCATTTTCTTATAGCATACAATAAGGAACGACTTCAATATTTTGCAAACCAATCCCTGGAGGCTCGCTTGGGTGCGGGGTCGGACCCATTTCCGCCCAATGATTCTTGACTCAAGGCCCGGGATATGTTATCCGATATGGGCTTTTGACCAGATCAATAAATTGAGAGGAGAGAAATTGCCCATGAACGGTTGGACGGGAAACTGGCTGAGGATTAACCTGACTACGGGAATTGTGAAAAAAGAATCCTTCACCGAGGAATTCGCCCAGACCTGGATTGGAGGCCGGGGCTTCGCTTTGAAAATCCTCTGGGACGAACTCAAGCCTGGAATCGATGCGCTGGGACCAGAAAACAAACTGGTCGTGGCAGTCGGGCCGATCGCGGGAATTCCCGCCCCGAACACTGGAAAGACGGTTGTGGCGGCTAAGTCTCCGCTCACCGGCGGTTATGGAGACGGGAACTTGGGGACGAGGGTCACGGTTGAGCTCCGGAAGGCGGGCTACGACGCCCTGATTATTGAGGGCAAGGCCGCCTCTCCGGTCTATCTAAATATTCACGACGACCGCGTGGAGATCCTTCCCGCCGGAGAAATCTGGGGAAAAGGCACCTATGAGACGATGGATTGGCTCTATAAAAAATATGGAAAGGCCGCGGGCATCCTCACCATCGGACAGGGCGGTGAGAACAAAGTGCTTTACGCAGTCATCAGGAGCATGGAAGGCCGCGCCGGCGGCCGGCCCGGAATCGGAGCCGTCATGGGCTCAAAGAACCTCAAGGCCATTGTTGTCAAAGGCTCACACGAGATTCCGGTCGCCGACCCGCCGGGAATGAAGAAATTGGGCGCAGAAGATCTCCGAAAGGTCGGCGACATCGACAAAAAAACCCGATGGTCGGTGCAGGGGACAACGGGAGTGCTGTCCTGGTGTAATGAAGTGGCCGCTCTCCCCGTGCGGAACATGAGGAAGACCTTTCATCCGGACGCCTGGAAAATCGACGGAGAGCGGCTCAACAACGCCCGAGTCGCAACCTACGGCTGCCCGAATTGCACGATGCGTTGCGGCATCGCCATTCATGACCATGAAGGACACGAGTCCGAGCTGGATTATGAGAACATCGGCATGCTGGGCAGCAACCTGGAAATTTTCGACTTGCCCCAGGTTGCGTCCTTGAACTACCTTTGCGACGATTTTGGCCTGGACACGATCTCGGCGGGCGGTGTTCTGGGCTTTTACGCTGATGCCATCGACCGCGGCGCCATCGAAGGGAACTTCAAATTCGGTGATGCCGAGCGCGCCAAGGAACTCCTCAGGCTGACGGCTTACCGTAAAGGCGTGGGCGACCTATTGGCTCAAGGATCCCGACTCATGGCCCAAAAGATCGGCCGGGGGTCTCTCGATTACGCCATTCAGGTCAAGGGGCTTGAATGCTCGGCTTATAACTGCAAGTTCATACCCGGAATGGCTTTGGCATTCGGCACCAGCCCGATCGGGGCTCATCACAAGGAATCCTGGGTGATCATGTTTGAGATCACCCAGACCTCACGGGATTCCTACGGGCCCGAAAAAGCCCAAAAGGTCATCGAGCTGCAAAGAATCCGGGGCGGGATCTTCGAATTCATCGTGTCCTGCCGTTTCCCCTGGATTGAACTCGGCTGGGACCTCCAACACTACGCCGACTACTTCAATAAAATCACCGGCCTGAACTGGACGTTGAACGACCTCCTCAAGGTGGGCGACAGGCTTTATGCGCTGATGAAGCTTTTCTGGCTGCGGGAATTTCCCGATTGGGACAGAAAGATGGACTATCCTCCGCCGGTCTGGTTTGACCCCGCCAACGCGGATAAAGCGGGGCCGATTGCGGGTAAGGTTTTGGAACGGGAAAAGTACGAGAAAATGCTCGATTCTTTTTACGAGCTCCGCGGCTGGGACAAGCGTGGAATCCCGACCCGCAAAACCGCTCTTGAACTGGGGCTGGGTAAGGAAGCAGCCGAAGTCGAAAAAACCGCTCCCCTCGAATAAACCTTGGGCCAATCGCTTTTCCTATGGTAAAATGGAGGCGATGAAAGTCACCGTCAAGATCATCGGCCCCTTTATTTATGAGGCCGGATTCAGCGAAAAAGAGCTTGAGTTCCAAAAACCGGTTAAGGCCGGGGAGCTGCCGGCTTATGTGAACATCCCGGAAAGCCGGGCGAAAATCATTACCCGTAACGGAAGGGCCGTCTCTCCCCAAGAAGAACTCAAGGACGGGGACAGAATCGTCATCTGTCCCATTTACTCGGGCGGGTGATCCTCTCCCGCTTCAGGGTTCCGATACAATCTCATGGGAGATGACGACTCCCCTCTTCTTGAGGCCTTCCAGGAAAGGCGAATACAACTCCCCGTCAAAGACGTTTTCCGGAAAGACGACTCCCTTGTCCGGGATCAGCCCCTGATCGATCATCTGGGACGCAATCGAGGCCGGAAAACTTGTTGTCCTCGCCATGGATGTGTATTTTTTTTGAGGGTCGTAGCGATCCACCATCTCAAAAATGTGCGTTTGAGAGAGTCCGTCTTTCTTGCCGGAGACGCGGATTCGCAACAGAGTCACGTCCTCTTCTTCCCCAAGTTTCATCTTCTCCTCGAGAAGAGCTTCTGTAAACTGCCGGGGGATAATCTGTTGGCCTCTGACCTCAATGGGCTCGGGGGCAAAGAAACCGCACTCCTGGAGTGTTTTGAATCCTGAAACATGGCCGCGATAGCGGATCGTTTTCTTGTAGAGGTCCTCTCGGATTTTGCCCTTCATGGTATGAAGCAAGGAACCCAGGCCGTCGGTGAAAAAGCATTCCATGTCCGGAAAGTCGGGCGGAAAGCCAATCGGCTCAAGACCCGAGAGCGGAGCCACCTCTTCCATCTGTCCGCCCCGGATAATGCGAGCCGGCCTCTGATAGAAATTGATCAAGCTGTCAATCGAATAGACAATCCTGTAACTCAGAGGAGGCCGCGGAGTGATTGGATTTCCTCCGCAAAAGCTGATCGCGCTCTTTGTCTCATCCAGGAGCCGCACGGCTCGACCGACGAGGACATTGGTGATTCCCGGCGAGAGTCCCATACCGGAAAGGACGGTGACGCCGCGGGCTTTGGCTTCCCGATCATAAGCCATCCGGGGCAAAGGGGCTTCGCCCACGAGATCGACAAAGTGAAGGCCGCTCCGGACCGCCGTCTCGAGTGCCGGCAGGCTGTGCTTGTGAAGAAGAGCGTTAATGACAATGGTCTTCCCCTTAAAGACACTCCTTCTCTGCTCTTCGTCTTCCATGTTTCCTTCGACAACCTCAAGTCTGGAGCTCGCAATGAACCGCCGGGCTTCCTCAAGATGATCCGAACGGATATCGACGAGGGTGACTCGGTTTTGAAGGTCGCTTTCAATAAGGTCTTTGGCCAGCACGATCCCCATCTTGCCGGCCCCGAGAACTAGAAAATGATTCATGGAAACCTCTCCAACAGATAATCGAGCCTATTATTCACATCCGGCGGTTCGTTGACAAGAGAAAACTCCTCCGAATATAATCCGCAAAAAAGCGCCGAGGAGGAATTTC
>Ga0172364_10001525_pt1 | contig 17903 bp, 18 predicted proteins | sample LakKivSesite10cm_FD_114545 | JGI IMG/M metagenome (GOLD analysis project Ga0172364, IMG submission 114545) | Sediment microbial communities from Lake Kivu, Rwanda - Sediment site 10cm | ecosystem: Environmental > Aquatic > Freshwater > Lake > Sediment | place: Rwanda: Western Province, Lake... | reverse complement strand
TTTGGTTGCGGTTGCGTATTGAGCACTGGTTGTGAACATGCCGAGAGAGTTGATATCTAAGACTGAGTTTGGGAAGAGGTGTAAACCTCCGATTAGTCGGCAGGCTGTTGATAAGGCTATTGCCGCTGGGAAGGTGGCTCCGTTCAAGGGCAACCTGATGCGGGCTTCGGATGTTGAGACTTTCAACCAGGGTCGAGCGATTCAGATGCCGGCGGAGACTAAGACCGATCATGACCTGAAGCGCGAGAACCTGATCGCCAAGACCAAGCGCGAGAACGCTTTGGCGGAGAAGGCCAGGCTTGAATCGGATGCGCTGGCCGGGGAGCTGCTCTATAAGGAAGATGTCGAGGCGCTGCAGTCTGAGATGGTGATGGCGGCCCGGGCGAAGCTGCTCGCGTTGCCCACCAGGATCGCCGCTGAGATTGCTGCTAAATGCGGCGCCGATGAAGCTGAAGTGCAGGCGCTTGCTAAAAAGCTGGTTGATGAAGCGCTGCGCGAGTTGAGCGAATATGACCCCGAAGAATACAGGCGATACGCGAGAGTCAAGGGACGGAAGATTGCGGAAGGGAAGTCGGCGGGTCAGCGGGTCGGCGGGCCAGCGAGCCGGGGAGCCGGAGAGGTTAAGAGATCAAGAGTCAAAGAGCCAGGGAAGGGAAAAGTCGGAAAGTCAAAGAAAGCGCCCTCACCCCAACCCTCTCCCCCAGGAGAGGGGGAAGGAAAGCGATCCCCAGCAGGTCGTGGTAGAAAGGCTGTGGGAATTAGAGGCTGAGGTTTCGGCTGAGTGTTCCGCGCGGAATGATGCGCGGGAGTTGGCTGAGCGGAGTGTTCGGGATATAGTGGGGTTGTGGGCTCCTCCGCCTGAGATGACGGTATCTCAGTGGGCTGAGGAGTTTCGTTATTTGTCACCGGAGGCCTCGGCGGAACCCGGCAAATGGCATAACAACCGAACCCCTTACCTGATCGGCATAATGGATGCCATCAGTGATCCGTTAGTGCAGCAGGTTTCGACCGTAGCGGCTTCTCAGATTGCGAAAACAGAGCTCTGTTTGAACGTGCTGGGCTATTATGCTCATTACGATCCAAGCCCAATGCTGTTTATCGAACCAACTGTCGAGATGGCTCAGACGATCAGTAAGGACCGTATCGAGCCGATGATTCGGGACACCCCGATTTTACGGGGGAAGATCAAGTCATCGAAAAGCCGGGATTCCGAGAGCACGATTCTCCATAAAAAGTTCGCGGGCGGACATATAACGCTGGTCGGCGCGAATTCTCCCGCGGGGTTAGCATCGAGGCCGATCAGGATAGTAATAACTGATGAGGAAGACCGTTACCCTCCGTCCGCCGGCACTGAGGGAAACCCCTCGGAACTGGCTTGGAAAAGGGCTACAACCTTCTGGAATCGGAAGCGGATACGGGTTTCATCGCCGGGCGAAGAGGCAACATCCCCGATCTGGAAAGCCTTCCTGAATGGGACTCAGGAACAATGGTGCATGCCCTGCCCTGATTGCGGAGAATATCAGCCGTTTGATTGGGGACAGATAATATTCGACGGCGTTAGCATGAGCTGTAAATACTGCGGCGTGATTTACCCCGAGCATGTATGGAAGAGCCTGACCGGGAAATGGATAGCCGCAAACCCGGATGCATTGAAAGAGCGGCGCCATAGATCATTCCAGATAAGCGCGCTCGCTTCTCCGTGGGTAAAGTGGCATGAGTTGATTGACGAGTTTCTACAGGCCAAGGATGACGGACCGGAGTATCTTAGGGTGTTTATCAATACGAGGCTGGCTCAGGTCTGGAAGGATCAGGCGCGGGAGGTTGCAGCCTCGGTTGTTATGGATAGGCAGACCGAGTATGATCCTGGCGTTGTCCCTCCAGGAACGAAGCTGCTCACCGGCGGGGTGGACGTTCAACACGATTCGTTGTATTGGACCGTTCGAGCTTGGGGTACCGGGCTCACGAGCTGGAATGTAGCTCACGGTCAGGCGCTCGATTGGACCGAAGTCGAGAAGGTGATGAACCGCGAGTGGCGAGGGCCCGGAGGCGCGTACATCGTCAATCTGTGCGCCGTAGACTCTGGTGATCAGACGGATGAGGTTTATGATTTTTGCTATGTAAACGAGGATTGGGCGATTCCCGTCAAGGGCGCGTCGAATCCGATGTTGTCCCGGTACAGGATATCGGTCATCAATCGACCAACCAGCAAGGCCAACGGCACTCAATTTGTGTTAGTGGATGGCTCGCAATACAAAACAATGATCGCATCGAGGCTAATGCGTCCGAATGGGCGTGGCGCTTGGATGGTGCATAAAGATTGTGACGATGATTACGCTCAGCAGGTTACCGCCGAGCATCGGGTGCCTGAAAAAAAGCGCGGGCAGACCGTTTATGTCTGGAAGAAGAAAAACGAACGCGCTCCGAACCATTACCTAGATGCTGAGGTTTACGCTGCATGCGCTGCTGATTTGATGCAGGTGAGGTATTTGGCTGAGGGAGAGGTCGGCGAGTCGGCGGGTCAGTGGGTCGGCGGGTCGGAGAGTCGGAGAGTCGAAGAGTCAAAGAGTCAAAGAGTTAAAGAGCCGGAGAGTCGGAGAGCTGGAGAGCAGGGGAAGGAAAAGATGGCTGGAGCTTCGCCTAATTGGCTGAATCAGAAAGGAAATTGGTTGTAGCGAGCGATAACACGCTCGGTAGAGCCTGGAGGGATATCGCGAAATGAGTGCAACTACTGAGTTGGCTGCGATAGATAGCGCGATCGCGCAGATATTGACCGGCGGGCAGGAGTATACGATGGGTGGACGTCGGCATCGGCGCGCCGAGTTGAGAGATTTGCAGGCTGAGAAGCGTCGTCTTGAGGCTCAGATAGCTGCTGAGAGCGACGGAAATACGATGGTGGCATACTTTGACAAAAGGTAATGATAACTTCAATGTTAGCCGATTAGAGCGGGCGATTGCGGTTGTAAGCCCGCGCATGGCATTCAATCGTATGGCCTGGCGGCTGGCTCTTCGCAATTACGACGCCGGAGGGTATGGCCGACTTAATGACGGCTGGAATGCCATCAATACAACCGGGCCGCTGATGGATCGAACAGATCGGGATATCATCCGCGCCCGGGCTCAGGATTTGGAACGGAACTCGGACATTTCCGAGAGCATAATCCGGGCGTTCATTCGTAACGTTGTAGGTTCGGGGTTCAGGCTTCAGGCGCGGATCAAGGGTAAGGACGGCGCGTTGGATGAGGCTCTTAATACGTGCGTGGAAGATGCCTGGAAAGAGTTCTGCAAGCCTCGCAATTGCGATATTCAGGGCAGGCAATCATTTTCTGAGATGTGCAGAATGGCCGTGCGGAGGCTCCGCGTCGATGGCGGGATATGCATAATCAAGACTTATACATCCAGCGGATCAGTGCCGCTGAAACTGCAGATGAAGGAAGTAAGCGAGCTGGATACTACTCTGCAGATGACGCAGTATAAAAACGGCAATTACATTGTGGACGGTATCGAGGTAGACGGCGTCGGGAGGCACGTAGCCTATTGGTTCCGGCGATACACCCCCGATGGTTACCAACAGATCGACAGTGAGCGAATAACGGCCGATAGAGTGATTTACCTGCAGAAGTTCACTAGGCCGAGCCAGGTCAGGGAAATGTGCCCGATGACGCAGACGATAACGCGCATTCGGGATACAAATCAGTATATGGAAGCGGTCTCCGTGCAGGCTCGGATAGCTGCTTGCTTATGTATATTCTTCAAAAAAATCCTTCCCGGAACCTTCGGGAGAGGCGCAGCGGCGACGAAGAGCGATACAACGTCGGGCTATGAGGGTCAGACGATCAGCCCCGGAATGATGTTGTATGGTCAGCCCGGCGAAGAGGCCACTGCGATAAATCCGCCCGCGATTGGGAGCTCGGCAAAGGAGATGCTGGCGATACAACAGAGGCTTGCCGGCAGCGGCCAGGGCTTGAGCTACGAAACTACCAGCCGGGATATGAGTCAGACCAATTATAGCAGCGCTAGGCAGGGCTTGATCGAGGATGGCCAGGAGTATGAGATCGAGCAGCAGTATCTCATCGATCATCTTCTTTCAGAGGTTTATACGTCGTTTTTAATTGCCCTCGCTCTAGTCGGCGCGATGTCCACGGTGACTGTGACGGAGCTGCTCGCGGATAAGTCCAGATATATGGCTCACGAGTTTATACCCAAGGGCAGGATGTGGATCGATCCGCTGAAAGAGTCGATGGCAAATAAAGTCGCTCTCGAAACCGGCCAGACTACGCTAGCGCGGATATGCGCCGGCGCGGGAACCGATTGGCAGGAAGAAGCACAGCAGAGGGCGCGTGAAATCGAGTATATGAAATCTCTGGGCATTATGGTCGATGCCACCCTAACGGTTGATGCCTCGGCAGTGGCCGATGATAATGCACGAGCTATGAGCACAGTAAACAAGTTGCTTGACGCACAGTTATTGAAATTGTGCGCGGATAACGGAGGTGATGTTAATGCCGAATAGAAAAAGGCCGGAGATCGGAAAGATTGTCGAGCGGTCTATTGCGGGGGGATTATCGGCTGTAAATGAAGCGGAACGTACGGCGGAGTTATCTTTCAGCTCAGAACGGCCCGTTGAAATGTATTACGGTATGGAAATCCTCTGCCATGATGCTGAATCAGTCAATATGAGCAGGCTGCAAGATATCGGGGTGCTGCTGTTTAATCACAACAGGGATTATGTTTTGGGAACTGTATTGAACGCGAGCATAGATACTGTCGAGCGTAAATGCCATGCGACGGTAAAATTCGATACGGACGAAGAAGCAGACAAGATATTCCAAAAGGTTTTGAACAAAACCTTGCGGGGAGTATCAGTGCGTTATTCGGTGGATGTATGCGAGGAAGTCCAGGCCGGTGCAATGTCGAGCAATGGCAGGTTTGCGGGTCCGGTCGATGTTGTTACGCGATGGACGCCTTACGAAATCAGTATCGTATCCATACCTGCTGATGATAGCGTGGGTGTTGGTAGGTCGGGCGATGATGAAGGTGATCGCCCTCACTCAAACCCTCCGTTCGATCAGACTCAGGACGGGCTCCCCCGGGAGAGGGAGCAAGAGGTTACTTCTTCTTCGCAAGAGGGAGCGGATAATGAAGAGCGGTCGGGAGCTGAGGCTTCTGATGAGCAAAATAACGCCGGGAGGCGGGAGGTCAACATGCCAGTTGATGAAGTTGTGGATGTCGCTAAAGAGCGGCAGTCGGCTATGGAAGCCGAAAGAACTAGGGCCGCAGAGATAACGGCCTTATGCCGGGAGTTCGAGATAGACCCGGCTGAGCACATTTCCAGCGGCAGGAGTTTGGACGAGGTCCGGGCTGCCGTATTGGAAGAGATGAAGAAGCGACGCGCGCCACTGAACAGCGCGCCGAGGGTCGAGGTAACGGTCGAGGCCGTGGAAAAGTTCCGCGATGCCGCTCCTGATGCCATTCTGATGAGATCGGGCATCGACATGAAGCGGGCGGGTATCGAAAAGATTAACCCGATTGCCGGTGACATTCGACACATGACCATTCGCAGCATGATGGAAGAGTGTCTGCGACTGCAGGGAGTGCAGGGCGTTGCACGCATGAGCCATGAGGAGCTGATGAAGCGGGCTATGTCACCTGACAGCCAGTTTTCCAGTATTCTGGACAACACTGTCGGCAAATCGATGATGGCCGGTCATGCGACCGCGGAGACAACCTATCAGGAATGGGTGAACAGGGGCTCGAACCCGAACTTCAAGGCAACTACTCGATACCGGAAGAGCGAGGCTAAAGGCCCGGAAGAAGTGGGACAGAGCGGTGAGATCGAATTCGCGGAAACCAGCGACGAGGGCGTGAGAACTCAGCTCAGTCAGTATGCAATTCGTTGGGGATTCTCGATGAAGGCGCTGATCGATGATGATCTTGGCATTCTCGTTGATATGCCGATGGCGTACGCTCGCGCAGCGCGCCGGGAGATCAATAAGCAGGTCTACGCTGTGCTGAATAACAATGCCGCGATTTACGACGGCACAGCCTTATTCGCGCAAGGTCATGGCAACCTGGCTTCACAGGGAGCTGCTCCTGGTGTAGGTACCATAGGAGATGGCAGGGCTGCAATGCGCAAGCAAAAAGATATCTCAGGAGAAGCGTATTTGAATATCTCGCCGAAATTCCTGATTGCGGGCGTTGACGTGGAAACGACAGCTGCGCAGCTTATCGCTTCTCCGACAGATCCATCAGGAAACAACTCACTGGTTATAAACCCGTTCCATAATAAGCTGGTTATCGTTTCTGATGCCGAAATAAGCGATACGGATAGCTGGTATCTGGCGGGCGATCCCAACGTGACAGATACTATTGAGGTGACTACTCTCAATGGTAATGACGTGCCAGTTATTCAGACTACCGAGGAATTCGGTGTTCTCGGCAGATCGTGGAGACTTTATATTGCCTGGGGCATTACAGTGCTCGATTATCGCGCGCTGTATAAGAATGAAGGATAGCTTGGGAGCGTGAGAGTTGGAGAGTCTGAGAGCGAAGGGACGGTGGGAATCCATTCCCCGCTATCTGACTCTTAAACTCTCAAACAATACTTTAATGAGGTGAATAATGGAAGCATCATACGTATTTGAGGGAAAGAATATCCCTTACGACAATGACAGCGCGGCCGATATCGAATATGGCGACGTCATCGATCTGGGCACCGGTATTGCCATTGCCGCTGAGGATATCGACGCAGGGGAGACGGGCACGATTGTTACTGAGGAGGTCTTTGATCTTCCCGCAATAACAACGGCAGCATTCGCGGTCGGCCAGCAGGTGTATTGGAATGGCACAGCCATTACAAATACTCCGGGAGCGAACACTCCGGCTGGTGAGGTCGTGCTGGCGAAGGCCGAGACCGGCGCGGTTGCGCGGGTCAAGATTCACTCGAAAAATGCCATCAATGTGCTCAAGCGCATTGCAACCAGGATAACCGGGCAGACGAAGACGCTCACGGTTGATGACTATCCTTCGGAATCGATCATCGTGTGCACTCACGCAACCCCGACCGTGACCCTGCCTGCTGTGGCGACAAGCGCGGGCGTGGAACTGACCATTGTGAACGGCGGCGCGGGCACGACGAGCTTCACGATTGCGGCTGCAACGGCTTGTATTCTGGCGGCGGGAGCGGCTACGGGCGACGGCTCAGCGGCTATAACCTCTCTGGTTTGGAGTGCGGCAAATCATATAGTCGGCGTATGCGCGAGGTTCGTCTGCGACGGAGTGAACTGGATTCTGGTGAGCTCGAACTATCAGCCTACCTCGCTGTCATAGTTTATCACCGAACGTAAGAATGACTAACGGGAGCCGGCTTCGTGGCTCCCGGATTGGATGTGAGATATGATCAAATTATTGATTGCCGCGAACATCGGCGGACGTCTGATCCCTGCGGGGACTGTAAGGGGAACCTTCGGCGCTGAGATGGATAAGAACCTGCTGGCGGCTGGGAATGCGGAATTAGTGGATGTGTCGGGAGGTCGGCGCGTCGGCGAGTTGGGAGAGGGAGTCGGAGAGTCTGAGGCTCAGACTGAAACAGAGAAGTCGGAGGAAACGGCTGAGGCTGAGACTCAGGGGGAAGCTCCTCAAAAACCGGTGCGCACGAAGATTGGCAGGCGGGGGAAGTCGGCTGAGACTTAGAATCGCTGAAGGGAAGGGATAGATTCTTCGATTTGCTCAGGATGACAAATACGGGCTCAGGATGACTATTTTCTTCCCCTATCTCGACTTTTGGACTATTTGACGCGCAGACGCGCCGATTTTTCGATATTTCGCGCGGAATGGATTTGACAAATGGATTATCAAGAGGCTATAGCTGCTGATATGACGGCTTTAATGGCCGAGCTGGGCGAGGAGATTACGGTTTACCCCAAAAGCGGGAACTCCTCGTACGGCCCGGTGTTCGGCGCGGGCGTTACCGAAACGGCTTATATCGAGTCCGGCAACAAGGTTGTGACCGACAAAAAAGGCCAGGAGGTTGTGGCCAGCCTGTTTTCGATCCACGGTGGCGATTGCACGATCAAAATAGAAGATGAGATGGTATACGACGATGACCGATACGCGGCGATTGCTGTCGATAAATTCCGGCAGGCCGGGGATGTGCTACAGGTCGAGGTGCATTGGGGGAGCGTGAGAAGTTTGAGAGTCTGAGAGTTTGAGAGCGGGTCGAGGGGGACGCGCCCTCACCCCAGCCCTCTTCCCCAGGAGAGGGAGAAGGCGGGATGGCTTTTACTGTTAAGTTTGATAAGGATATTGTTAATAAATTGGTCAATGAGTCGGCGGCGGATGCTTTAGAATGCGCCGCTTTTGAGATCGCCGAAAAATCAGCGGACTTATGTCCCGTCGATACCGGCAACCTGAAGAGTTCCCTATACATACTCCTTGATCGTGAAAGTCTGTCGGTCAAGATCGGCTATAAGGCTCCGCATGCGTGGATTCAACATGAGAAGCATTATAAGCATAAAATCGGCGAATGGAAGTATCTCGAGAAGCCGCTCGATGCAAATACTGCGTTGATATTTCAGATGGTGAACGACACTATCAAGGCTGCGCTCGATGGCCGAAGCTGGAAGAAGCTCGGCGCTGCGGACCGAGAAAAATATAGCTGGGACAATTATAAGCGAGTGGCTAAAGGCCAGTCGAAACGAAACAAACGGTCGCATCATAAGCGGCAGTAGGAGGTTACATAATGTCAGTCGCACTTACCATTCAGGGCATGCTTGATTACATCGCAAAAGTGCGTCAAATCTCTCAGGACAACGTTACCGGGGGCACCGACCTGTGGTCACGGGTGGATGCTTCGGATGATGAGGCTTTTGAGAATCGCGTCAAGGGACAATATCTCACCGATGCGGATACCGCGCTTGAAACGGGGGCTTTGTGGTCTGCTCCCGCGCTCAAAAAAGTGTTTACCCTGCTCGAAGATTACTGCCGTATCGATGCTGGCGAGTCGGTTCCCTACCTGGGCAACTATCTTGCATCGTTGGGGATACGTGCTCCGTGGGAGGCAGCGGAGGCAATAGCCGAAGGTGGTATCACTCGATTGTTACCGGGCAGGGTTTTTGCCAAGGGCACCTTGCCCGCAAATGAGGCTGACCCGGACCCGGCAACATCCGGAATGCACAAATTCGGCAGGTGGGCATCGACAGGGGCTACTGCCGGTACATTCACGGAAACCGACGGGGAGCTGCTCATCACGCGGATAAGCGGCGCGCCGGTGATGGCCGTGAATATGTCCGCCAACCAGACAGCTACGCTCACGATCCGATGCTATAAAGCCGACCAGACAGCCTATAAGGACATCGCCGTCGGGTTCTCGGGGGCGAGTCAGTATACCCAGGTTATTGCAGGCCAGGCCGCCGTCACGAGCTCGATATCAGCCGGAGCCACGAGCATAGCGAGCACTGGCGTATTGTCTGCAGGCAACATTATCGCAGGTGAATACGCGCTTATTTGGGAGTCCGATGACCTTCAGGAAGTGATTCTTGTCGGCACGGTCACCACAAACGCCATAGCAGTTGCGGCAGGTGTAAAAAACACCTATACCACTGGTGCGGTAATTATGCCGCTCTTCACTGATGCCGTGCCCCAATCCGTAACCGGGGCCACAAACGGGCAGAACATCGACATATTCGCGAGGCCCGATAGGATAATCGATATCACATGATAACCGATGAGATCGCGCAATATCTTGACGAGCAGGGAATCGGCATTTATGACCCGGACGGGATTACTTCGACTATTTTCGTTGAAAATATGCCTGACCAACCGGACGTGGCTATATGCATTTACTCTTCAGCCGGCCAGTCTCCCGATACAAAAACCAACGTGGGTAGGCCGGGTGTCCAGACGATCACGCGCGGTGACAGGGACCCTCGCACGGCATCCGCGCTAGCGAAACTGGTGCACGATGCCCTGCATGTTCCGGACATTCAGACATTCACCAGCGAAGGCAGGGGCATAATCCTTTGCGCAGCCAGGCAATCCGAACCCGTATCGCTCGGTCCGGATGAAAACGGGCGATACGAGTTCAGCGATAATTTTCAACTCATTACCAAATAATCAAGGAGGCATATTATGGCCGATTATGTTAGAAGTGTAGATGTCATTGTAAAGATCGGAGACGTTGCGATACTCGGTCAGCGCGGCGCGAAACTTACCGTTTCACGCGAAACGACCGATTATACGACCAAAACCGATTATCCTGACAAAGTTCTGAGGGCGAGCTGGAATGACGCCAGCATAGACTGTGACGGCCTTCTGCAGACGGGCTCGAGTGGCTTTGTCGATATATGGGACCAAATGATGAGTGAAACCCTTGTGGATATCGAGTTCACAATCGGCGATACCGGCGAGACGATCACGGGCAGCGCAATTATGACCGGTTTAGATTGCGACGCCCCGCAGGATAAGGAGCCTACGTACACATGCAAGCTCGAGAAGTCCGGCGAATGGACTGCCACGAGTGGGAGCTAATCAATGAGTAAACGGACCTTTATAGCCGTCGTGGATGGCGAGACAATCGAGATTCCCACCACGATGAACGTTCTCAATGCTGCTCAGGAACTGAGTGAAGTATCGCTGATGGAGGCGATTGCGGAAAACAAGCTGGGCCCGATCATTCAGGGCGTTATCGCCGTCGTCAGACACAATATGCTCGACCGGCCTGTGCCTAAAACCGAGTTGAAACTGCAACAGCAGCGGGAATCGGACAAGGCGTTGTATCGTGAAATTGGTGATCTGTGCGACTTCGCTGAAACACGGGACAACACCCTTGCGTTTATGCAGGCGATGATGCCGGAGGTTAAGAAGTCCTCAAAAAACGCAAGGGCGGGGGAGTCGAAGAGGAGTGCCTTACCTGGGGACACCTCAAGCGATACGCCTACGGACTCCTCCAATTAACTCCCGATCAGTTCTGGTCAATGGCATGGGCTGATTTCTGGGAGATGCTTGACGGGCGTGTTTGGTACCAGATGCAGAAAAACGGCGTCAAAGAGGCGCACAAGTATACATCCGATCAGGCCGCTAAAACCCGTGACTGGTTGCAGGAACGGGCGAAGAAGGCGGGATGGATGAAATGAAGGCAGTCGGCGAGTCAAAGAGATAGAGAGTCTGAGAGTTTGAGAGCGGGAGAGCAGAAGGGAGACACCTTCCATTCCCCGCTCTCTGACTCTTAAGCTCTCCGGTTCTTTGACTTTGGGGGTTTGGATGGCTACGAATATTGGCAAAATATACAGTCAGATTGGGCTTGATAATAAGGGCTTCAAGTCGGTTCTTCAGCAGTCAAAAAACGATATGGCGCGGGCTGCGCTCGAGCTGGAGAAATCCAGCCGGGTCAAGATCGATGTGGGCGAGTGGAAGAAGCTCTCCAGCCAGCTGCGTGCGATTCAGGCGCGCGCTACAGAGACGCGAAAAAAAATGCTCAAGGTTGCTGCCGGCAGTGATGAGGCGAAGAAGCTAAAAAAGGAACTTAGCGGCCTCAATGCGATGATAACCACCCTCAAGGCCGTGACCGCTCCCGGACGCCGGGAAATGAAGCGCCTGGCCGATGAAGAAAAGCTTGCTGCAAAAGAGGCGAAGCGCCTGGCGGATGCGGATAAGCAGGCGGCAAAAGAGGCCTTGGCTAACGCGCGCGCTCAGAGGCAGAAGAAAATGGCCATAATCACTGCCGCATCGGGGACTTCTGGCGGCGCGTTGGGCAGAATCGGCCAGGCGGGAGCATTCGGCGGAGCTGGGGCCGCCGCTGCCTCTGCCGCCATTGCCGCTGCCGCGGCAGGAGTCGGTATCGGCGTCGAAGCCTCCAAAACTGCTGCTGATATCGAGATGCAGACGGCGGCTTTCGAGGTGATGATGAAGTCGGCCAGCCGGGCCAAGGCGTTCGTTGCCGACCTTCTGGACTTTGCCAAAAATACACCATTTGAATTTGCCGGGTTGGTCGAAAACGCGCGGCTGATGATGACCTTTGGCTTCGAAGCCCAGAAGATATTGCCGATTTTGCGGGTTGTGGGCGATGCTGCGGGCGGGAACGCTGATAAGATCGACCGTATAACGGTTGCCCTCGGCCAGATGAGGGCTAAGACCAAGGTTTCCGCTGATGAGATGCGGCAGTTGACCGAAGCGGGTATTGCCGGCTGGGAAATGATCGCCCAGAAAATAGGCGTTGATGTGCCCACGGCTATGAAGATGGCCGAAAACGGCCAGATCACCGCGATTACCGGCATCAATGCGATTCTCGACGGTATGAATAAGCAGTTCGGCGGGGGAATGGAGCGGGCATCCAAAACCGCTGTCGGCGCATGGTCGAATGTCAAGGATACCGTCAAAATCGCTCTGGCTGAAATGGGAACCGCTATCAATAATGAATTGAAGCCTTTGCTGGTTCAATTTGCCAAAGATTTCCCGGAGGGTTGGGAGAAATTTAAGGCAAAGGCAAAAATTATGTGGGCTGCGGTTAAGCCATTACTTTGGGCAATGATTGCTGCATTAAAAGATATTGCGCCGCTTCTCAAGCTGATAGGTGCATTGATCGCGTCGTTTTCTGTCGGAGCCCTTTATGCGGTCGTGGCAGCTTTCAGGGCAATCGCCTGGGTCGTGGGAATTGTCGCAAAAGGGTTCAATTGGCTCTATAAGTCCGTCGCGAAATTAGCCGGCCACAAAAAGGCTCCTGCGACCGGCCACAAAAAGGCTCCTTCAAGGGTGGCCCGTCAAGAGGGTAGCTATTTGCAGGATGCCAATCCAGCTGCCGTTGACCCTGCCCAGCAGAGCGCTATCAGCTCGGCTGCAAGTGCTATCGCGTCGATGAACCGGGAGTTGGCCCTCAACGGCGATAGCAGTGCTTACGCCGCAATGCAGTACGACGTGCTGAACGGCGAATACGCGAAGGCGGATGAGGCTACGAAGAAGCAACTCCTATCACTGGCCAAGCAGAAAGATATGCAGGATGCCGCGCGGGAGGCTGCCAAGAAGCACGGCGAGGAGCAGAAGAAACTTGCCGAGAAAGCGAAGCAGGCTGCGGAGGCGATGAAAAGCCACTACGCCCAGAAGCTGCAGGAAACCCTGGATAATATGAAGAGTTGGGCGGGCAAGATGGCCGAGGCGATGAAGTCCTTCGCGGATGAGACGCTTCGGACCGTGAAAGATCAGCTCAACAAAGAGCGCGATGCCAGAAACGCCGCGGCTGATGCCGACAAATCCAGATACGAGAAACTGGCCGAGCTGGGCAATATAGGCGCGCGCGCAATGACCAATGTTGTGATGTTCAGGGGCGGCAAAGAGCAAGAAGACATTACGGCTGCTGATCTTACCCCGGGCCGTATCAGAAAAGCTGCCCAGGAGGTTCAGGCGAAGCGCGGGAACGAAGCGGCGATGGCCGGAAAGGTGCAGGGGAGCTTGTTCGGAAACGGCATCGCTCAATATGAAGAGTTCTCCAAGGGCAAGGGTATGGATATGTTCGGTGTGAAATTGGACGATCAGATAACGATCTTGAAGGACCTTGTGAAAATCGCATCCAGCCAGCTCTTTGCATTCGAGAATCTTTCGAGGGTTCGACCATGATCTATGGCATAGTGCCGGGTTCGGAAACTTATAGCGAAGAGGGCAAGGGCGGAGTATACACCGTTACCTATCGCTGCGATCGTGAAGATATACTGCCGGAAACGCCGTATAGCAACCCTGGGATGCCTCATTATGGTGATGAGATGCATGGATACCCACTATTTCGATGCGTGGATGTGCGGGGAAAAGAGGGCAAGGGCGGAGATTGGGAGGTTACATGCACATACTCCACCGAACGCCAGCTCGCGGAGTCGTTTTGCGATGAAAGCCTGGAATTCAGCGTTGAACCCTGTGAGGACAATACGGGCTACGTCTGGGAGGATGCGGGGACGCCTGTTACCGAACCGTTACCCAAATATAGGCCGATCCTGGTTATAACGCTGAAATTGCGGGAGGCACTTTCGCCGCTGAATAAAATATTCTCCGAGTCCGTTCTTAACTGTGTAAACGAGAAAAAATTCAGAGGGATCAGCCCAGGTTATCTGAAATTCGAGGGCGCAAGCGCGGATAACAGCTATGCGATGGATGGAACGCTGATCAGCGCGGCCAGCGTCTACAAATTCACTGCACGAACTAAACCATGGAATCAAGAGTGGCGGAAAGCTCTCCAGGCACGGGATGCCGATGGAAATTTGTTGGTGTGGCAGAACATCGATGATGCCCGCCCATTTTTTACGGAAGATCAAGCTAAGATCGCCACTCCGGTTTGGGTAAACCAGGTTCCCGAATCCGATCCGGATACGACCAACATCGCCGGTACCGCCGATTGGGATACGCCAACGAAGGAAACATTACCATACTATCCTTCCTGCGACTTTGCAACGGAGCTGAATTTGCCCAGAAAGGCCGGGGACGGTTAGGAAACATAAATGGCTAACGTGCTTGTTTCGGAGGATCGGATAAAGGGGATCGAGGCGCGCCTGCGGCGGATCGAGGGAATGAAGGAAGGGCGCGGAATCAGTATCGCCAAGCCTCCGGGCGGGATTATTATATCGGCGAAGCCGAGCCCAACGGCTGTGGTGTCAGGTGCGACTATATCTACCTTCCTCGCCAAAATCGGCACAGCAACGCCCGATGGCGCGGATACCAACCGTTGGACGTATGCCTTCGAGGAGATGACCAAGGGCACGGCGGTCGGGTATGCGGCTGATTGCTGGATCAGCAAAGAGGGTGGCCGAACCGGGACGGCTTATAACTACAAAGAGGTTTACAACAGCAATACGCCTGGGGTTCAGGGTAATGGCATCGATACATCCAAGCTGCCCGCATCGCCTGCTACGTTTGCGTTAAGCCCGGTTCCCCCGATTGGTCTTGTCGAAATGACCGAGGTTAAGTTCAAGAATGGCGATGGTGACCCTGTGACCGAATATTGGTTCTCTTACTCGAACGCCGTAAACGGGAGTTGCACGGAATCATGACAAGTTATCAGTGGGAATGTTGCTGTTCCGTAAACCCGATTTGGCTGGCATCGCTTGCCCAAAACTTCGATAAAGATTTTGAATCCACTGCCGCAAGATGGGTTATGGCGGAGCTATCGCCCGCGGGAGGTGACCCAGTATGGAGCGAGATAAGCAGCAATGATATAACTCTCGATACAGGCACCGACCTTTCTTTCCAGCGTCGAATCTCCATCGGGATTGCGCCCGGCCAGAATAAACGCCCGCATTGCGCATGGGCAAGCGACCGTAAGATTTACTATGCCGCACTGGATGATGACTATGTATGGCAGGAGTCGGTTCTCCGTGACGAAACTGTGGAGCCTTGTATAGAGCAACATTTTCATGCAGAAGACGTCATGCTTGCGGTAGGGCAAGACGGAAGTGACCATATTATTTATGAAGATGAGATACATCGTCTTCTCTATTACGGAGTGAGGCGGGATGTAGAGTTCACATGGGAACCCATGAATACCTGGGCCGAAGGTTCCCCATTCTACGGCCCCCTGAACAAGAATATTAAACTTACCAAGCACGACGAAGTCACCGATGGTGGGTTTGAACTGGGCGGCGGAAGCTGGGCGGCGCTGGGTGAAGCCAATTACACAATTGATAATGTCACGTTCAAAACAGGTGAAGCATCGCTAAAGATTACCGGCGATGATACCACCGCCGCCGGCAAGGTTGCGCAGGGTATTCAGCCTGTCTATGACGAGCCTTACACATTCTCTGCCTGGCTAAAGTGTACTGGGCTGGCGGAAGATTGGTCTGGCTCGGTAGTGGTGGAATTCTTCGATGATACCGGGATACCGATCGGCAGTGAAACCGTGGGCTCCGTCACCGGAACTACTGACTGGACGTTTCTTACTACACAGGTAACCGTTCCTGAAGACACTATCCGCACTCGTGTTTGTTGTGTATTAGATAAGGACGAACTGAGTGTTAATACCAATGATGGAACAGTCTGGTTTGACGACGTTAAGTTCTGGAAGGAAAACCAGGTGGTAGCATCCTGGGATACCGTTGCAGGCACCATCGGCCAATTGTGGATCGCTCGAAAAGAACAGATCGAGGTGACCTGCGATGTTGACCGCAATCGGTTTGCGTGCCTCAACAATAAGGGGCTGCAGTTCAATAATGAGTCGTATAGCTTGTTCGGCAACTTCTACGGCGATGGCGGAGGGGTAGTTCCCGGAAATCAGTATTTTGTGTCGGAGATATTTGGAGATGGATCGTTTAATGTCGCTGAGACGCTTGGCGGAACCCCGATAACGATTGACAATGATGCCAATGACTTGGGCAATATATTCGAGTGGTGGAAACTGGAGAAAGTTGAAAATCTCATCCCACGTGACGGGTGGTATACTTCCCACATTGGCGCCTTTGCGATGGAAATAGATTCAAACGGGATTATCTACTTCTTATTCCAACCTGATAATGCCTTTGATGGTGACCCTGATATTCAAGAAAACAGTTTAGTGTTACTTGCTGTGAACGGGTCAAGTATTGTCAGAACGATTATATTTGACTCGGAAGCACTGGGGGAAGAATTAGAAATACTCTCGGAGCTCATAGGCCTTAGTCCAGGCCTCGTAATTGATTCTAATGATAACGTTTTTATCTCCGTGTTCGGAGAATACCACCCAGAAGACGACCCGTGGGAGAGTGGAGCATATTATGGGCCTGTTAATGGATCGTGGACGAAAGAGTATATTTACCAGATAGTTAATACATATCCGCCAAGTGACCCTACTAACCAAAGATGGCGTAACAACCTGGTGATGAATACGGATGATAAGCCGTGGGTATCGTGGACGGAATGGTATGAGATGCCTTATTACCAGCCGCCTACACAAAAGATAATTCTGTATACGAAACCGGATACAACCTGGGTGAAGCGGACAATCGCTCCTCCATCAGGCCCTCCGCCCGCGATAATGTACGATAGCATTGGCGAGTATCCCGTCATCGCAATTTCGCGTGAGTTATGAAAAAGTGCATCCATCCTCCCGGCTATATCTACATAACCGACGAGACGGTCTTGAAGCACTGTGACCAGGAACCAAGCGGATACAAACGGTGGCCGCTTTTTATATGCAAGCTCTGCGGGAAGAAATTCACCGCGGATGAGTTGGGGAGAGTTGGGGAGAGTTTAAGAATTTGAGAGCAGAGAGTCGGAGAGCGAAGGGACTCCCTCCCTTCTCTGATCTCAAACTCTCTGACTCTCCGATTCTCTGACTATCTTTTGAATCGAGGTAATTAGCTATGAGCGTAAAAGTTGGAATTATTGGCGGAGTCGCTTTGAATGGTGAGACCCCGGATGGGTATCTGGGGCAGGTGGGCGTGGATACGAATGGCTGCCTCAAGGTGAGTGATTCATCCAATGACAATCGCGGTGAACTGCTCTGGAGCGGCAGGGTGAACTGGACGTATGAAGAGGATTCGCTTGAATCCATCGATGTGCCCGCGCTTCCAGCCTTAGCCGAGGCTATTATTTTGTCAGCGCGTAATTCATCGTCCGAAACTGCTGTTACAGTCAACGTGCTGAATTCAATCCGATGCCAGCCAGATGGCGAGACGATATTAACTGATGCGGAATTGGCCGCGTTGAGAAAGAGCTTAGTCGGCAGCGACGGCAGCACCGAATTTGCGTCAGCGAATCACGGATTACACGTTGGCGACGCGCTGGAATGCGTTGACGCCGGTAGTTCCGGCTGCACCGCAGGCGTCGTGTATTACGTTCATGGCGCCGATAGCGAACACGATGTGACCGACGATACGCTATATCTGTCACTTGTGCGCACGGATGATGGCGATCTGATAGAAGCTATAGGCGATACGCCAGGCGTGTTCAAGCTCGCAACT
>Ga0172364_10001521_pt1 | contig 17918 bp, 21 predicted proteins | sample LakKivSesite10cm_FD_114545 | JGI IMG/M metagenome (GOLD analysis project Ga0172364, IMG submission 114545) | Sediment microbial communities from Lake Kivu, Rwanda - Sediment site 10cm | ecosystem: Environmental > Aquatic > Freshwater > Lake > Sediment | place: Rwanda: Western Province, Lake... | reverse complement strand
GAGAAAATGAAGGTCGGAGTTCTTGGTCCGAGAGGTACGTACGCGGAGATAGCGGCTCGCTTGCAGTTCGGCGATTCAAAAATAGTGTCCTATCCAACGATAACGGACGTGGTGAAAGCGGTCGTGCATGAAAAAGTGGAGATGGGGGTAATTCCTCTAGAGAGTTTGCGCGAGGGTTCCGTCGGCGAAGCTTTGGACGCCATAGCGTGGCACGATGTAAAAATTCAGTCGGAGATGGTGGTGCCGATAACTCACTCGCTCCTCGGTGTCCCGGGGGCGAAGATCGACAAAATAACTCAAGTTCTCTCTCATCCTCAAGCCATCGCTCAATGTCGTGAATTTTTGCAAAAAAATCTTCCAAAGGCAGAGTTGATTGAAATGTCGAGCACGGCGAAAGCCGCCGAGCAGGTCGGCAAGCTCCGGCAACCGCACATGGCGGTGATCGGCCCACCAGAACTTGCCAAGCTTTATAAATTGAAGGTGTTGAAGGATGAAATTCAAAAGGGGGATATTAACCTAACTCGCTTCGTATGCGTGGCAAAGAAAGATAGCAAGCCAACTGGGCACGACAAGACATCGATCGTTTTTTCGACAGCTGAAGATCGACCGGGCATCCTCTACGAGATTTTGGGCGAATTCGCTGCGAGGAACATCAACCTCACCAAGATAGAGTCGCGGCCATCGAAGAAGGTCCTCGGCGATTATCTCTTCTTCGTGGATTTCGAGGGCCACCGCGAAGATTCGCGTCAACGCGAAGCGCTCGAGGCGATAAAAAAGAAAGTGGCGATGTTGAGGGTATTGGGGTCATATCCAAAAAAATTCTAGGGGTTAAAAATTGGATGTCCGCAAAAAAATTTTGAAATCTTTGTCGGTAAATCCAAAGATAGTCGAGAAGAAACTTTCGGCTTTCATAAAACAAAAGGTAAAGGATGCCAGCGCGGATGGTGTGGTCGTAGGCCTAAGCGGCGGCGTCGACTCCTCCACGAACGCTTTCTTGTGCGCGAAAACCCTTGGAGCGGCCAATGTGCTCGGCGTCTCGATGCCCGAGGTAGGAGTGACGAATTCGGCGGATACCTTCGATGCCAAAGAAGTGGCGGTCAAACTTGGCATCGGCTACAGGGTCGTCGACATAGCTTCGGCCGTCGATAGTTTGCAACGAGGCATAACCGATTTCAGAGCTGATGAGCGTTTGCCGATGGCCAACATGAAACCTCGCGTCAGGATGGTCGTCCTGTACTACTACGCGAACTTGATGAATCGCTTGGTCGCGGGTAGCGGGAACAGGAGCGAATTCCGCGCCGGATATTTCACAAAATACGGCGATGGTGCTGCGGACATCGCGCCCCTCGGTTGCCTCTACAAGACGCAAGTAAAACAGCTCGCCGCCCACTTTGGGGTGCCTCAGCAGATAATCGACAAAACCCCAACGGCCGGGCTTTGGCGCGGTCAGACGGACGAGTCAGAGCTGGGCCTGTCCTATGAGAAACTCGACATGATATACGCTGGTTTGGATCTAAGACTGAGTCACGGTGCAATAGCGAAGGCGGCGGGCGTCAAATCGGGGGATGTCAAGAGCTTCGTCGAGCGCGAGCAAAGGACTACCCACAAATTGAAGGTTCCAGAGATACCCAAGTTGTAATTATTTTGCTGGCACCAAGTCGACACACATTCCCGCGGCTACCGTTTGGCCGCCGTGCCTGATGGCGAACCTGCTGAGCTGAGGGATCTCCGCGACGCGTTCTATGACCATGGGCTGATCGACGGCGATGCGCACCACCGCGGCTTCGCCCTTCTTCAGCGAGGGTGGATTTTCCTCGGTCACGGTACCGGCTCTAGGATCAATCTTTTGGAGGATCTGATCGATGCGCCCGGGGATGCTCGCGGCGTGACAGTGGAAAAGCGGCGCGAACCCGGGCGTGAGTTGAGTGGGTATCGTAAGCACGATTATCTTGGCCGTGAACTCCCGCGTGACGCTCGGCGGCTTATCCGGGTGACCTGCCACATCTCCCCTCTTTATTTCTCCCTTTGCCACGCCGCGCACGTTGAATCCGATGTTGTCCCCCGGCGCGGCCTGCTGTATGCTCTCGTGGTGCATCTCAATCGATCGCACCTCGCCGCTCCTGCCAGAGGGCTCAAAAACGACCGTGTCGCCAACCTTTATCATGCCGGTCTCCACCCTGCCGATCGGCACCGTTCCGACACCCGTAATCGAAAAAACATCCTGCACCGGCAACCGAAGTGGCTTGTCGATGGGCTTCTCCGGCTCCCTGAACATTTCCAGCGCATCGTATATCGTTGGCCCCTTGTACCATGACATCTTCGCGCTGGGCTTCGTGACGTTCTCTCCATCGAACGCTGAAATCGGAATGTAGAGGAGCTTGTCGGCCTCTCGGTAGCCGATGCTGCTGAGCAAGGTCGCGGTCTCCTGCTTCAGGCGTTCGTACACATCCTTGCTGTAGCCGACGAGGTCCATCTTGTTTATGGCGACGATCATCTGCCCGACGCCGAGGGTGAACGCGAGCGCGGCATGCTCCCTCGTCTGAGGCATTATTCCGTCGTCGGCCGCCACGACCAATACCGCAGCGTCCGCCTGGCTCGCGCCAGTAATCATGTTTTTGACGAAGTCTCTGTGCCCCGGGGCGTCGATGATGGTGATTTCGTTTTTCGATGTTTCTATCTTGCCGTAAGAAATCTCGATCGTCACCCCTCGCTCTCGCTCCTCTTTCAGCTTGTCCATCACCCAAGCGAACTTGAATGTCTTGCCCTTGTCGCCCATCTCCTCAAATTTCTTGATTACCGCCTCGCTGATGAGTCCTTTTTCAAAAAGCATCCTCCCAACTAGGGTAGATTTTCCGTGGTCGACATGCCCTATAAAAACGAGGTTGACGTGGGGCTTGCCCATGCTAGGCTCTCCGGGACTTGCTGGCGCGTTTGAGGTAATTCTCCAAGTTTGAGCGGCCCGCGCGGAGGTTCGCGGATAGTTTTTCAGCGTTCCTGCGCAGCGGCTCCAAGTTTGCTTTTACTATCTCAGGTCTTTCTTTCTCATAGTCATGCAGTTTATTCGCGATCCTGTCATATTCAGATGCACAGCTTTCGAACTCCTCAAACATAGCCGACATTTTTTCGGCTGACCAGTTCTCAAGTGCGGCGATATTTTTTGCGTCTTTGCGGACCATCTTCGTTAGTCTCTTCGCCTCGTTGTGCAGCTTATCCCTTGTGAGTTTGTCGTAACCATGTTTTCCGTACAAGAACGATAGGCGGCTGTCGAGAAGCTCCGCATTTATTTTGAGCGAGTTCATGTCAGCCGCGACGATTTGGGCAGCGGCCTGCTTGTCACGGGATTTCATTCCTCGAAGTCCCGCCGCCGTCTCACCAAGCTCGACCCACGTGTCGAAGTCCTCCACCCGAATGCCGTGAGTATCGATGTGGGGTATGGTGTAGATGAGCACGGCGAGCGAGGCGAGCACGACTGCCGCGGTGACCCCAACTATCAAAGGTCGAAGCTCGCCCGTTACACCAACAGCTAACCCCAAACCGAGTAAAGATAACGCAAATGCAATCGTGGCAAATGGCGAGACGCGCATGTTCACCGAAATGTGAGTTGTCGTTTGGCTCAAAAAGCTTTTCGTGAAACTAATTTAATAGTGCGAAGAAAGTAAGTGGCGATAGATGTCTTATCGGCTTAAAAATGAGGTGGCGACGTGAGCAAGATTTCACCCAAACATCCGCGCGCGGAGTCTTTGCGCATCAGGGAGCGGCTCGTCGAGGGTTTCAAAGCTGGCCTTGTTGTGCCGGAGGGTCTAGCGGCGCATGGTCGTGGGGAGGCTTTCGATTACGTAATGGGGGAGAAAACCGCCGAGCAGGCTAAAAAAGCTGTGGAGGCGGCAGCCGCGATGCTGCTCTCGGCGAAGCGCCCCGTGATCTCCGTCAACGGTAATGTCGCGGCCCTCGTCCCAGATGAAGTGGTGGAGCTTGCGGACATGGTGGGCGCAAAACTCGAAGTGAATTTATTTCATGGGTCGGCCAAACGTGAAGCAAAGATAGCGGAACATTTGCGCGAACATGGTGCGAAGGAAGTTTTTGGAGTTGATAAAAAATTTTTCACGAAGATAGAAGAAATTCACAGCGATAGGAGAAAGGTGGATAGGCGGGGCATCGCTGCGGCCGATGTCGTGCTGGTGCCGTTGGAGGATGGAGATCGGACTGAGGCTCTGAAAAAATTAGGGAAGAAGGTTATCGCCATCGACATGAATCCGATGTCGAGGACAGCTCGAGCGGCGGACATAACGATAGTGGACAACATCGTCAGGGCGCTTCCGCGCTTGATCGAGGCAGCGAAAAAACTTTCACGATTGAACCAAGTTCGGCTCCATAAAATGGTGGATGATTTTGATAATACAAAAAATTTGAAGTCGATGGTCGAGTTGATATCGAAGCGACTGAAAAATATCTCTCGTTGAGTTCATCGCTTGTAACTCTTTCTTATCTCCGCTAAAATTCGCCGGGCGGTCTCCTTCGGATTTGGTGAGTTGTATATCGCGCTTCCAACTATGCAGACATCCGCACCAGCGCCGGCGACATCCTTAGCTACGCCTTCTTTTATCCCACCGGCCACAAATAGCGGGAAGCGTCCAGCTTTCTTCTTGGCCTCAGCGATGAGCTGTTTTTGGTCGTATATGCCGCGCCCTTTGAGCCGTTGCTCGCTTATGCCGCGGTGCAGACAGAACGCGACGTGCTCCTCTTTGCCCTTGAACTCCTCTGCCAAATTTTCTAATATCGCAAGTGGATCATCGCAGTCGATAAAATCGATTAATACCGCTTTGTCGGATCGCACCGCCTCGCCGACGGCTTCCCTTATCTTCGCGATGCCGCCTATCGCCAGCACAGCCGTGACGTCCGCCCCTGCCCTAAAAGCTATCAGCGCCTCCAAGTCTCCGACGTCCATCGTTTTTAGGTCCGCTATCAGCAAGGCGTCCGGAGCGACCTCTCGCAGGGCGGGCAACAGCAGGTCCACGCCATGTCGTTTGATTGCGGGGGTTCCAGCCTCAATTATTCTGGCCCCACCGGTGTACGCCTGTTCTGCGATGTGGCACAATTTTTTTATGTCAGCATCCATGTCGAGCGCAACTTGTAGCTGTGGGAACTTCATCGATTTGAGTTGCATGTCGAACCACAGATTAACTACACATTTTCATTAAATACACTTTGTCCGAGCTTGGGATGAGGCATGACATACCTATGTCACTGACATAGCTATGTCGCTGGCATCGTGGCACACGTGAATTACTCGTAAATGACTTGCTTTTTCATAACGAATGCTTTACCGCCAGCCGCCTTGATCAGGCCAACTAGCTCTCGCAGATCAACCAGCCTGTCGAGCTCCCAAACGGACTGCTGTAATTTCAACGCTCGAAGTTTTCGCAAGCGTCTACTTACCTTCAGCCTCGTCGCGTTGTCGAGTTCCTTGATATCATAGACAATTACATATGACATAGCTATGTCACCCACCGATGCTTTGGGTGAAGGTTCTTTATTAACAAAAAACAATTTACTGATGATAATCATGGAGAAAAAGGTCACGACAACAACTTTGCACGATATGAAGGAGAAAGGCGAGAAAATAGCGGTGCTGTCCGCCTATGACTATCCAACCGCGCGCATGATAGACGAGGCGGGCATCGACGTGATCCTCGTAGGCGATTCCCTCGGCAACGTCATCTTGGGCTACAAGGACACGCTGGCCGTCACCATGGACGAGATGATCCACCACACGAAGGCCGTGTCGAGGGCGGCGAAGCGCGCTTTGGTCGTCGGGGACATGCCGTTCATGTCCTATCAGGCGAGCGCCTCCGATGCCATCCGCAACGCTGGCCGCTTCATCAAGGAGGGCCACGCTGAGGGTGTCAAAGTTGAGGGTGGCCGCGGTGTGTTGGAGAAGGTTGAGGCGATAGTGCAATCTGGCATCCCCGTGATGGGACACCTCGGGCTCACCCCGCAGTGGATCCATCAGTTCGGCGGATACAAGGTGAGGGGTAAGAATGAGACCACTGCGCGCGCGATCGTCGAGGACGCGAAGAAGCTCGAGGAGGCCGGCGTGTTCAGCATAGTCCTCGAGTGCGTCCCTTGGCAGCTTGCAAAGTTGATCACCGAGCGCAGCTATGTTCCCACCATAGGCTGCGGTGCCGGCCCACACTGCGACGGGCAAGTCCTAGTTTTGCACGATTTGCTCGGGCTATCTGGGCCGCATGTTCCGAAGTTCGTGAAGCGCTATGCCCAACTCGAGGATGTGATCAGCAAGGCGCTCGTGGAGTTCAGACAGGAGGTCAAGGCGGGCAAGTTTCCCGCGCTTGAACACAGCTACGAGATGCCCGGCGACGAGTTGAAAAAGCTCATGCGTTCAAAGGGGAGAAAAAGAAGTTCTCGATGATAAAATGAGGAGCAAGACGATCGCCGAGCTCGTGGACAAACTTGGGCGGCCATATCATGAGTTGCTTGGCATAAATTTGAGGAGCGGCAAAAAGGAAGAAATTTTCAAGTGGTTCATAGCTTCCTCCCTCTTCGGTGCTAGGATATCTGAGACCATAGCGATGAAGACATACAAGCAATTCGAAAAAGATGGTCTGCTTTCACCGGAGCGAATCATAGCTCGCGGGTGGTCTCGCCTAGTGGAGAGCTTGGATCGTGGGGGTTATGTCCGTTACGATTTCAGCACGGCGGACGACCTCTTGGCCCTCTCGGACCTGCTCATGCGCAGCTACGGCGGCGACCTCAATAAGCTGCATAATCAAGCAAAAGATTCTGCTGATCTAGAGGCACATCTGAAGGAATTTAGAGGCGTCGGAGATGTGACCGTAAATATTTTTCTGCGGGAGCTTCGTGGAGTCTGGAAAAAGGCTGATCCGTTGCCTGGACGACACGCCATACTTGCAGCACGCAACTTGGGCCTTGTGAAATCCGCGCGGCCTGCTGAGGCGCTAGATGAACTTCGACGCGTCTGGAAGGCGAAAGTAGTGCCGCGAAAGACTTTTGTCAACTTTGAAGTGGCCCTATCGCGTCTGGGCAGGCTCTATTGCAACAAATCAAAATGCGATGAATGTCCCGTTTACAAGGGCTGCAAACGCTTTTAAGCCCTACAGAACTCTTTTATTTAGTTGATTAACCTGTTAAAAATAGGGGAGGTGAACTGAATGGCTTATATCGTAAAGTCTGCTGTCAGAGGTTTGATCAAAGGGATGCGAGCGAGCGAAGACTTCTTCAAGGAATTAGACGCGTTGGTAGCGCGAAGGTGCAAGAGAGCTATAGAGAGAGCGAAGGGGAACGGCAGAAAGACTTTGAGAGGAGTTGACGTTTAAACCCCTTTTATGGTGTCGGCAGACGACTCAAGGTGTGTGATAATGCCCGAAGTCTCTGCCTTTTTTAATTTTTAGAAAATATAGAATTACTTTACTCTTTCAATTTTTCTTCTGCTGAGCGCCTGCATGTACTCCACTTCAACGCCCTCTTTGATCTCACCGCGCAGATTCATGGGAATCGAGAGTTCAAATGTTTCGTAGGTGGATAGATCCATAAGTTGAGCATTGTTTGCCGTGACCGCGAGCACTTGGGCGTTTCCCCGTTCGATGATGGGCACCTCGATCTTCGCGCTCGTCGGTTTCACGATCGTTCGCTTCTGATTGTCGAAAAGCCCGACCACGTCGACCTTGGCCTTCGCGTGGCCATGTTTGCCGGGCGCGGAAGTAGTAAATCCCACTATGCGACAGGGTTCCCCATCGACGACGATAAATCGCCCCTCTTTGAGTCTGCCGACTTCTGTCATTTCCATTTTTGCGCCCCTCTTCTATTTTCGCTGAAGCTTTAAAAACTTGGCGCCACAAAGTTAAAACTCTCATCCGCAGAAAAAACTGTGGTGTGAACGTGAGAATAGGTATAGTCGCACGTCCTGATTTGCCCGGAGGAGTCAAGCTCGCCAGGATACTGTCAAAGGTCCTTTCGAAAGAGGATGTTGTGCTCGAAAAGAAGCTGGCGGTCAAACTTGGGAAACGGGGAGTTTCGATCGGCGCGATGCGCGTGGATGCGATAGTCACGATAGGTGGAGACGGAACGGTCCTTTTCGCCCACCGGCAGATGCCAGATGTCCCGATCCTTGGCATAAACATGGGCGGGACAGGATTTTTGGCGGATGTGGCACAAGCAGACGCCGTCGAAGCGATCAGAAAAATGGCGGCTGGTCAGTTGCCGATGAAGGGGCGGGAGAGGCTCGCGATAAAAGCAGCTGGCGAGCGCCTCCCAGATGCGTTAAATGAGGTTGTGATATCCTCGGCGACGATGGGCAAAAGCTTGGCATTTAGGGTTCTCGTCGATGGGCAGGCAGCGATGCACACGCAAGGGGACGGAGTTATAATTGCCACGTCGACGGGAAGCACAGCGTACGCGTTGGCAGCCGGCGGGCCGGTCATAGACCCGCGTCTCGATGTTTTTGCCGTAGTGCCGGTGTGTGCAACTCATCCGCGTGTCTCGCCTCTCGTGGTTCCGATGGCTAGCAAAATAAAAATCGAGCTGACGCGGCCGGATAGGAAGGCGTTCGTGTTCGTCGATGGTCAGCGCGTGACAGAGGTAGGATCAAACGACGAGATTCTACTATATCGTTCAGAGAAGCTGGCAAAATTTTTCAAATGGCGCGGGGAGTTCTACCAAAAAGTCAGGGAGAAGTTGTAGGTGTCACGCGAGGTTTACGTCTTGGACACCTCCGCGGTGATCGCAGGCTTAGTCCCAGGTATCATTGATGCTAGGCAAGTGACTGTGCAAGAGGTGCTGGACGAGGCCAAGGATTTGTGCTCGAAGCTGGAGCTCGAAACCGCCGTGGATGCAGGTAAAATTTCGGTGATGGAGCCTTCCAAGGAGGCATTGGTTGAAGTCAGGAAAAAAATACGCCAAACGGGGGATCGTGTTTCTAACACAGATGTAAAACTTTTGGCGTTATCGTTGGACATGCTTCGCGCAGGAGATATGCCAGAGCTGGTGACGGACGACTACGCGATCCAAAATTTGGCGAGCATTTTAAATATCCCTTTTAGACGCGTCGTCATGCCGGGCATCACCGAGATATTCACGTGGCAGATGATTTGCCCTGCGTGCGGTAGAACATACTCTGCGGCCTTTACCAAGTGCGAAGTTTGCGGCTCTGAACTAATCAGAAGACCTAAAAAATGACCTTGAAAATCCCGAACGCAATCACCGCAGAAACGATCGGTGTCAAAATCCACGTCAAAAAGATATTACGTGCAAGCTTCATGTTCACCGCGCTCATGCCCTTAACCAACCCCACACCCATGACCGCGCCCACTACAGCGTGCGAGGCTGATGTTGGCATGCCTACTATCGCGAAGATATTTAGGATCAACGCGGTCGACAGCTGGGCTGAAAACGCCATCGCGGGGTCAATGGCAGTCATACCTTTCCCCACGGTTTCTACAACTTTGCTCCCCCATGTCAGTACTCCAACCATTATCGCCACTCCTCCGATGACGGCAGCTACGATGGGCACAGCAATGTTTGCCCCGGCTATCAGCCCAGTAACGTTGCCTATGTTGTTCGCCCCCAAGCCATACGCAGCATAACACCCGCTGGCTATCACCAAAATTTTGAAAATGAGGTTCGCTGTAGCAGGTTTTTTGACCCGCCGCATGGCCTTTTCAACTGATTTGTAAAAGATAAAGCCCAACGCCATGGCAGCAGTTGGAGTAGTCACCCACACGATTCCCATCATCCCAATCGTGCCCCAGTTTATAGTCGCGCTCAAAGCTAGGCCAATGCCGAGTGTTGCCCCCACTATCGCATGAGTGGTCGACACCGGGATTTTTAGATAAGTGGAAACCATAACAAAGGTTGCGGCCGAGAAGGCAGCCACGAATGCCACTTGGGCTGTTATTGACCCGGCTGGTAAGACGCCTTCCTTGAAAGTCGTGATCACCTGCCCGCCGCCTATGACCGCACCTATGAGGGCGAAAACACCAGCTAGGATGAGTGCGGTTCTTAATCTCAGAATGCCACCGCCAACGGCTGTTCCAATACAGTTCGTGGCGTCGTTGGCACCTAGACTCCAGCCCATGTAAATGGCAGCAGCTATCGCAAGGAGAGTTATTAGCTCAATCAACTGTATCGCCAGTGTCTCAAGCCCAGTGCTTCATCGCTATCATTGTTATGATATCGCCAGCATCCTCTGCCCAGTTTGCAACTCGGCCTGTCCACATCACGATGTCGCGAAGCTGTAGAACTGTTATGGGATCCAACGAACGTTCTAGGTCGAATATGCTCCTTATGAGCTGGTCTTCGATTGCGTCCACTTCTTCTTCAAGCTTGTCTGTGCACTCTGCGGTGGTCGCTGCCTTCTCCACGTCATCTTCGAGCGCTTTTATGGCATTTGTTAGACATTCGACTGTTTCGATCACCTTTGCCGCCAGTGTGCCTAACCCGTTGACGAGCACCACAATTTTTTTGTCCTTTTTTGCAGTTTGTTTCAGCACAGCACATAGCTTTTCCCTTCGAGCAACGGCCTGACCAACATGTTTAACTTCGTCAGCTACCGTGTCAGTTCGTTCGGCAAGGTTGAACAGGTCAGACCTGAAAAGTGGCAGAAAAGCGCCTTCGTATAGCTCGCTTTCGAAATGTCGTCTACGTTTGTCGGCTTCGTATTCTTGAACGCTGATTTTCGCGGACACGTTTTCTATCATGTCGTGGTCGTATTTCGAGAGCCCTTCAAAGAGTTCTTTTAACATTTTGGTCGTTTCGAGCACTGCCGCAGCGTGAATCGCCAGATCTTTAAATGCTTCTTGCTCCTTTTTCGCCCCAAAGAATGGCATCAAACCCCCCCCGTTTGTTTCCGTTTGAACACGGTCTTGATACATTAAAACGTTTTTGAAAGAGCCAGATATCTACTGTAACTGGCTCAATCTTCGTTCTCGGTTTTATCCACTTCTTTCTTCTTTACAAAAGACAAGACTTCGACCGCAATCATGCTAACCCAGATTAAGACGAGCCCAACCAACGCATTGTTGAAAATCCACCCGACAAACAAGCCAAGAATGGCTATTACAATAAAAATGAATCCCCAAGACTCCATGCTACAACCCCATGAAAATAGTTGTGAGTACAAAGGAAATCGCTATCGTCATAAAAGGTGTAAGAACCCAAATCAGCGGGATCCGGCCCAATTGTCTACTACCGACTAAAGAACCCTTTACGAGACCAGCGCCCACGACGCCACCGACCACAGCGTGGCTCGTTGAAACTGGCATACTCAACCATACGAAAACGTGGACAGTCATTGCCGCGGCGAGCTGTGCAGAGAATGCGGTGACGGGAGCGAGAACGGTGATTTTTTTACCTATAGTTTCAATCATCCTTGAACTGTACATGACTGCTCCGCATATCATCGCCACAGCGCCAAAAAGTGCGAGGAGCGGTATGTCTAGCGCAGGGTTTGCTGCCAAAACCAATCCAACCCCATGGCTGACGTCGTTCGCTCCAAACGTGTACGCCATGTAACATGCGGTTGCGATTGTAATAATTGAGTATATTCTGTTCAGTGTAGAGATATTTTTGACTCGATTGAGAGTTCTGCTGGCAATATGGTAGAATAAAAAGGCGAATCCTATTGCGCCGAGAGGGGTCATCACCCAACTAACCAAAATCTGAAGAAATGTGCTAACGTTAACACTCACACCTGCCGTCGCAATGGCTGCTGAACTGAATATACCGATTGCGAGTCCGGCCCCGGTTATAGCACCTACAAGTGAATGTCCGGTAGAAGCTGGCATACCTAAATATGTACACGCCAGTATCCAGATTGAGGCAGATAAAATCGCCGCGATAGCTGCAATTGGGACTATAGTAAATGGCGTCGGGGTCACGCTGGGAGGAATATTCATATTTTCCGCCAACACAACCGCCGCGTTCTCGTTTTCGAAGTGGACAATCCCCTTGCTGATGGTTCCCATAACGCAATGTCCCTCGAGTACTGCGCCCAGCACGACAAAAAGCGCCAACAGAAATACCGCTCGTCTTACGGTGAGTATGCGTGAGCCGACAGATATGCCCATTGAATTTGCGGCGTCGTGTGATCCGATATTCCAACTGCAGAAAAAGCCGACTGCAAGCGTCACGAACAGAATCAATGTGATCAAGGGTTTCACCTGTATGCTAAACTAACGGACGCTTTAAAAAGACTTTCAAAGTTCGACGATTTCGCCAGTGAACTTGGCTAGATCTAACAAACCAACCGTGGATCGACCAGTAAGATATCCGCATGTTTCTCCGGGATTCACTAGAAGTGTGTTGCCTTTTTTAATCTCTGCTCGGTGGTTGTGCCCCCGGACGACTATATCAAAGGAACCAGATTTGATGAGCGCTTCAACTATCTTCTCGTGGGTGCCGTGGAGCAGCGCAATTTTCTTGCCGCCTAATTCCAGCGCGGCAAAGTTCCCAAGTGGCGTTATCCCTATTTCGCCGAATTTCACGCGTATGAACTCCCTGTCGCCCTCGTTGTTTCCCCAGACGATGTGTAGCTTGGCCTTCAGCTTCGCGAACTTCGGCGCGACGAACGGCGAGACCAAGTCGCCAGCGTGCAACACGTGTTCTACTCCCTCACGGTTGAAGAAGTCTATCGCCTTCTCGACGGCTTCCAACCTATCGTGAGTATCCGACATTACGCCAATTTTCATGATCCCACCTCAATACAGACAAGCGCTCGAAACTTAAACTGTTTTGATGAATTCGAGCACCACTTTCCCAGCCAGTTCGATGTTCGCGAGCTCTATCTTCTCAGGCATGTCTTCCATGGTGTGGATGTAGCGGTAGCCTCGCCCTCTCGCGTTTGGCAGCCCAAAGATTTTACCCAAGCGGGGCTCGAGCTTACCCGCGCCAAGAGAATCCAAGGTGAAAGTGGTCGCCGGCAGCTTGGCGCGCAGAAATGGGATGTGGTCGTGTCCAGCCAGCGCGGCCCACCATGGCTTTGGTTTCAGGCCAATTTGCTCGCAACATTTTATCAACATTTCATTGAGCCTTTTAGATGTGTGATGTTTTCGGACGAGGCCATTCCCCTCGACGATGAAAGCCTGCTTTCCAGCCCCGACCATGTCCAAGTTGAGGACGAAGTTCTCTCCCTCAAACTTTTGTTTTTCAACGAAGGCTCGCGATCCAGCTAGACCTTGTTCTTCGGCACCAAATGCTACGAATGTGACTTCTGAGGATGGCTGCAGCTCGCGGGTGACGCGCGCAACCTCCAGCATGATTGATATTCCGGAGGCGTTGTCGTTGGCCCCGGGCGAAACCTGTTTGCTGCTTGCGGCCCAGAACATGCTGCCGCATACGGGTATGAAAATGAACGCCAAGATGAGCCAAATAGGCCAAAATACCGGAAGCACACCAGCAGCTCTAATAACCAAGAAAACTAGCACGACTGAGATGAGCGGAATCAGAGCCAGTTTCGCGAAGACCTGCATTTTGTAGTTGACGATGCACCGCGCCGAGTCGTAGTGGGCTGTTATCACGAGGCGCTTCTTCGGATTTTCCTGTTTAAGAGTGGCAATGATATTTTTACTTTTTCGTTTGGGCATGAGCTTTGGAAGTGACGAGAATACTGCGAGGGCAATCAAGAACACGGCGAGAGCGATGATCGCTGGGATAAAAACTGTCGCGATGAAAGCCGCTGCGAGGAGGCACGCCCCGACCTGCGTGCGTGCGGCTCTATCGACGAAATCGAACTCTTGCGCCTCGACCTTGTAGCCGTAGCTCTCGAGCTGCTTCTGGATGTACTCGGCCGCCCGCTGTTCGCCTCGAGTTCCGGCCAAGCGCGGCCCAATTTCGTAGGCGAGCTTGTCTATGTGCTCGAACGCTTGGCGTGGCTCAAATTCCGTCATCCTTCAGCTCCTTTATAAATTACTTTCACCGACCTCTCTCTCCTATGCACATTTAAATGCGCGGAAAATGGGTCATCACAGGGGTTGCGTGGATAAGATATTGCCGTCTGAAAATTTGAATTTGCTATTGCTCCATGATGAAACAGAAGACATTCCCTTTTCCACCTGGATAAGAGCATGTCTCAATCAAAATAGCTACACAGTACTTCACGATCTTGTTTCAGAAACAGCAGCTGAATTGAATACCAAAACTGTCGGTGTATTGAAACGATTGACTTCCTATTTGCCATGTGAAATTTCGCTAGACAGTATGCGAAAATGGTTCAAACCAGATTCTAAGATACCAGTCGTGGCGATAACAAGTCTTTTGAAACTGTGGCGAGATGAGTCAAGAAACACCGAAAATGTCGCTATAATCGCATCAAGAATAGTTTCTAATTTAGATTATTTTTGCTCCTCAAGGTACTCGAGAACAGTCAGATTACCCCATGGTTTGTCCAAAGATCTTTTGTATTTTGTTGGAGTGATGAGTGGTGACGGCTCATTGCCGAGAATACGAAAACGGCCGGGAAAATGGGAATATCCGGTTGTACTCGAAAAAGCCAATGAGCCATATATGAAGAATGTTTTCTTGCCGCTTGTAGAGAAGCTCTTCGGTATTCGGCCTACATTGAAGATGTGTGAGAAACCCAAACGTTTGAAAACTTGGCGTTTCGACATTGGCTCCAAGCCACTTTATAGATACCTAACAAGGATTTTTGATCTCCCAGAGGGTAAAAAATCTGGGAAATTAAGGATGCCTGAAATAATCAGATCACTAAATGTAAAGGCGCAAATACCATATCTTGCTGGTCTAATTGACACCGATTTTGGGAGCATCGGTAAAACTATTGGCATCACGTGTGCGAGCCCATTATTGGTGAGTGATCTGAAAACGATGCTTTCAGAGCTCGGTATTAGGTCAGTAAGGGCCACGTATCTGAAAGATGAGAGATTTACCATGCATCAACTACGAGTTATAAAAGCAGATGTTGGGCAACTCGTGCGTGAGGTAATGCGGGTATATGAATTTAAGAACCCAAAAAGGGGAAGGTTTATTTGCGGGGGTGGCCGAGCCAGGTCAAAGGCGTCAGCCGCTTTGGGCGAAACTCAAGATCTGGTATAGGAGAAATCTGATCCCGTAGGGGTTCGGGAGTTCGAATCTCCTCCCCCGCACCATTCTTTATCTCCGTTTCTTTGGCTCTAAACTGAAAAAGGAACCAGAAAATCAGAGCTTTTTATACTTAAGATCAGGCACCCGAAAAATCGTTTCTCGCGCCCACCAAGAATTTACTAGTAAAAAAATCTAACACATTCATGAAGTAAATTCCCTTCTGGACATCGCAGTAAAAAACATGCTGAGGACAGCGAGAAGGATCACAGGGGTTGCGACGGCCCATACTATTAGTTCTATTGGAAAGGTTAGGAGCCACGCAACGCCTGCGGGGATCATAAGAGCTATTCCAGCCATTGCCCTATTGAACATCTTCCTTTTCAAAGTGAGGATTCCACCAGCCAATCCAAATACAAACCCGAGTAGCCTAACCCTGCCAGTAGAGGGAAAGGTCTCCAAGGGGGAGTCGGAGATTGACCCGGCTCGGGCTTGTAGGGGGGCGGGTGGATAGTTAGATTTAAAGAGAGTACCCCGATAAAGGCGCAGACGCATGCAGCGATGATGGCCAAAATGCTAGCGATTAGGGGGAGCTTGCTTCTTTTAGATGACCGCAAGGGGTTCCCTCTGCTCATAAAGTAAATGGTTCGTCTGTCGCTGGCACTATGTCGCCGTACAATTTACCTTCACTACCGTCCTCATTTATCGGAGCTATCTGGAATAGGTATACCAGTGGTAGACTGTCCTGCTTCTCAAATGGTGACTTTAGGTGATATGCAAGCTCCATGCTCTTAATGGCAGCTTTCTGCGGTGGGGGTCCAGCCAATGTGCTGAAACTACCTGATTTGAGCGTTTCTACCGCCTCTTGAGGCGTCACCGTTATGGTGATGTTCCCATCTTCTTCTACCCTCCTCCACATGCCTCCGAAAGCCAAAATTTCACCATTATCGCCTATCCTGACATGGACATCTCCTCCTGAAATTTCAACTCCGTTAAAGAAAAGATCGAAGCTCACACTCAATGAGTGGATTACCTGCACATTATCCGCCCCTATGCTGATCTCTGACGGACCAACATCCTTAAATCGTACACTATAATTTTCAGGAATTAATCCGCTTGCATCTATCTTTTGTATAAAGTTTTCGGCGATCTCCTTCGCCTGCTCGTAGGATGGAAGGTTTTCCGGCATATAGGTTGGGCCACCCTCGCCATTGGTATATCCTATAGACCCAGAGCTGAACATCCATAGCTCCTGACCAGAGTTTTCAATGTAAAGGCATCCAACATCATTTTCCGTATCTGTAATTTCTCCAAGATTTCCAGTAAATCCAAATATCCCTTCAGCCACCCCCCGTATCCCGTTTGGAGCCACGTCTTGGTAAACAACTTTTAGGCATGGAATCGAAAGAGGTACCTGTGGTAAGGGACAATCTACTGCAAGCTCTTTATATCCGCCCCTGATCAAAGAACCATCGCTGCCGAAAGGAGTGATGACTTGGTGTAAACCTACCAATAGACCTATTACACAAGCAACCAGCACAAGTGTTCCCAAAACCAGTCCCTTTTTCATGTTTTCCCTCTTCCATTTTCTTATTCTCACTCTTCTATCTTATTTAATTATCGAGGTGATTTTTCATGGCCACTCACACTTCCATTTGTAATACAACAAGTACCATCCCCCGCTACTGTAGTTTGGGTCTGGGAGTATACCCGACCCAAATCCTGGCATATAATCGCTGTAACCAAAAATAGTAGCACCATTATTGGTTGACCCTGATAACCAAGCTCCCCACACTTCCGTTGGGGCTCCTCCCTCGACATACTTTGTGGCCCATCGCCAACTTTCTCCTATTGGATGAGGAGTGTTATAGTTATAATACAACCCGAGTGCATATTTCGCAAATGTCTCGCCCTCAATGGCGTAATCGTGAGAGACGGTGTCGAATCCGCATATGCCATGAAGTCTATCGTCAAAGGCGCCCGCGATTTGACCTCCGTTGGGGGTACATACGGTGTCGTCAAGCGTTTCGCAGGTGCTGAAAAACGCCCATTCCAGATCTACGTCCCCCCACCTAACTGAGTTAGTGAGGTCAACATAATCTAACCAAATATACATAATCCCTCCAGTATAAAACCTCGCCGGGCTGCCATGACCGCTGAAATAGATGAAATCACAACTATCAGTATAAGCGTAATCCTCTCCGCTACTGTTAGCTTTAGCGGGGTCCTGAAATTGGCTTTCTGTAACGTTTCCGTCATATAGTGTGAATCTTCCGGTGTACCCATGTCCTACGAGGACATCGTAAAATCCTTGCGAGTTTGCCACTGCATTTGGCAATTCTCCAAAGGTAATATTTCCGACCGCCCAGACTCCGACCTCCTTGGGATTTCCATCGCCTTCCGTCTGTACTATTAAAGAGATCGACCACGAACTCGTGGCGCCGTGCTCGTCCCTTGCTTGGGCAGTCACTTCGTAAACTCCTTCGGTCGTCCATGTGTGGGATTTGCCAGCGATATCACCCGATGGTACTAGGATTGTCCAATCGCTGACGGGAGTCCCATCGCCCCAGTCGAAGCGATACTGCACTTTGTCGCCATCGTTATCCGTCGCGGAGGTCGAGTAGGTATACGACCACCCCGTGTAACCAGATGTTGGACCCAAAGGCTTGTTCGGCGTGTCCGGTGGATGGTTAATTATCCCCCATCCCGTAGCCGTGGACTCGTTGCCAGAGTAGTTCTTAGCGTGGAAAACAAATTTATACAACCCAGACTGGTCCACTGTAAATTGCCCTGTGTAACAATCTGGCTGTTCGTAGGTGCTCTGTAATGTCACGTTCGTCGTGGCTCCATCG